>Ga0222712_10000250_pt1 | contig 76548 bp, 54 predicted proteins | sample C33_657DmetaG_FD_165043 | JGI IMG/M metagenome (GOLD analysis project Ga0222712, IMG submission 165043) | Estuarine water microbial communities from San Francisco Bay, California, United States - C33_657D | ecosystem: Environmental > Aquatic > Marine > Unclassified | place: USA: California... | reverse complement strand
AACCACCGCTTTTTCAAGTGGTGCGTTGTTGGATGCATCCATAACAACACCTGAAAGCACCAAATCACATTTTTGGGCATTCGCTTGAAATATTGTTAGGCATGTCATGATGCACAATGACACAATGCATTTGATACAATTCAAAATAATAAATTGAGTACTTAAAATAGAAAATTTAAAAATTGCTAGTATAAATTAGCAATGCGGTGGACCACGGGAATCTTTAGAAAGAGGAAAGGTATTGTTCCGTGTTTCGTTGTAAAAATCATTTTGTGCTCTTGCAACAATTTGAGCAGGAATGTCAATAGTAAAATTATAATTGACAAATGGGGTAGTTGCAACCTGAAAATCAAAGGTACAATGGAGTTGGGTGTTTTCTACCTGCTCAATGGGTGCTTTAATGTGAACGTCACATTTTGTAGGATCTTTGTGTGGTGCTACAAAATCGTGAATGGTTTTTTGCGGTGTAATACTAAACGCAAAAACAACAAGCATAGCTAGGGCTAAAAGTTGTTTTATGGTTTGTTGTAATCGCATAGTATAAAGGTACTTATTTTTAGGGCATCTTGCATCAATTTTGATCCCCCAAAACCTGTTTAATATTCTTAAAATAAGGCTAAATTTAGTAGTTTACCTCGTATTTTTAAGTTCAACTCAATGCTATGGGCTTTTCCTCGTATAAATGGATGCTATTTTTAGGTGTATCGCTTATTTTTTGGTCTTGTGACCCAGGCCAACCCAAATACAATTCATGGCTTAAAACAGGGGGAGGGAATGAAAATTTAAAATACTCCTCGCTCCATCAAATAGACACTTCAAATTACAATCAACTGGGGGTAGCATGGATCTATAATTCTGAAAATAAGGACAGTACCAAATTTGGACCAATGGAGTGTAATCCCATTGTGGTAGATGGCGTCATGTATGGGGTTTCACCTAAACTAAAATTATTTGCTCTTAACGCAGCCACCGGAAAAGAATTATGGACATTTAACCCTGCCGATTCTGTAGCCAATAAAAAGTGGTATCGAAATAGTGTTAACATGAACAGAGGCGTTGCCTATTGGGCAAATGGCAATGATAAAAGAATCATTTATACGGTTGGCCCTATTGTATTTAGTGTAAATGCGTTAACTGGTAGTTTGGTAAAAAGTTTTGGCCAAGAAGGAGGCATTAATTTAGTGAATGGACTGGATAGAAATCCAGATAAACTTTTTGTAGCACCAACATCACCCGTAATGGTGTACAAAAATCTATTTTTTGTTAGTGGGTTGGTTGGTGATGAAACCCCCGGTCATATAAGAGCCTTTGATATAAAGTCGGGAGCGCAAAAATGGATTTTTCATACCATACCTTATCCTCAAGATAAAGGCTATGAAACATGGGATGATACTACGGCATATAAACATATGGGTTCTACAAATAGTTGGGCAGGGTTTAGTTTAGATGAAAAAAGAGGAATTTTATTTGCGCCAACAGGAAATCCGTCTAACGATTTTTACGGAGGAGAAAGAACGGGTATGGGCTTGTATGGAAATTCATTGTTAGCAATCGATGCAGAAACAGGTAAATTAAAATGGCATTTTCAAACGGTACATCATGATGTTTGGGATATGGATTTGCCCGCGCCGCCTGCACTTGTGACCGTAACGCACAAAGGGAAAAAAGTAGATGCTGTAGCGCAAACCACTAAAACTGGTTTTGTTTTTTTACTCAATCGAGAAACAGGTAAACCATTATTTCCAGTAAAGGAAGTGCCTGTTAATACGTCTACAAGCCTAGAAAATGAAAAGTTATGGCCCACTCAACCTATGCCGGAAATACCTAAGCCGCTTGTGCGTCAGTCATTTGATAGCAATGATTTAAATCAGTTCATTGATGCAAAAAGTTATGCCACCATTAAAAATGCTTTTTTAAAATATGGCCCTAGTAAAATATTTACACCACCATCAACTAAGGGAACAATTGTACTTCCAGGTTATGATGGTGGCGCCGAATGGGGAGGGCCTGCTTTTGATCCAGAAACCCAGCTACTTTATGTAAATACCAATGAAATGAGTTGGATTTTAGAAATGGTTGAAAATAAAAAAAACAACCAGCCACTACTAACCAACTATGATGCTGGTAAAGTGATATACACTCATAATTGTATGAAGTGTCACGGTACTGAAATGCAAGGTGGCGGTAATTATCCTTCATTAATTGGTGCTGCAAAAAAATATAACATCCAAACATTTTCTCAACTCATAAAAAATGGAAGACGGATGATGCCGGGGAATAATGTATTAACTGAGTCAGAAAAAATTGCGCTAGCGTCTTATGTGTTAGATATAAAAACAGTACAACAGCAAAAATTTACTGGAACATTGTCAACGCCGCTGCTTGAGCAAAAAACAACCTATGGTTTTACAGGCTATAATAAATTTTTAACACCAGAGGGGTATCCTGCAATAAGTCCGCCATGGGGTTCTTTAACGGCTATCAATTTAAATACGGGTGAACAGGTATGGAAAATTCCATTTGGTGAATTTGAAAGTTTAAAAGCAAAAGGAATACCTGCTACAGGGCGAGAAAATTATGGCGGTCCAGTGGTAACAAAAGGAGGGCTTTTATTTATTGGCGCTTCTGCCGATGGAAAATTTAGAATTGTTCATAAGAGAACTGGTAAAATTCTTCGAGAAATAGATTTGCCAGCACCTGGTGTTGCTACCCCAAGTATCTATGAAATAGAGGGTAAGCAGTATGTTGTGATTGCATGCGGTGGATCTAAATGGGGTGGTAAATCAAGTGATGCATATGTTGCGTTTACTTTGCAATAAAAAATGAGTTATTACATGAAAAGGTTTGTGCGAATTTCTTTATTGGTAGTAGTGCTATTTAACTTTGTTTCTTTTGTTCATGCACAAGTCAACTCAGATTCACTTCTTCCAACGAATCAAAAAGGAATTACCATAAAACATACCTACTATTCACTTTCCTACAGTGAAGCAGATAAGCAGGCAGAATGGGTGGCTTATTATCTAACCCCTGCATTAATTAATGGTCCTCAAAAACGTAGTTCAAAGTTTTTACCGGATCCGCTTTTGTCAAATCCGGTGGGGTCAAATAGTTATACAAAATCAGGATATGACAGAGGACATTTATGTCCGGCAGCAGACATGAAACTTAATGCCGTTTCAATGGCCGAAAGTTTTTACATGTCTAATATGTCGCCTCAGGTGCCTGCTTTAAATAGAGGTATTTGGTCTAAACTGGAAGATAAAGTAAGGGATTGGGCACTTGAAAAAAATGGGTTGTATGTAGTAACGGGGCCTCTCTTAAACAAAAGCTGCGGCTCCGTTAACCAAAAAATAACGGTGCCTTGTGCGTATTACAAAATGGTGTTCAAGCAAACAAAAACAGGGGTAGAAGCCATTGCTTTTTTACTTCCCAATGCAGGGAGTGCGCAGCCACTTAAACAATTTGTGGTGTCAATAGATTATTTGGAAAGCTTAACAGGAATAGATTTCTTTGCATCTCTACCGGATAGTGAAGAAGAAAAATTTGAATCTGTTCTATTAACAAATAATTGGCAGTGGAACTAAGGTTTTACTTTAAACCTTGTAGCCTGCCTTGGGTCTGATTTATAAAATAAACCTATGCGAAAAATCCCCCTCATTTTTTCAGGTATTGTTGCTGTAATTGTTTTACTAGTTGCTTGCTCTAAGGCCGATAACGGCCCAACTACGCAAACTGTATATGCGGCTGTTGCTGCCGCCTTTGGTACACAAATTGACCTTAATAATTTAGCCAACTATGCGGCGCAAACAAAGCCTGCTTATATTGTTAAAGACAATACGGGCAACAATCCAATCACCAACGCCAAAGCAACACTTGGGAGGGTTTTATTTTACGATAAAAAATTAAGCATAGACAATACCATTTCTTGTGCGAGTTGTCATAAACAAGCTTTTGCATTTTCAGATACCTCAATCATTAGTGCAGGTGTTGCTGGTGGATTAACGGATAGACATTCTATGCGATTAGTCAATGAAAGATTTGGTGTGGAAGCTAAGTTTTTTTGGGATGAAAGAGCAGCGAGTATGGAAAGTCAAACTACACAACCCATTGCCGATCATAAAGAGATGGGATTTAGTGGACAAGCCGGAAGAGCGGGCATAGCAGCACTCTTAGCCAAGTTACAGGCTACTGATTATTACAACGAACTTTTCAAATTCACCTATGGGGACATTACTGTTACAGAGCCACGATTACAAGAATGTTTAGGACAATTTATTCGAAGTATTCAATCTTTTGATTCCAAATACGATGCAGGAAGAGCTGCTGTTCCAAATGATGGAGTTCCTTTCCTAAATTTTACAGCACAAGAAAATACCGGTAAAGATTTATTTTTAACGCCGCCTGTTTTTGATGGCAATAGCAGTAGAATTGGTGGAGGGCTTGGTTGTAATGGTTGTCACAACGCACCTGAATTTGATATTGATCCTAACACCCGAAACAATGGAGTTATTGCACTGGCAGTTGGCGCAGGCCAAGATGTTAATGTAACGCGTGCACCTACACTTCGCGACCTGGTTAATAATAGGGGCGAATTAAATACCCGGTTAATGCACACAGGTGGCATCAGAGATTTAGCAACTGCCGTTTCTCATTATGGAGGATTTATTAATGATAATAGAAATTTAGATCAGCGCCTAAAACCCAATGGTGTAAATGTGCAGCGTTTAAATTTGCAGCCCGCAGAAATTGCTGCAGTTGTGGCGTTCTTAAAAACCTTGGCTGGTACAAATGTATACACCGACAAAAAGTGGGCCACTCCTTTTAACTAAAAACTAACGTTTGTTATTTTATTTAATTTGTACTACTTTAGCTTCTTACAAGGAAGCGAGTCAATGAATAATTTTAACAATGAGCAGGTGGCAAATTTGCCCCCGCACTTAGCCAAATACATTGTAGATCAGCGTTACGAAAAGTATACCAGTGTAGACCATGCTGTTTGGAGGTATGTTATGCGTCAAAATTATAGTTTCCTAAAAGACGCTGCATACTACCCTTATATTCCAGGCTTAAAAATGGCGGGGTTAACCATCGAAAAAATTCCAAGCTTACAAGAAATTAATGATGCGCTTGCAAATATTGGTTGGGGTGCTGTTACCGTGGATGGATTTATTCCACCCGCTGCATTTATGGAATTTCAGGCATACCGGGTGCTTGTTATTGCTGCCGATATCAGACAACTAGAACATATTGAATATACCAGTGCCCCCGATATTATTCATGAATCGGCGGGACATGCACCTATTATTAGTGACACCGATTACAATCAATACTTAAGTTATCTTGGTTTTATTGGAACCAAAGCTATTTTTTCTTCCAAAGATTTTGAACTCTACGAAACCATCAGACAGCTTTCTATTTTAAAAGAAATGCCTGGGATAGATGAAGCCGTTATTAAACAAACAGAAGCTACTATTTTTGAACAGCAACAAAATTTAGGCGAACCTTCCGAAATGGCACTACTCAGTAGATTGCAGTGGTGGACCGTCGAGTACGGTTTAATTGGACCACTCGATCAACCCAAAATTTATGGAGCAGGCTTATTGTCATCAATAGGAGAGAGTGCTTCATGCATGCGCCCTGAGGTTAAAAAAATACCTTATACCATTGATGCGCTTACCTATTCATATGATATTACACAGCCACAGCCACAGCTATTTGTAACGCCTACTTTTCAAAATTTAATTGATGTTTTAAAACAGTTTGAAAGCACTATGGCATTTAGAGTTGGTGGTTTATCTAGTGTAAAAAAAGCTATTGAGTGTAAAAATATTTGTACCCTAGAATATAGTTCTGGTATTCAGGTATCAGGTGTGTGCACGCAGGTTTTAGAAGGGTCAGGATCTAGTGTAGCGTATATAAAAACAACAGGTCCAACGGCATTAGCGCATAGCCATAAGCAGTTACATGGTCATGGAAAAAATTATCATGCAGATGGCTTTGGATCTCCAGTTGGAAATTTATTGGGTGCCAAAAAGCCGCTCGAAGATTTTACAGATCAAGACCTTTTTGATGCAGGAATTGAACTCAATCAAGAAGTGCTATTATCATTTGAATCAGGCATTACCGTTAAAGGTATTTTAAGAGACATTACCAAACAGGATACTAAAAACTTAATTTTTTCATTTACATCTTGTACTGTAAAAAGTAAAGAAGGACTTGTTTTGTTTGACCCATCATGGGGTGTATTTGATATGGCCGTGGGGGCCTCTATTGTATCTGTGTTTAATGGTCCTGCCGATATCAGCACTTTTGAAGATCAGTTGTATGTATCGCCTGAGCAAACACATCAACCAAGCTATTCGGGTAACGACTATGCCTATCATGCACTGTTTGCAAAGGTTAGAGAAATAAGGGGTCAAATTGAATCAGCTTCCATCACTACTGCGCAACTAGTGGAACTTGAAAATATATTTAATCAAGTACTTGCATTGCATAAAAAAGATTGGCTTTGTGCACTTGAAATTTTAGAAATTACTGCGGCTTTTGACGAGGCTGGTCAATTTTCAAAAATAATAAGATCCTATCTCGAAAAGCAAAAAACGGAACATCCTAGTTTTACAACATTGATAACAGACGGTCTTGCAATTATTGATGCTAAACTGATTTTTCAATAATCGTCCAAGCACTTTGTGCATTGTTATTTGCTAGTTCTAGTTTAATGGCTTCAATGCTTGCAGGCGTTAAGTTTACCTGGGTATCTGCATTTTTTGCGAAGGGAGTAGGAAGAATGGTGCAATTTGCTAGCTGTGCTTTTTCATTGTTAGTCAATCCGGCAAGATCCTTAATAAATTTCGGTAACATATCAAAACCCATGCCTAGCTGTGTGTTGGGCTTGGTTACCTCAAATAAGTTTTGTTCGTTAATTCTTGCATACCAATCTCCACCAAGTCTTGCTACTAAATCAAGTTTAGCTTGATCAATTTTATTGTTTGCATTTAGTACCGCTTCTGCAATGTGTATTTTTTTTATTTCGGCAAGTACTAAATTTCCGGCACCGGCTTTTTCGCCGAGTGCAATAATTTGTGCAACAGTACATTCAAGTTGTATAGGCGACTCTGCAACCCTTGGAGGGGCCACTAAATCAGAAGGAATTTGTGTAAAGCCTGCTTTTGTAAATTCATTAATATTTTTAGGGTATTCGCAACTTGAGAGCGATACCTGCTGCACCATCGCATAGTTTACAATGTTGATTACACACTCTGGAACTTCCTTTAAATTTTCGAGGGTATGCTTGGTGGTATTGTCTCTCACTCTTCTGGAAGGCGAAAAAATACAAATAGGCGGGTTCATGCTAAATAAATTAAAATAGCTGAACGGACTAAGGTTTACCTGACCTTCTTTATCGATAGTAGATGCCAAACAAATAGGCCTAGGCGCAATGGCACTTTGTAAATACCCCTGAAGTTCTAATGGACTTATATCTGATGTGTTGATGGTAAGCATGCTTATTTCTTTAGGGATAAAATAGACCAGTTGGTTTCTTCGGCAATAATTTGATTTTCTAAAATACCTAAATTATCAATAGACATGGTAACCTTATCTCCATTTTGTAACCATTGCGGTTTAAAATTAGGATCCAATCTTTTTCCGGTTCCATTGAGTTCTAAAAAGCATCCGGTACCAACGGTTCCAGAGCCAATTACATCACCCGGATATAGGGTTACACCGTAAGAACATCTTTCAATAATTTCTGCAAATGTCCAATCCATATCTTTTACGTTTCCGCTAGAAACTAAAATATCATTCACAAAACACTTCATTGCTAAATTGTAATTAAGGCCTACATGTCCAGCCTTAGTAGGTGCTACTTTTTGCGCAAGCTCATCGGGTGTTACAAGCCAAGGTCCAATCACGGTAGAAAAATCTTTTCCTTTAGCAGGGCCTAGGTTTAAAAGCATTTCTTCCATTTGAAGTTTTCTGGCGCTCATATCATTCATGATGGTAAATCCTGCTATATACGCATCTGCTTCACTGGCTTTAATATTTCTTCCTTTTTTTCCAATCACAATGGCTATTTCAAGTTCAAAATCGAGTTGCTCAAAATGATCGGGCATGCAATAAACAGGGCCCGGTCCTTCAACAGCTTGGTGGTTCGTAAAATAAAAAATTGGGTACTGATCAAATTCAGGAATCATTTCTACGCCTCTGTTTTTTCGGGCCGCTTCCACGTGTTGTCTAAAAGCGTATCCATCCCTACAAGAAGTAGGGTGAGGAACAGGCGCCAAAATCTCATAATTGCTAACAGGGTTTGCAACGAGTGCTCCCGCTTCAATTTGCTGAGCTGTTTGGCGGGCCATTTCCATGCCACTTTCTTCGAGGGCTAAAAATGCATTCATCGTTGCTGGTAAACCCGACTGATTTTCTGGTAATGAATAGAGTTCGTTATTCACCAAAACGCCGTAAGAACTGGCATTGTTTAAACGGTAGCTAATGATTTTCATGGAATGTTAATTGTGCAAAACGAAGGTAAAATAATATTCTATTTTATACTAATAATTGTTAGTATTGCAGCGGAATAAATACCCTGCTATGCCAATATACCATACTTTAGGACAAATTCCTGCAAAACGTCATACCGTTTTTAGAAAACCCGATGGTGCACTTTATGCCGAAGAACTTGTTTCTACCGAAGGTTTTTCTAGTATGTATTCACTCGTATACCATACGCATCCACCAACCATTGTAAAAGAATTGGGTACGCCGTATTCGGTAGAGCCAAAAATTGCAAGAGAAAAACATTTACGACATACCAGTTTGCTTGGCTTTAATATAAAGCCACAAAAAGATTATTTAGAGAGTCGAAAAATCGTATTGGTAAATTCAGATTTACAAATTTCTTTAGCGGCTCCTATGGAGTCGATGACTACTTATTTTTATAAAAATAGTCAGGCCGATGAAGTGTTGTTTATCCATAAAGGTTCGGGCACTTTAAAATCTGGATTTGGTAAAATATATTTTAAGTACGGCGATTATATTGTTGTACCTCGTGGTACCATTTACCAGATAGAATTTAATGACACTGACAATAGGTTATTTATTATCGAAAGTTTTAGTCCCATACATTTTCCTAAAAGATACCAAAATAAATATGGTCAACTGATGGAGCATTCGCCATTTTGCGAGCGGGACATAGTAAGACCTACTGATCTTGAAACCTTTGATGAAACTGGCGACTTTAAAGTACTCATTAAAAAGCAGGGTTTAATATATCCGTACACCTATGGCACACATCCATTTGATTTTATTGGATGGGATGGATACCATTATCCATGGGCTTTTTCGATCCATAATTTTGAACCTATTACGGGTCGTGTGCACCAGCCACCACCGGTGCACCAAACATTTGAAGCGCACAATTTTGTGATCTGCTCATTTGTGCCGCGTAAATATGATTACCATCCACAGGCAATCCCTGCGCCATATAACCATAGCAATATTGATAGTGATGAAGTGTTGTATTATGTAGACGGTGATTTTATGAGCAGAAAATCTGTGGTGCAAGGTCAAATTACATTACACCCAGGTGGCATACCACATGGTCCACATCCGGGCACTGTAGAAAGTTCTATTGGCAAAGAAAAGACAGAAGAACTGGCTGTTATGATTGATCCATTTAAGCCACTGATGTTAACAGAAGATGCCATTTCTATTGAAGATGAAAGTTACCACAAGAGTTGGCAACACAATATTGAATAAGACTTAAAAATTTATATGAGCACAGATTTTTTACCCCTCATGGGAACAGACTATGTAGAGTTGTATGTAGGTAATGCAAAGCAAGCTGCACATTTTTACAAAACAGCTTTTGGATTTCAGAGCTATGCATATAGCGGTCCTGAAACAGGCGATAAAGAAAAAGTATCCTATGTACTTGTTCAAAATAAAGTAAGACTCGTTTTAACTACGCCACTACATCCAACAGGTTCAATTGCGGAGCATGTAAACAAACATGGCGATGGTGTAAAAGCAGTTGCCTTAATGGTAAACGATGCTGCTGATGCTTTTGCGCAAACCGTAAAGCGTGGTGCAAAGCCTTATATGGAGCCTACTACACGTGAAGACGCGGATGGTAAAATTGTAATGAGCGGTATTCACATTTATGGCGATACGGTTCATTTATTTATTGAACGTATAGATTACAAAGGCACATTTATTCCAGGCTTTAAAGTGTGGGAAAGCCATTACAATCCTTCAGATGTTGGGCTTCAATACATTGATCATTGCGTGGGTAATGTAGGTTGGAATCAAATGAATACCTGGGTTTCTTTTTACGAAGACGTAATGGGTTTTAAAAACATTCTAACTTTCGATGACAAGCAAATTTCTACCGAATACTCTGCACTCATGAGTAAAGTAATGAGTAATGGTAATGGGTTTGTTAAATTCCCCATTAATGAGCCAGCAGAAGGTAAGAAAAAATCTCAGGTAGAAGAATATTTAGATTTTTACAAAGATGCAGGTGTGCAGCATATTGCCATTGCAACACAGGATATCATTTCCACAGTAACTGCACTCAGTGAAAGAGGCGTAGAGTTTTTAAAAGTACCTGGTACTTATTACGATGAACTACTAGACCGTATTGGTCCTATCGATGAAGACCTAGCGCCGTTAAGAAAACTAGGCATACTTGTAGACCGTGACGATGAAGGATATTTACTACAAATATTTACCAAGCCAGTAGAGGATAGACCAACTTTATTTTTTGAAATCATTCAGCGCAAAGGTGCTAAATCATTTGGTGCAGGAAATTTCAAAGCACTTTTTGAAGCACTCGAAAGAGAACAAGAATTGAGAGGGAACTTATAAATTTATTTTTACTTTTTTTATAATGCCATTTCTGGGATGTCTCCACTAATAAGGAGCTTTCCAGCAGTGGCATTTTTTATTTGCTCAATTGATACGCCAGGTGCTCTTTCGATTAGTACAAATCCGCCTTCTGGTGCAATATCAATAACAGCTAATTCGGTTACAATTCTTTTAACGCAGTTTTTTCCTGTGAGGGGCAAATCGCATTTGGCAAGAAGTTTACTTTCGCCTGCTTTATTAACGTGTTGCATGGCTACAATAATATGTTTTGCAGAAGCAACAAGGTCCATCGCACCACCCATACCCTTTACCATTTTACCCGGAATTTTCCAGTTGGCAATGTCTCCGTTTTCAGAAACTTCCATCGCACCAAGTATGGTTAAGTCAATTTTTTTTGAATGAATCATACCAAAACTCATCGCAGAATCAAATGAACTAGCACCTGGAAGTGCCGTTATGGTTTGTTTACCTGCATTGATAACATCTGGATCAACAGCATATTCTTTTGGAAAAGGTCCAACGCCCAACAGGCCGTTTTCACTTTGAAAACATACGTTGATGCCTTCGTGTAAATAGTTGGCCACCAGTGTGGGAATACCAATACCTAAATTAACGTAAGTATTATTTTTTACTTCTTTGGCAATTCGTTTAGCAATACCTTCTTTATCTAACATAATAATTTATTTACTGGTGGTGCGTTTTTCAATTCTTTTCTCATAATTTTTTCCTTCAAAAATTCGGTGCACATAAATACCGGGTGTGTGAATTTGATCGGGATCAAGTATGCCTGGCTCCACTAATTCTTCTACTTCGGCAATGGTAATTTTACCAGCCATGGCCATCAGTGGATTAAAATTGCGCGCAGTGCTTTTAAAAATTAAGTTTCCATCGGTGTCACCTTTCCAAGCTTTCACAATGGCAAAATCTGCATTAAAAGCAGTTTCCAATAAATATTCTTTGCCATCAAAAATTCTGGATTCTTTACCTACAGCTACTTCGGTACCAACACCAGCGGGTGTAAATATTGCTGGCATGCCATAGCCTGCAGCCATGCATCTAAATGCAAGTGTTCCTTGGGGTATCAGTTCAACTTCTAATTCGCCAGAGAGCAATTGTCTTTCAAACTCTTCGTTTTCGCCTACATAAGACGATATCATTTTTTTAACTCTCTTTTGTTGTAGCAGTAGTCCAATGCCAAAATCATCTACACCGGCATTGTTTGAAATGCAGGTTAAATTGGTGGTACCTTTTTCTAAAATGGCTTGGATACAATTTTCCGGAATACCACAAAGGCCAAAGCCACCTAGCATAAGTGTGCTGCCATCTGAAATATCTGCTACTGCCTCCGCGGCGTCTTTTACAAGTTTATGAATCATTGTAATTATTGGTTGAATTCAGCTCAAAATTACCCCTTTTATGTATACTAACGTCTATTAGTATTGTTAAGTTTGATTATTAGTATATTTAATACAAAAATTATTTGATGCGATTTTTTTGTTTATCGGTTTTTTTGTTTTTCAGTGCAACATGTTTTGGCCAACAAAAAAAGCCAAATGTTATTTATATACTGGCAGACGACTTAGGTATTGGGGATGTTTCTGTTTTTAATGCCTCTGGCAAAATAAATACACCCAATATAGACGCACTTGCAAAAAGTGGCATGCGATTTACAGATGCACATAGTGGCTCTGCAGTTTGCACACCTACACGTTATGGAATTTTAACGGGCAGATATGCATGGCGTACCCATTTACAAAATGGTGTTTTGTGGAGTTATGATACTGCCTTGATTACTGCCAACAGACCTTCAGTTGCGACACTTTTTAAAAATAGTGGTTACAATACCGCTTGCATTGGAAAGTGGCACTTAGGCCTTGGATGGCAAAAAAACATAAATAATCAGATAGACTTTTCTAAAACATTAACAGCTGGCCCAAATAGTATTGGATTTAAATATAGTTATATCATAAGCGCTTCGTTAGATATTCCGCCTTACGTATATATAAAAAATCAGCGGGTTACTACACGCTTTATTGACTCTATAAAAGAAAATAAAGGTGCTGGCTTTTGGCGTGAAGGCCCTGTTGCTAAAGGGTTACAGCATAAAAATGTTTTAACCGACCTTACACAAAAAGCAGTTGAGTATATTCAGGATCAAAAAAATAGTAAAGCGCCTTTCTTTTTGTACCTGCCTTTAACCGCGCCACATACACCTATTTTGCCTACAGCTGGATTTGAAGGAAAATCAGGGATAAATGCCTACGCAGATTTTGTTTTAATGACAGATGCCATGGTTGGAAAAATTGTTGATGCCATTAAGGAAGCTGGAATGTCAGAGAATACACTCATTGTTTTTACAAGTGATAATGGCGCATCACCTTCTGCCGATTTTAAAACTTTAATTGCTGCCGGACATGATGTAAGCGCAGGTTTTAGGGGTGCTAAAGCAGATATTTTTGAAGGTGGTCACCGCATTCCATTGATAGTAAATTGGCCTAGTGTTGTAGCGCCCAATACTGTTTCGGATAAAACGGTTTCTCTCACAGATTTTTATGCAACAGTTGCAAATATGCTTGGTAAAAAACTTCAAGGTAATGAAGCGGAAGACAGTTATAGTTTAATGCCTCTTTTATTAAATAATGCAAGTGGTTATCAACGCGAAAGTATTATACATCACTCTATTGACGGCAAGTTTGCCATACGTAATGGAGATTATAAATTAATTTTTGCGCGCGGGTCGGGTGGTTGGAGTGCACCTACAGAAGCAGCAGCAAATAAGTTAAATTTACCTGCAATTCAATTATATAATTTGCGCACTGATCCTAAAGAGCAACACAATATTGCTGCCGAAAATCCCCAAATTGTAACCCAGTTATCAACATTATTATCAAAGCAAGTCGCAGATGGTAGATCTACTCCTGGAAAGCGCCAAAATAATGACGTTTTAGTTAATTTATAGATTGTTTATGTAAGCATTGTTTTTTACATTGGGGTATAGAATAAACCCTTTATGAAAAAGCAAATAGCCTTTGTTGGTTTTATATTTTTTGTTTGCGCAACTTATGCGCAGATTCATAAAATGCCAGCATATCCACTTGTAACTCACAATCCATACTTTAGTGTTTGGTCTTTTTCGGATCAAGTAAATACATCCAATACAAAACATTGGTCTGGATATGATCAAGGGTTAATTGGCTATGCTAAAGTGGATGGTATCCAATACAAAATTTTAGGTGATTTACAACTTCCAAGCACACCTATTGCTGCAGTGGGTGAGGCAGGCTCCACCGCTTGTTTGTATACATTTGATAAGCCAGATAGTAATTGGAATCAGCAAAACTATACCCCTACTAATTGGAAAACAGGTCAACTTCCATTTGGGAAAGGTTGGGACAATGATTTTGCAACAGCCTGGGATACCAAAGAAATTTGGGTTCGTAGAACTTTTAACTATGATGGCGCTGCTGTTGACAATTTACTGGCAAAACTTAGGTATGATGAAGATGTAGATGTGTATCTCAATGGTAATAAAATTTATAGTTGCGGTAACTGTTATGTAACATCTGTTAAAACATACGCCCTTGCAGATTCTATAAAAAAGTATTTGCATAGAGGCGAAAATATTTTAGCCATGCATTGCATCAATACACAGGGATATGCCTGGCTTGATGCAGGGCTGTACGCACAAAAAAACTTTACAAACATTAGGTTAGCCAAGCAGGAATCTGTTACCGTTACTGCTACTAAAACTTCCTATAAAATGAGTTGCGGTCCGGTGCTAGTTTCTATAGATTTTTTATCTCCACTGCTGGCTAACAATTTGGATGTATTGTCTAGGCCGCTTACCTACATTGGTTTTTCATCAAGTGCTACCGATAATAAGAGCCATGATGTTCAAATTTTATTTGGGCTAAGTACTTCTATAGCCAAAGATCGGGCTGGTCAAGTAGAAATTACAAGTGCTGGTAATTATGAAAACATTAAATATTTAAAAACTGGCCTTGCGAACCAACAAATACTCGCAAAATCGGGAGATGATTTACGCATCGATTGGGGTTATGCCTATTTGTCAACAGCTAGTAATAGAGTCGTTTTGTTAAATCGAAGTAGCGATGATTTATTACAAGAAGTAACGGGGGTTACTCAAAATAATAAGGTTGCTGACAATTATCTTACTGTAAAAATCTTACAAAAACTGCAACCAAAAACTGCGGTAACAGATAGGGTAATGCTCTCTTACGATGAAATAAAATCGATTCAATATTATGGTTCAAACTTAGATCCTTGGTGGAAAAAGAAATATAAAACCATGGAGCAGTTGATCTATACTGCTGATAAAGATTACAAGCGGGTAGATGCTTTATGTGATGCATTTGATAAAAATTTATACAGTAGTGCATCAAAAAGCGGCGGAACTGACTATGCCTCTTTATGTGTTACAGCCTATAGGCAATCACTCGCGGCACATAATACCATTAGAGGTCCTCAAGACCAGCTTTTATTTCCACAAAAAGAAAACTTTAGCAACGGATCTATTTGGACAGTTGATGTAACGTATCCCTCAGCGCCACTAAGTTTGCTGTACAATCCGGTTTTATTAAAGGGAATGGTAGAGCCCTTAATTGAATATTCCGAAATGGGCAAATGGACCAAACCTTTTCCAGCGCATGATTTAGGGACCTATCCGCTTGCCAATGGTCAAACTTATCCAGCAGATATGCCCGTAGAAGAAGCGGGTAATATGATTTTATTAACGGCTGCAATTTGTAAAGCTGAAAACAATATTTCTTTTGCGAAACCGCATTGGAAAACACTGTCTACTTGGGTAAATTTTTTAGTAAACGATGGCTTAGATCCTGTTAACCAACTTTGTACCGATGATTTTGCCGGTCATTTATCACGTAACGCCAATTTATCTATTAAAGCAATTGTTGGAATCGGCGCTTACGCACAAATGGCTTCCAAAATGGGTATGCCAGCTATTGCAGCAAAGTATGCTGCTATTGCAAAAGACTATGCTTCTAAATGGTTAGGTCTTGCAGATGTTGGAGATCATTATGCGTTAACTTTTGACAAAGGAAATACTTGGAGTCAGAAATATAATTTAGTGTGGGATCAATTATTAGGCCTTCATTTATTTGCTCCAGAGGTTTATAAAAAAGAAATCGCTTTCTATTTAACCGTTCAAAATAAATACGGGTTACCACTCGATAGCAGAAAAACCTATACCAAAAGCGATTGGATTATTTGGACAGCTAGTATGGCATCCAATAGCCAAGATTTTCAAAAATTAATTAACCCCATCTATTTATATGCTACCGAAACTTCTTCTAGAGTGCCAATAAGTGATTGGCATGAAACACTTACTGGTAAACAAGTGGGTATGCAGGCTAGGAGTGTGGTGGGTGGATATTTTATGAAATTATTAATAGACCGTTGGAAATAAAATTAAATACATGAATCATTTAGAAGGATTAATTGCGGCTCCATTTACACCTTTTCATAACGATGGGTCGTTACATCTAGAACTTATTCCTGCATACTATAAAATGCTGTTGTCAAATGGTGTGCGTGGTGCATTTATTTGCGGCTCTACGGGAGAAGGCGTTTCGTTAACGATACCAGAAAAAAAATTAGTCATGCAGGCCTGGGCTTCTGTTGCTGCAGATAATTTAAATTTTACTGTTATACCTTTTTTAGGAGGCACTTGTATTGCAGATTGCAAAGAATTGGCAGTGTATGCAAAACAAATTGGACTAAGAGCAGTTGCTTTTACCACTCCTTTTTATTTTAAACCCGCTAATGCAAGTGTTTTGGCAAAAGCCTGTATTGAAATTGGAGAAGCCGTTCCGGATTTGGCATTTTATTATTATCATATTCCAGTTTTAACTGGGGTGCAAATTACCATGTATGAATTACTACAAGCTGTGCACGGCAAACTCAGCAATTTTGCCGGCATAAAATATACCCACGAAGATTTTATGGATTATTTGTCTTGCATGCGTTTTGCAAATGGTGCTTATGATATGCTATGGGGTAGAGATGAAAACATGTTATCTGCCTTAGTGCTTGGTGCTAAAGGGGCTGTGGGTAGTACGTATAATTATGCTGCGCCACTTTATTTATCTTTAATAGAAGCATATAATAACCATGATTTTGAAAAGGCACGTGCACTTCAGCAGCAATCGATAGATATGATTCGATTACTAGGAAAATATGGAGGTATTGCAACGGGTAAAGCCTATATGAAAAAAATAGGGATGGATTGTGGTGAATTTAGGCTCCCTATATCCAATATGTCGGATGCGCAATTTGAACTTTTTAGTGCCGACGTAGACGCTTTAGGTTTTAGTGATTATGCTTCAAAAATTACGCATTAGTATACATGGGGCTATTTATTAAAATACAAATTGCTTTTGTTTGTTTGTGCCTTGTTGTTGCAAGTACAGCACAAACAAAATACGAGGCACCCATAGCTTGGAAACAAAGTGGTGTATTGCCTGTGCAGCCTAATGGGTTAATTCATATGGGTTTGTCTGGAGTTGTTTCGGGGCTAGTGGGTGATCAAATCATTATTGCCGGTGGCAATAATTTTCCGGAAGGATTACCCTGGGAAGGTGGTATTAAAAAATACTACAAGCGTGTTATTGTATATAATAATCAAAAAGATACACTGCTAAACACATTTACATTTAACCTTCCTGCAAATGTTGCTTACGCTGCAGTAGCACAATTAAAAGATGGCATTTTTTATGCAGGTGGTGAAAATGAAAATGGTCCATTAAGTAGTGCTTACTTAATTAAAAAGAGCAAATCGCAGTCTTTTGAAATTATTGAATTACCATCTTTACCTATTGCTATTTCAAATGCAGTGGCTGTAGCTACTGAAAATGCAGTGTATGTTTTAGGTGGCGCAAATAAGGAAGGGATTTCAAATAAGGTATGGAAGCTAGCGCTAAATAATATTAAAAAAGGATGGACTGTGCAGGCGAGCTTACCTCAGCCAACTTCTTTTGCAGCCGCCGCAATAGCAAATGAACATATTTATATCATGGGCGGACGTTGTAAAGAAGCAAATGGTATTAGTAAAATATACAAAGAAGTGTATGCTTTTAATGTAGAAAATAATTTTTGGGAACAAAAAGCAAGTTTGCCAGAAACTGTTTCTGCTGCTTGTGCACTGGCAATTGGTAATGGTAAAATTTTGTTTATTGGGGGAGATAAAGGCGTTGTCTTTCATGAAGTAGAGATGTTAGCTGCAAAAATTGCCGCAACTACAGATACAACTATAAAAAAGGAACTAACCGTTGTCAAAAATAATTTACAAAAAACACATCCAGGGTTTAGTAAAGATGTGCTTGCATACGACGCTTCCTTAAATAAATGGAGCCCTTATGCGCAACTTAGTTTTGCTGCACCGGTTACAACCAATGCTTTTTTGTTTAATCATAAAATTATTTTACCTGTTGGTGAAATAAAACCAGGAATTCGTACCCCATATATTCGGGTCGGGTCCTTTAAAAAATAAACATGACTGAATCAAAAAAATATCCTTGGATTGTAGTTGGCCTTTTGTGGGTAGTGGCACTGTTAAACTATATGGATCGTCAAATGATTGCTACCATGCGACCTTCCATGCAACTCGATATTACAGAACTTAGTCAGGCCACTAATTACGGTTATTTAATGGCTATTTTTTTATGGGTTTATGGATCTATGAGTTCTTTTTCAGGAATTATTGCGGACAGAATAAATCGTAAAGGTTTAATCATTGGAAGTTTATTTGTTTGGTCGTTGGTTACGTTTGCAATGGGTTTTGCAACAAGCTTTAATCAGTTGTATTGGTTAAGGGCGCTGATGGGTTTAAGTGAGGCGCTCTATATTCCTGCAGGGCTTTCATTAATTGCAGATTATCATTCCGATAAAACAAGGTCCTTAGCCGTAGGCCTTCATATGTCTGGTATATATATGGGTCAAGCACTCGGCGGATTTGGAGCTACCGTTGCTAAGCTTTTTTCTTGGCAGTACACATTTATGTTTTTTGGTGGCTTTGGTATGTTGTACGCTCTAGTGCTTGTATTTTTTTTGCAGGACAATATTAAAAGAGAAATTCGAACTGCTGCTCAAAAAGGAATTACTTCCATCATTAAAAGTGTTACTGGGTTACTGTCCTCTTTTTCATTTTGGATTATCATATTATATTTTGCAGTACCTAGTTTTCCAGGATGGGCTATCAAAAACTGGGCGCCAACCTTGATTGCCAATAAGTTGCATATTGACATGTCTATTGCAGGTCCATTAACCACCATTTCCATTTCATTGTCTTCTTTATTTGGAGTAATTGTGGGTGGTTATTTTTCTGATAAATGGGTGCAGCAAAATATTCGTGCCCGTGTATACATAGGTGCCTTGGGGCTTTCTCTCATGATACCGGCTTTACTATTACTTGGCTATAGCAATTCAATTGTTATAGTATTTGCAGCTGCATCTATGTTTGGTTTTGGTTTTGGTATGTTTGACACGAACAATATGCCTATTTTATGTCAATTTGTTCCTTCAAGCAGTAGGGCAACCGCCTATGGTTTGTTAAATACTGCCGGCATTTTTGCTGGAGCCGTTATTACCGATTATTTAGGTAAGTCTACAGATGCAGGAAATTTAAATAGAGACTTTGCAGCACTTGCAGGTATTGTTGTAGTTGTTATTGTGCTTCAGTTGTTATTTTTAAAACCTAAAGAGGCAACTGCCTAAAATATTTGCAATACATTATATGATCAAGAGCAGCTTAATAAAGAATTTTATGCGGTTTGTTGTAACGGGTTTGTTTTTGTTGTTAAGTGCTAGTGTTTTTGCGCAATTAGAAATAGATCAGCCCATCATGCACAATATGGTGTTGCAGCGTGGTAAACCGCTCATATTATCTGGTAAAGCATTGCCCTCAAACGCGGTAAAAATTCATATTGCTGAAAATAAAACATATACTACCATTTCAAATCAAAACGGATTTTGGAAAATAGAGATTCCATCACATGATGCATCTCTAAAACCTTTTAGTTTAGTGGTATTTACAAGAACTGATTCGCTAGAATTTAAAAATTTGCTTTGGGGAGATGTATGGATTTGTGCGGGCCAATCTAATATGGAGTTTGCTTTAAAAAGTGAATGGCATTATCAAAAAGAATTGCCAATAGTAACAAATCAAAATATTCGTGTTTACAATCCAGTATATATAGGTAAAAATAGATACGCTAATCCCTATCCAGATGCTATAAGTCAATCTATAACGCCATCTAATTTTTACCAAGGCGTTTGGCAAACCCTTGATAGTATTAGTGCGCCAAGTTTTTCTGCCATTGGATATTATTTTGCAAAAATTGTTGCACAAAAAACAGGTGTACCCATTGGAATTATAAATGTATCTGTTGGCGGATCTCCCATAGAAGCATGGATGAGCAAAGCATCATTACTAAGCGATGCTGCTTTTTCAAAAAAAATAAATGATAGTTGGTTAACCAATGATTATTTGCCTGTTTGGATTAGACAGCGCGGGAAAGAAAATATTGGTCTTACTAATTTAAATGGTAATCATGCATTTAAGCCTGCCTTTTTATACGATGCTGCTATTGTTCCTCTTTCAAAATTAAAAATTGCTGGCATCTTATGGTATCAAGGAGAGAGTAATGCGCAGGAAATGGAAAGAGTAGTTGAGTATGCCGGGCTTCAAGAAAAAATGATAACATCTTATAGAAGTGCTTGGGGGCTCAAAAATCTACCTTTTTATTTTGTTCAAATAGCATCCATTGATAGTACAAATTATAAATCGCATCATTGGCAGCAGTTTAGAGCCGCTCAATTTGATGCTTTACAAAAAGGACATCATGTAGGTATGGTTGTAAGCATGGACAAAGGTGCAAAAAATGATGTGCATCCAACCAATAAAAAGGACATCGCTCAAAGACTCGCTAATACAGCTTTACATGATATTTATGGATATTTAAAATCCCCTACATTAACAAAACCCATCAGGATAGCGTATGCAAACAAACAAGTCGTTGTTACATTTAACAATCCTCTCCAAACGATTGATGGTGCTGCGCCAAAGGGGTTTTCATTGGATGGTATACATGAAGCTAGTTATGTAATTAAGGACAATAAGGCTATTATTAAAACGCCCTCAAAGCCTGCACGGCTATATTTTGGATTTTCACCCTATACATCTGCAAATCTTGTAGACAAAGAAGGTAACCCAATTCCGGCATTTATCTTACCTGTTCAGTAAATTAGCTTTTAATATTTTTTTATGCAAGTACGTATACTCACTTTTTTATTAGCAATTTCATTTTTTGCTAATGCACAAGACAGCACATTTAATAAAACCGATTTGAATAGTGTAGCCAAGGTTTTTGATTTGACATTTACACCAAAAGAAATAGACACACTCTACTCCGATGTAAAAGACAATTTATACAATTATAAAAGTATGCATAAGCTTACTTTAAATAATGCAACGCCTTTAAGCATGTGGCAAACGCCTGTTGTGTCTGGTATGAAATTTAGTACGGTGCAGCAGCCCGTTAAATGGAGTACTACTATCGCGGTGTCTATTCCTTCCAATAAAAATGAACTCGCATTTTATTCGATAGAGCAGCTGGCTTATTTGATTAAAAATAAAAAAATTACTTCTGTTGATTTAACCCGTTTTTTTATTGAGCGTATTAAAAACTACGGTGATACTTTACAGTGTTTAATTAGTTTAACTGAAAATCTTGCACTTGAACAAGCTAAACTGGCTGACGCTGAAATTGCTGCAGGCAAGTACAAAGGACTATTGCATGGAATCCCTTATGGCCTTAAAGATTTATTTGCAGTAAAGGGTACTAAAACAACCTGGGGTGCTGAGCCGTTTAAAAATCAAATGATAGATGAAGATGCTTACGTGTATGCAAAACTAAAAGAAGCCGGTGCTGTGCTGGTGGCAAAGTTTACCCTCGGTGCTTTAGCCATGGGTGATTATTGGTATGGAGGAAGAACTAAAAATCCTTGGAATTTAAAATATGGATCTTCGGGTTCATCGGCGGGATCAACCTCTGCAACAGTAGCTGGGCTTGTACCTTTTGCGATTGGTACCGAAACCTGGGGTAGTATTGTATCGCCATCTACTACCTGTGGTGCAACCGGATTAAGACCAACATTTGGAACCATTAGTAGATCAGGTGCCATGGCACTTAGTTATAGTTTGGATAAAGTAGGTCCCATATGTAGGTCTGCAGCTGATGCAGCGGTTGTCTATTATTATTTACATGGCACAGATGGTAAAGATTTGTCTGCGGTAAACATGCCATTTAATTACGACGCAGTAAAGCCCATAAAAAATTATAAGATCGCTTATGCTAAAAATTATTTTGATAAAATAAAAGATACTACAAGAGCAGAGTGGGTGGCACTCAAAGCATTTGAAAAAATGGGTGTTACTTTAATTCCAGTAAACTTCCCGGATAGCGGCGTTTATAAGTTTAATATTATGGACGTGATTATTGGCGTAGAATGTGCTGCACAATTTGATGACCTTACGCGTTCGAATCAAGATGATGTACTTACACGTCAAACAAAAAATGATTGGCCCAACCAGTTTAGAACTGCTCGTTTTGTACCTGCTGTAGAATATGTAAATGCACAGCGTCACCGTTATGTATTAATGAAAGATGTAAACGAAGCGATAGCGCCTTTTGATGCCATTATTTGCCCATCAAGAGGCGATGGCAACCAGTCTGCTATTACCAATTTAACAGGTAACCCGGTAGTCTGCGTGCCTGTTGGTTTTGATAAGCGCAACAACTTACCTGTAGGAATCAGCTTTGTTGGAAAACTATATGACGAAGCAAGTATTTTAAGAATTGCAAAAGCCTATCAAGATGCAACAGGTTGGGATGAAATGCATCCGACTATGTTTAAATAAGCGTATTATTTTTTGCTTGCATTTTCTTTGATCCTAAATGCGACAATCTCTTTTATGAGTGATTGGGGCAGTGGTTGGTCTATGGGGAATTGAACAGCTGCTTTGGAACATTTATACCCTTTTAGTTTGGGCAAGAAATTTTTTATACCAGAAGGAGTAGGGTAAAACCCTACATGGGCTTTATAGCCTGCAAAATAAACGAGCATGCCATGTAGTTTGTAAGCAGGCATTTTGTAGCTGATCATTTCCTCGGCAGCTGGAGCCGTAGATTTTATGATATTCCTTAGTTTGTTTAACTGTTTTTGGGTTGCTGTAGGAAACTGCTCTACATATAAGTCTATATCGTTTTTCATGGATCAGCTTTAATTATATGTTTCTAAATTAATAAATTTCTAATTCAAAATTACCTTTAATCAGTTATTTTTTACATCTTGATATTTTTTAAAACACTGATAAACAATGTATTGATTGATTGATGTCTTGTAAAATCAGCTGTTTATTACCAATTTCACATATTATCAACTTTTTTTTGATCCCTCAACAACTTCATATAATCATCTATAGTGCTACTAATCATGTCATTATGTCTTCATTTGTACTCGTTTAGTAATGCTTAATTATCAATTTCGGGTAATCTAGCATCATAGCGTCTATCAGTGATTGAACAATTTGTTTGTTTTATAGTTATATTAGATTAAACAAAATCATTTTGCCCTATGGAACATTTAAAAATCGCCTCCGACAATTACGTAGCGTTTACGTTTTTTATCGGAACAATGGCCATGATGGCCGCGTCGGTATTCTTCTTTTTTGAGTTGAGTTCTACACCAACTAAATGGAGAACCTCAGTTCTAGTTTCTGGTTTAATTACCTTCATTGCAGCAGTACACTACTACTACATGAGAGGTTATAACCTAGCAACTGGAGATTCACCTACATTCTTCAGATATGTAGACTGGATTCTTACTGTGCCTCTTATGTGCGTTGAGTTTTACTTAATCACTAAAAAAGCAGGTGCTAAGCAAGGTTTATTATGGAAGTTAATTTTTGCTTCTTTAGTAATGTTAGTTACTGGTTACTTTGGTGAAACTATCTACAGAGGTAGCAGCGTAATTTGGGGAGTACTTTCTGGTGCTGCTTATTTCTACATTGTTTACTTGGTATGGTTTGGCGAAGTTTCTCAACTTGCTCAAACAGCTGGTGCACAAGTTGCAAAAGCAACAAAAACACTTGCTTGGTTCGTACTAGTAGGTTGGGCTATCTACCCTCTAGGTTACATCCTAGGAACTCCTGGTGGATTATTTGGTATCCAATTAGTAGCTGATGCAGCTTTAGCTTCTCACTACATGGATATCGTTTACAACGTTGCAGATGCAATCAACAAAATTGGATTTGGTTTAGTGATCTATTCATTAAGCAGAACTCAAGACTAATTGATTTCAACAGTTTTATAAAAAGGCGAGGTATGTGTTTATTGCACACCTCGCCTTTTATTTTTTAGCCCATTCAGATTTCTTTGCTTGCATGTTATCAGACCAAAATCTTAATGTCAACAAAGTCATACCTTATGATTATGTATTTATAGGTATGGGGGCTTCTAATGGACTTATGCTATTGGAGTTCATTAAAAGGGGCTATCATCAAACAAAGCGAATTGCTGTAATTGAACCGCAGCAAAAAAATACAAACGATAAAACCTATTGTTTTTGGTCTTCGCCAAATGAGACAATCGTTAAAGACCTCTCTTCAATTATTAGTCATCAATACCAATTTGTTCAAACCAATAATAATAAGGTACAGTCTATTCAGGATCAACCATATTACTGTATAAAAAGTATTGATTTTTACAATTTACTACACGCTACTATTGCAAAGCATCCTATCGATAAGTTTGATGGACAGGTTGCTTCTTTACATCCTTTACCTGACTGTATAGAAATTGTTTTTGAACAGCAGGTTATTACTGGTGCCATTGTTTTTGATAGCAGACCGCCAGTGTTTACTCAAGAAGTGCGCAATCAGTCTTATTTACTTCAATCATTTTTTGGCTACCATATTCGCCTACAAGAGCCTTCATTGCATGTTGATACATTTCAGATGATGAACTTTGATGTGGATCAGTCAGGTTATACGCAGTTTGTATACAACCTGCCTTATGCACCTAATGAATGTTTGGTAGAGTTAACAAGGTTCGGAGTTGATACCATTGACATTGATTATGCAAAAAAAATATTAGACGAAAAAATTAAAGCACAATTTGGGTCTTATGAAATTGTAGCCGAAGAAGAAGGGTGCATTCCTATGACAGTGCTAAAACAGCCAGCCTCTATAGATAAACGTATTATTAATATGGGTGCTAGGGCTAATTTAATTAAGCCTACCACAGGTTATGGGTTTAAAAAAATGCATGCATTTGCGGCGGCATTTGAAAATCCAGCGCAAGCTCCAATAACAAAAGCGCGTTTTTTATTTTATGACCACCTGCTTTTAATTATATTAATTAGGTGGCCAAACCTCGGTAAAAAAATATTTACGGCGCTATTTCAAAACAATACCATTCAACGAATTTTTACATTTTTGGATGAAAAGTCTAGTGTAGCAGAAGAAGTTAAAATATTTGCTTCACTACCCATTATACCTTTTTTAAAAGCCTGCGTTATTTACCTTTCTAGTTATATCAAAAAGGGTTACTTATTTACAGTTGGTTGTATGCTGGTATATTTTTTGATTAATCTTGTGAGTCCAAATGTGGCTGCTTGGTTTGGTTATACGGGTTTAATTGCCGGCCTCCTCGTAGTAGGTATTCCGCATGGAGCTGTGGATCATTTATTGTTAGATTCTAAAAAGTTTAATCTTTTAAAATTTGTTGTTCAGTACTTACTCATTATTGCCGCTTATTTTATGGTTTGGCAGTGGTTTCCGGTATTTTCTTTGCTCTTATTTATAGCATATTCTGCATTTCATTTTGGAGAATCTGAAATGGTAGAAATGCATGTTTCGATGCATTCATTTGCTCAAAAAGCCTATGCTTTTGTACTAGGTCTTTCTATTTTACTACTCATCATTTTTTTGCACCTCAATGAATCTATTTTGGTGCTTAATAGTATGCAGGGTGTTTCAGATTTTGTAGCTTCTCTTAACCTGTTGCAATATAAGAATCTAGTAATTGCCGTTTCATGTGTTTTACTTATGCCAATGTGGTGGATTTCAAAAAAGACATGCTTGTTTTTAGCGGGTATTCTTTTATTGGGCACTCAAATGCCACTCATGCTTGCTTTTGGACTCTATTTTGTTGGTTCGCATAGCGTCAATGCTTGGGGGCATATTGCCGGAAAATTAAAAATTGCTCCAAAAAAACTGTATTTGGAATCGCTGCCTTTTAATGTGGGCGCACTTCTTATTTTCTCTCTTTTCTTTTATTTACAACAAACAAACACGCAACTAATACAGTCGTATGCTGCAGTGTTTTTTGTTTTTTTAGCATGCGTAAGTCTTCCGCATATTATACTGATGCACCTTTTTTATAAAAAAGAAAACTAAAGGTCTAGTAGTTTAAAAAAGTCTGCTTCTTCTAATTCCCTTACCTGGCCTGCTGGTAAATCACCTAAATAAATAGCTTCTATAGCTACTCTGATAAGTCTAATGCACTTATGATGCACGGCTGCAACCATCTTACGCACTTGATGAAATTTACCTTCGGTTAATGTGATAAGTATCCAACTGGTTACAACATTTTGATGTACCGGTATCGCAGGGGTTAGTAAAGATGCATCAAACAAATGTTGGTAGGGTGTAGCATCCTCTACAATGGAAACTGTGCATGGGCTTGTAAGGTATTGACTTCCGTTAGGTGCACTAATTTGGATACCACCAGTGAGTGCTGCTGCCGTATCAGTTGTTATTTTATTTTTAACTTGAACGAGGTAGGTTCTGGTATGCGGCTTAGGTCCTTGAAATAAAAGCTTGGTGATTTTTTTGTTGGTCGTTAATAAAAGGAGTCCTTCAGAATGGTTGTCTAGCCTGCCAATAGCATGGGTGCCTTCCGGAAAATCAAAATCTAAACCGCTCAATAAATTAACATCATGCGAGCTGATAAATTGAGAAACCATATTTACTGGTTTATGTACTACAAAGTATCGGTGCGCTGTCATGGCGGCAAATTACTTAATATTGCATATGCAACAAGTGTCAAATGACCCCTTACATGGTAAAACCCTCGAAAAAATAGTAACCGAACTAGTTGCTTATTTTGGATGGGAAGATTTGGGGCAGCATATCCCAATCAATTGTTTTAATTCCAACCCGAGCATTCAATCGAGCCTAAAATTTTTACGCAAAACCCCTTGGGCCCGCAAAAAAGTTGAAGACTTATATGTAAGAATGATTACAGGCTAATGAACGTAGTGGCCGGCTTAATAATGCTAGAAGTTAACGTTTTACCGAACTTTATTTTTGTCTAGTTGGTTTTTATTTCTGGCGCCTTAGCCTCTGTGGTATCTGTTACTAATATTGGCACTTTGTAGCCTCCCGTATCTATACGTAACCCTGGCATTTTTTGTTTTAATTGTGCAATGGCCGCGTTTGTAAAGCTGGTTTTATAGAGGTATACTTTTTTTAAGTTTTTAAGTTTGGTTAAGCTGCTAATGCCTTCTGCGGTAGCCTTGGTTTGTGTGATACTCAAAATTTCCAAATTTTCAAATGCATCAAGAGAAGCAAGTCCTTTATTGGATATGTTAGTGCCATTTAGTTCTAATTGTTTGAGTTGTTTGCAATTAGATAGTGCACTCAAATGCTCGTCTTTAATGGCTGTAAACGATGCGTTTAATTGTAGTAATTGATCTGAAATTTTTGATAGAAGTTGAAAGGTTTGGGCGCTCAATGTTTCAACACCAATTAAATTAGCGCGAACATAATTAGAACCGTTAACAATTGGTACAATTGCAACACCTTCTTTGGTTAGCGCTGAAAGTACGTCGCTCGAAATAGCACTCACTTTTTTTGTAGGTAATTGTGTTTGCTCAGCGGTGGTAGCATCGCCAGTAGAAAATGCAGCCAATACGCCTTTAATGGCAGCCGTTTGTTTGGTGTTTTTTACAACCTCAGTAAAACTTGCTCCAGACTCAATCCACCAGTGTAATAATGCCACTTCATCTTTGGTAAGTTGTGGTTTTTCTTTTGGGGGCATATGTTCTTCGTTGGAAGTTGGCAGCAATAAGCGGTTTATGATTTCACTGCTACCAGGCTGGTAAGGTGTTAAAACTTTTCCTTCTTCGCCACCTTGCATGATATAATTAGGGAGGTCTAAACGCAACTTTCCTTTTTGCTTGCTATCACCATGGCAACTATAACACTTTGCAGCCAATATGGGTTCTATCACATCTTTGTAAACAACGGCTTCATTGATATTGGCAATCACTTTTTTGTCGCTCTTGGTATTTGAAAGAGACGCTGTTAAATAATCTTCTCCATGTGTGAGGTTACCGCCGTTATGTCCGGTAATGATAATAAGTGCAGTTAATACCACAATGAGCGCACCCGCATACTTGAACTTTTTTTGATACGCGATATAGCAAACGATACTTGTGATAGCCGTTGCAATACCAAGCCACTGGTGCTTAAATACAATGCTCTCATTATAGGCATCTGATATAGAAAGTAAATAACCTGTTATGCAAGAAAGGATAGAAAAAAACGAACCTACTGCAAGTGCAGGCGCTACCGCTGTAGATACTGCTGCAAACTTTTGCTTTTTAGCAGAAAAAAATAAAAGGGCAGCAAAAAGTAATATTCCAATAGGTAAGTGAACAAAAACAGGATGGAACCTTCCAATAAATACGCTCATCATTATTTTTTTATGCTATGATATCATGAATCACTTTCCCACTCAAGTCAGTTAACCTAAAGTTTCTTCCTTGTGATTCGTAGGTGAATTTTTCGTGGTCAAAACCCAATTGATTTAAAATGGTTGCTTGTACATCAAAGGTTTCTACTTTACCATTTACAATATTGTAACCAATTTCATCTGTTTCACCATAGGTAGTACCACCTTTAATGCCACCGCCTGCCATCCACATCGAAAACGCTTCACCATGGTGGTCGCGGCCTTTAAATGGCATGGTTTTACCTTCTCTATTTTCTTGCATCGGTGTTCTACCAAATTCTGAACCCCACACAACAAGTGTTTCATCTAGTAGCCCTCTTTGTTTTAAATCTTGTAAGAGTGCTGTAATAGGCCTGTCAATTTTTCGACATTTATTTTTAAGTCCAATATCAACTGCGTTACCCGCCGAGTCGCCATGCGTATCCCATCCCCAATCAAATAGCTGCACAAAGCGAACACCTTTTTCAACCAGTTTGCGCGCAAGTAATACGTTGTTGGCAAAACAGGATTCACCAGGTTTAGTGCCATACATTTCATGAATATAATCAGGTTCGGTACTAATATCCATGACACCCGGCACTGAAATTTGCATTTTGTAGGCGAGCTCGTATTGAGAAATGCGTGACAAGGTTTCTGGATCTTGATACTCGGTATAAGATTCTTCATTCACTTTATTAATAGCATCGATACTTGCTTTTCTAATATCGCGGTCCATGCCCGCAGGATCTTTAATAAATAAAACTGGATCACCTTCACTACGGCACTGTACACCTTGATACACACTTGGTAAAAATCCACTTCCCCATACACTTTTACCTGCATCCGGATTATTGCCACCCGAAGTAAGTACTACAAATCCTGGCAGGTTTTTATTTTCTGAACCAAGCCCGTAAGTAACCCAAGATCCCATACTAGGTCTACCAAGGCGTGGTGTACCAGTATGCATTAAAAGTTGTGCAGGTGCATGATTGAACTGATCCGTGGTAACGGCCTGAAGTACTGCTACATCATCAATAACAGTTGATAAGTGTGGTAAGTTTTCAGATAACCAAATACCACTTTCGCCATATTGTTTGAAACTTGCTTGAGGGCCTAGCATTTTAGGAACACCTCTTATAAACGCAAATTTTTTACCATTGAGTAAGGAAGGTGGACAATCCAATCCATCTAGTTTTGCAAGCTCAGGCTTATAACTAAACATTTCAAGTTGAGACGGAGCACCGGCCATGTGTAAATAAATGACCGACTTAGCCTTGCCTAAAAAGGGTGGCGCTTTTGGTGCTAATGGATTGGTGGCATCAAACAAATTGGGACTAGAAGATGTATTACACCCACCGAGTAAACCACCAAGTGCTAGTGCGCCAAATCCCATGGCACTTTCTTTTATAAAATGTCTGCGCGTATGCTGCTGCATCACGGCCTTTTGGGCTTCTTTAACTAGGCGCTGGTTATGTAATTCTTTTTGCGTCATGGGAATTAGTTTTTATTAAGCCACTCGTCTAAATTAAGCATGGCGTTGGCTACCACAACAAGGGCGGCTCTATTGGTAGGTGATGCAAGGGTGCTATCACTCACTAATATATTGGCTGCTTTTTTGTTGCTTTGGTATTTTGATAAACTACTTTGATAGAGTGAGGTAAGTGCATTTAATTTATTTGCCGCAATGGGTTTATACATCATTTGCTCGTAGCCCGTTTTTATTTTTGCTTCGATAGGTCCTTTTACATTTTCCATACTTTTTGCAAAAGAACGCGCCATAATAATATAGGAAGAATCATTTAAAGAAGTAAGTGCTTGAAGTGGTGTGTTGGTTCTAATTCTACGAATCACACAAACCTCTCTGGCACCTCCATCAAAAGTGATCATAGATGGGTAAGGCGCCGTCCTTTTAAAATAGGTATAGAGAGAACGCCTGTACTGGTCTTCGCCCTCAGATAATTTCCAAGTATCACCATTATAAGGTGAACGCCAAATACCATCTGGTTGATAAGGCATGACGCTTTTACCATACATTTTTGGACTTAATAAACTACTAACGGCAAGTGTTTGATCTCTAATTTGCTCGGCCGAAAGTCTAACCCGAGGGCCTCTTGCGTATAATTTATTGTAAGGATCTTTTTTAAGTAGTTCTTTGGTAAAAATTGACTGCTGTTTATAGGTAGCAGAAAGCACCATTTCTTTGAGTGTTTTTTTGATGCTCCAATTGTGCGTGTGCATATGTTGCCATGCTAAATAATCGAGTAGGGTTTGGTGGGTAGGTGATAACCCCTGCGTGCCCAAATCTTCTAGGGTTTCTACAATACCGCTACCAAATAACTGTTCCCATAATCTGTTAACGAGGGTGCGGGCAACAAGTGGATTGTTTGTACTGGTAAGCCACATGGCAAGGCCCATTCTATTTTTGGGTGCATTTTTTGGAAGGGCTGGTAATACGCCAGGCACATCAGGTGTAACTTCTTTTCCTTTAGAGAGCCAGCTGCCTCTTTCAAAAACATGGGTAGTTCTTGATAGGTCTTGATTGGCTTCCATCATAATGGGCGTGGTTTCTGCACCAGCCATTAAAAGATCATTAAAGTATTTGTAAGCACTATCGTATCCTGGTTTTTCTTTTCCTGGAAATGGATTTCCAAAAGAGAACCATTCAAATAAAATACCGTTGTCTGTGTTGTTTTTTATTTTTGGAGAATAGTACTTGAAATATAAAGTGTGTTTGCCCTGAATGGGAGGGAGTGGTGTGCGCTCATGTACAAAACCGCCGCCTGTATTTTTGATAGGTACTTCTTTTATGAGCTTGCCATTTAAACTGTCTAAATAAATGCGCCACATACCTTTATCTACACCAGATGCATATTTAAAAAGCAGTTCTGACTTACCCGTTAATACCACATCTTTTAAATTACAAGTACCATTGTTACGAAGTGTTGCATACCATCCGTTGGCGCCATCAACAAACTTGTCGCACTGAAAGGCGTTGATACTTGGTTGAAGGGTGCGAATAAAAGTGGTCCAATAATTTGCGGCAGCTGGATCCGCATTTTTTGCAAGCCATTTTTTAAGTGATTCAAATTTAATATTGTCAGCACCTTGGTATTGGCGGAGCACTGGGTTTTCGAAAGGAGAATCTTCGTCGCGGGTGTTGTTAAAAAACGCCATGAATTTATAATACTCGTCATGCTTGAACGGATCGTAAGGATGACTATGACACTGAACACAATTAAAGCTGGTACCCATAACAGCACTCCACGTAGTGTTTACACGGTCAAGCACAGCAGCGGTTCGATACTCTTCATTGTCGGTGCCACCTTCGTCATTGTTCATGGTGTTTCTGTGAAACGCAGTGGCTATGTAATTTGCGTCGGTAGGGTTTGGTAAAAGGTCTCCAGCAATTTGTTCAATTAAGAAATCGTTATATGGTTTGTCTTTATTAAATGCATCAATGAGCCAGTCGCGGTATTTGTAAATATTTCTACTACGGTCTGCTTCAAAACCTTTGGTATCTGCGTAACGGGCAAGGTCTAGCCAAAGCGCTGCCCATTTTTCGCCATAAGCTGGCGAAGCCATTAAATCGTTTACTAAATTTTCGTAGGCCTTATCAGAATTGTCGCTTAAATATTTTGCTGCAATTTTTTTACTTGCAGGAAGGCCCGTTAAATCTAAACTAACGCGTCTTAATAGGGTGGCTTTATCTGCCTCTTTGGAAGGACTTAATTTTTCGGACTCTAATTTTTCTACAATGTATTTGTCAATATTGTTATTTACCCAATCGTCATTAATACTTGGCACTTCTGGTTCCTTCACTTTTTGATAGGCCCAGTGTGATCCCCACTTGGCACCTTCTTTAATCCAAGTGGTTAAAATTTTAATTTCTTCTTTGCTTAAAGGATCGTGCTTATACGGCATGCGCTCTTCCGGATCGGTGAGGTGCAACCTTCTAATCAGTTCACTTTCTTCTGGCTTATATTTTATGATGGCAGGCTTACCAGATTTGGTAGGTGCAAAAGCTTCTTCTTCAAAAAGCAAACTAAAACCCGCTTCTTGTTTTACACCACCATGACAGGTAATACATTTTTTATTTAAAATGGGTTTTACCTCGGTATTGTAATCGATGGGATCTGAAGGATAAATAACAACAGCAGTAATAGCGAGTACAATGAGTACTGCAGAGCTGTAAAAAAGTTTTTTGCTAGGCTGTAAAAACATAAGGCATCATTCGTAAGGATAAATTTAATAATTACTTACGAATGACGCCTTAAACTTGACATATAGTTATCTACCCATCCAGCCGCCATCTACGGTTAAAATGGTACCGTTGACGTAGTCAGATGCAGGAGATGATAAAAAAACGAAAGCCCCGGTTAAATCCTCGGGAGTTCCCCATCTATTTGCCGGAATTCTGGCTAAAATAGAGGCATTTCTGTCCGGATCGGCCCTTAACTGTGCCGTATTGTCTGTGGATATATATCCTGGGGCAACACCGTTTACGGTAATGCCTTTACCTGCCCATTCGTTGGCAAATGCCTTAATTAGCGAGGCAACTGCTCCTTTACTAGCAGCGTAGCCAGGTACGTTGATACCGCCTTGGAAGCTTAAAAGAGAGGCTGTAAACACTATTTTTCCGGTGCCATTGGCAATCATTTGTTTCCCAATTTCTCTGGTGATAATAAACTGCGCATTTAAATTGATGTCAATTATATTATCCCAAAATTCGTCGGGATGTTCGGCGGCAGGACTCCTTTGAATACTACCCGCGTTATTTATAAGGATATCAATTTTTGGATGGTCTGTTACTACTTTTTGTAAAAAAGCATACACCGAATCTCTATTGGAAAAATCGGCTTGGTAGGGGTAGAATTTTTTACCCGCTGCAAGCACCGCTTTTTCTACATCGCTACCAGATGCAGGCATGGAGCCACTTACGCCAATAATATCGGCGCCGCTATTAGCCAGATCTATGGCAATGGCCATACCAATGCCTTTACTACAACCGGTAACAATAGCGAGTTTATTGTCTACTCTAAAATTTAGCATCGTAATTATTTTAATAACTGAATGTTTACAAAATCCATATCAGCAAATGACATGTTTTCGCCGGCCATTGCCCATATAAATGAGTATGACGCTGTTGCAACACCACTATGGATACTCCATGATGGAGACACAATACCTTGTTCATTGTTTAAGAATAGATGTCTTGTTTCGTGTGGCTCACCCATGAAATGAATGACACGTTGTGTTTCAGGTAAATCAAAATAGAAGTATGCTTCCATACGACGGTCGTGCAGGTGCGCTGGCATTGTGTTCCAGATGCTTCCTGGTTTAAAGTTGGTTACGCCAAGTACGAGTTGGCAACTATTTAAACCATCGGCGTGAATGTATTTATTAATAGTACGGTGGTTAGCTGTTTCTGCACTACCCATTTCGGCAGGGGTAGCATCTTTACTTTGCATTAACTGTGTAGGATAGTTTGCGTGCGCTGGGCAAGAGAATAAAATAAATTTAGAAGGATTGCTAGGATCAGTGCTCGCATGAAAAGTAACTTCTTTATTACCCATACCAATGTATAAGCAATCAATTTTATCTAGGGTATAAATTTGACCTTCTACGGTTACGCTTCCGGTGGCGCCAATGTTTACGATACCAAGTTCTCTTCGGTCCAAAAAGTTTTCTGACTTTAAAGCGTCGTAGGTACCTAGCTGAATAGCAGCAGTAGTAGGGGTTGCAGCGCCTACCACCATACGGTCGTAATGCGTATATACAAAATTGATCGCACCTGGTTCTACTAAATTGTCTAGTAAAAACTTGGCTCTAATTTGCTCGGTGGTATACTTTACAAAATCTTCGGGATGTACTTGGTGAATAATTTTCATGTTACTGTATTTAAAGTGTTTATTTAATTGTTAATGACAAATTTGTTTTCTAGAATAGTACCGCTATTAACGCTGCTATTATTTTTTTGATAATGAAATGCCTTGGTGTTATCTGTGTAAGCAACTGTTTTACCCGCTATATTGGAGCTGGTAAATACATTGTTATTTACGTTTGATTGCTGCACTCCAAATAGTTCAATAAGCGCACCATTTGCAGTGCAATTTACTATTTTATTGTTGGAGAAAGTAAAGATGGGTCCCATGGTGCTTTCGTCGTTACCGCCTCTGTAAATAGTAGCAAGTTGCCCACTATGGTTTGTGAAACTATTGTTGGTAACAACAATTCTTTCGGCGTTGTAATAACCCTTGTTATCATCTTCGTCTTTTAAAGAGAGTAGGGCAGCTTTATTGTTTTCAAAAACACTATTTTGAATGGTGATCTTGTCTGAATAACTAGATTTTGGTGCCATAACAATTGCGGCGCCGGTAAAGCCTTGAATTTTGCTGGCAGTTAAACCAATACTACTATGAATACCCGAACCATCACTTGTAACTGCCATAAAATGTTGCGCAGCAACTGCACTGGCGTTGATGCTACTATTATGTATTGTTAATTCCGCGTTTTGTTGGAGGGTAAACAAATTATTAATGGCGCTGCTGGTTGCAAAATTTACAACCGCGCCGTTGCTTGATATGGTTACGCTACCTTTAATAACAATGGGCTCCAAAAATGTATAGGTACCTGCTTTTAATACAATTTTTGTATTTGCGCCTGCGCTGATTGCAGTTGCTAATTCGTTTGCGGTTGAAACGGTTGTCGTTTTTTGAGCATTTGCGTTACTTGTGTTTGCGGCGTTTGTTGTTGCGCTTATTGCGTTGTTTGTTGTTGCGATTTTTGCTTCGCTCACTTTTTTAGACTCCCAGCTGTTGCCTAGTTTTGGTGCATTTGCAAACAGCGCTTTAAAGTAATTTAAATTGTTTGCGCCAATGGTGTTTGAAAATGCACGAACACCTCTTGTGCTAGCGATGGTATTTAAGGAGTCCAGAATTTTTTTTGTGGGGTTATTGGCGCCGGTGGCGCCAATAACAGGAAAGCCTTTGCTGTCCCATTTTTGCATCCCAATTGCACCCGCATTAAAGCCTTGAACACCTGGGTTTGTAAGCGAAGCGCTAAACACATTGCCAGCAGCAAATACACTGTCAATTGTTGAAACGGTATAACAAAGAGGTCCGGGGGTGTTTGCGTAAAAGAGGTTATTAAGGAGGAGCACATTTTTAGGGTCAACGCTACGCTCTGCATCTTTTCCTTCACTAATACTAAATGGTGTACAGTTTAAAAAAGTATTATTGGCAATAACGGCGTCTCTTACCGGGAGGTATCTATTAGCTGGCGAATTAAATACACCTGCCATAATTGCTAGCGGCGATCTAAATCCTTGCCCTTTGCAATGACTAATGAAATTATTTACAATCCAGTTGCCTTCGTTGATAACCCTTACGCCCCCTGTTCCTTCTTTATCGTTTCCGTAAAATAAATTTCCTTCTACTGTATTATCGTTACCATGTCTTAATACAACTGCCCCTTGGCATTCTTTGAAAACATTGCCTACTACTTTATTGCCGCATGATTTAATAGAAACAATTTCAGTTTCTCCATCACAGTATTCGAAAAAATTATTTTTAATAACCGTATTACTATAAAATGTGCAGTGCTGTGAAACGCCCACCCTAATCATTTCTCCTGCGTTGCTACCTAATGGTTTTCTGATTCCAAAATAATTGCTATCAATACTATGGTTGTTGATTCTACTTCTATCGTCATCAAGTAGTACGGCAACAAGTACGCCTAAATTGGTTTTATCGGTAAAGTTGCAGTGGTCCACTCTGTTGTTTTTGCCAGATAAAGTGAGCCAATGATTTTCATCTAAACGTAGGGGGTTATTAAAACTTTGAATGCTAGACGCCGTTATTCTAGAATTGTTGGCTACCTCTTTTCCATGGCTAAATTGCCAGACATGATTTTTGCCTCCATAACCATCTTTAAAAACAACCCCACTTACTGTAATGTATGTGCCTGTAATATGTAAATAGCTGTTGCCTGTAAAAACTACGCCACCCGGCACATGCGCCATAAAAACGATGGGCTGACGGGCAGTTCCCTTGGCACTAATTATAAGGTTACAATTAGTATAGTTACCATTTTTAATAACAACGGTATCTCCAGCTTTAGCTTGTATACCAGTTTTTACTAATTCTTGCGGAGTGCTAACACTTAATTTATTGGCCCATCCCTGTAAAGTGCTGAGCAAGATAACTGCAACAAATATTTTTTTCATGGTTTTATTTTTATCGTCTTTTTGATGACGTTCTTATAAAAAGTTTAGGCTTTATAATTATTTCTTGATCAGACATGCCTGCTGCTCCACTCATCATTTCTATATAAGCCCTTGCAGTTGCTTTGCCAATTTCAAATGCATACATTTCTACGCTTGAAATAGCAGGTGTTACGAGACTTACAATAGGTTCGTTGTTGAAACCTACAAGTCCTATGTCATGCGGCATAGAAAGTCCTTTTTCCTTTATGGCAAGCATGGCGCCAATAGCCATACGATCACTAATGGTAAAAATAGCATCGGGTCTATTTTTAGAAGCGAGTAATTCTTTGGTTGCTTCGTATGCGTATTGCTGGTTAAAATCGCAGTGTATGATATGGCCTTTATCTGAACGTAAGCCATGTGTTTTAAGGGTTTGAAGATACCCTTCCATTCTTTTATTACTAATATTTAAATTTTCGGGTCCTGCTAAAATGGCAATTTTTTTATACCCCTGTTCTATTAAATGTTCGGTAGCTTGAACACCACCATCTATATTATCGAGTCTAATTTTTGGCGCAGCAATATTGTTTACAATTCTATCGAATAATACAAGCGGTATTTTTTTGTCTTGTATTTTTTTGATGTGCTCAAAAATTTTAGTTTCACTTGAAACTGATACAATAAATCCGTCAACCAAACTATCAAGTAATCTTTTTGTGTTTACAATTTCTCTACCGTAGCTTTCGTCACTTTGACAAACCATTACGGTGTAGCCTGCTTCTAAAGCAACTTCATCAATTCCTTTTACCATGGTAGCAAGTACGTAATCCAAGTTGGGAATAATAACCCCAATCGTGTTTGTTTGTCTGTTCAGTAAACTTAATGCCAGTCTGTTGGGTTGATAATCAAGTTTGTCTGATAGTGCTTTTACAGCAGCCTTGGTTTCAGCTTTAACATCGGGTGCATCTCTTAGGGCTCTACTCACAGTAGAAGTAGAGATATTGAGTGCAATCGCAATGTCTTTTATGGTGGTTTGTTTTTCCATAGTACGGTATAAAAATAAGAGGCAAAAGATACAATTTACGGGAAAAAACCGGCAGCGTTACCGGTAACGTTATCGGAAATTATAATAATATTTATTCTAACATTATGACATTATTGTTAGTGATTGTCTAATAAAAATGGCTAAAATATAGATAAAATAATAGTGCCTTGTTGATGCGAACCTCTGCAATTGCACTTAATATTACCCAACGATTGACCGCTTTTTAACTGCTTTATGAAAAAGACGATAGTATTTTTTGTGATTTCCTCGGCTGCTATTTTGATGCATACGACTCTCTTTGCACAAAAGCATCCCCTTGCATTTGCAACCGCAAGTGATATTGCGCTCGTTAAAAAAAGTATCCCAACCAATCCTTTGGTCAAAGAGTCTTTCGATGAAATCAAAAAATCGGTGGATGCAAATTTGGGAAAAGACATTGATGTGCCAGTTCCTAAACACGCTGGCGGCGGATATACGCATGATAAACACAAGGATAATTATACCATCATGTTTAATAGTGGTATGCTTTATCAGCTAACTGGTGATGTTAAATATGCAAAACTTGTAAAAGATTTATTTTTCAAATACGCAGTATTAAATCCAACCTTAAAAAATCATCCGGAGGCAACAAGTTCTTCTCCGGGTCGAATTTTTTGGCAGGCATTAAACGATGCTAACTGGCTTGTATATGCGGGTCTTGCTTTTGATTTAATTCATGATTATCTAACACCCGCTGAGCGACTTCAAATTACCAATGGAGCCTTTAAGCCTGAGGTAGATTATTTTACAAAAGAAATTACACCATGGTTTGATTTAATTCATAACCACGCTGTTTGGGCCTGTGCAGGTGTAGGAATCGTTGGTATTGCAACAGACAATGATGAGTATGTGCAAATGGCATTGTATGGTTCAAAAAAGGACGGGAAAGCTGGTTTAACAGCGCATTTAGATGGACTCTTCTCTCCAAATGGCTACTACAATGAAGGGCCTTATTATACACGTTATGCAGTGCTGCCTTTTTACTTGTTTGCAAATGCCGTAAATCATTACAAACCTTCACTACAAATTTTTGAAAGGAGAAATAAAATTTTGAAGCAAGCATTAGAGGGCGCTTTAGAACAAACCAATTTGGACGGTGGCTTTTATAGTTACAATGATGCATTAAAAGAAAAAACCTTTGTTTCAAACGAAGTGGTCGTTGCACTTAACATTGCATGGGATGTATATGGTGCCAATGCCGCTTATTTACCTGTTGCAAAAGCGCAGGGCAGGGTAACGCTTAGTAAAGGTGGCTTGGGTGTTAGTGAAGCGCTTTTAAAAAATAAAAATATTGCAACCTTTTATCCATACAAATCGGTTGTTTTTACCGATGGCGCCAAAGGAGATTTTGGCGGTGTTACCGTGCTTAGAACTGGTAAGGATAAAAGTTTAACATCCTTAATATTTAAATACAGCTCGCACGGATTGTCGCATGGCCATTACGATAAACTAAATATTAATTTATACGATAACGGCAACGAAATTTTACAAGATTATGGCGCGGCTCGTTTTATAGGAATAGAACAAAAATGGGGTGGCAGGTATTTGCCTGAAACCAAGTCTTATGCACAGCAAACCATTGCACACAATACGGTAACAGTTGATGAAACCAGTCATTTTAATGGGGTAGAAGCGCAAAGCGAAAAATACCACCCTATTCCACTTTATAATGTAGTTGGAAATTATGCTGTTCAGGCAACTGCTGCATTGGATACAAACGCCTACAAAGACGTTAAGCTCCACAGAAGTGTTTATTTGATTACGCTACCAGGTACACAAAAGCCACTCATGGTAGATTTTTTTAGAACCATATCAGATAAGGTGCATCAATATGATCTTCCATTTAATTATGTGGGGAATTTAATTTCTACCAACTTTAAGTATACCACGCATGGCAATTCATTACAAACACTGGGTTTAAAAAATGGATATCAGCATATTTGGAAAGAGGCTTCCGCAAATGTAAAGTCGCCACTTACTCAATTTACTTTTTTAAATAACCAAACATTTTATACCATCTCTGGATTTGTAAAAGATTCTGCACAAATGTTTTTTACAAGAACAGGTGCCAATGATCCAAACTTTAATTTACGCAGAGAGTCGTCATATATTACACGTACCCGTGCTAAAAATATGTTTGCTTTGAATGTACTAGAGATGCACGGCAATTTTAATGCGACTTCCGAATTTACGACAAATGCATATTCGCGTGTGTCTGCTGTTTTGCCAGTTGTGGATACAGATGATTACAGCGGCGCAGAAGTGGTAATTGATGGCAAACACTTAATGGTATTACAGTCTAATAAAATATTTGATAATAAAAAAATACATCAACTTACTATTAATGGTAAAGCATACAGCTGGGAAGGGCCGTTTGTGGTATACTTAGAAAATAAAAAATTATAAAACAAAATAGATATGTCAGTAGAATTAAATGGAGCGAAGCGAACGGGTTTTATTATGAACGAATCGGTTTCGGAAGAGCAAATGGCGCCGGGTTTATCAAGAAAAATTATGGCGTACGATAATTCGGTGATGCTTGTGCGGGTTGAATTTGAAAAAGGTAGCGTAGGTGCACTTCATCAACATCATCATGTTCAACTTACCAATGTAGAAAGTGGGGTATTTGAAATAGAAATTGACGGAAACAAACAAGTGTTAAAAGCAGGTGACGTATTTCATGTGCCTTCAAACGTTATTCATGGCGCCGTGTGTTTAGAAAAAGGGGTGCTTGTAGATGTCTTTTCTCCCATGCGTGAAGATTTTTTTAATTAATCAAATGAGCAATTTTAAAAAATATATTGTTGTTTTTTGTTTTTGTTTAATGCAGCATAGTTTGTTTGCACAAGCAATCAATGTATTTGCTTTAAACAAGGAGGTGCTTGCTGCTAATAAGTTAGCAGTTGCCAACAAGGATTCTAAAAAGCTAGGTTCATTTAATGTATTGATCGAACTCGCCAATAAGTCTTTGCAGTTTAAGCCGGGGAGTGTGATGGAAAAATTAAACACGCCACCTAGTGGAGATAAACATGATTACATGAGCTTGGCTCCTTATTTTTGGCCCAATCCGGATACCAAAGATGGATTACCGTATATCAGAAAAGATGGCAAAACCAATCCTGAAGTAAACGATTATAAGGATAAAGAATACATGCCCGCTCTTTGCGCAGAGGTTGAGAAATTAGCCCTTGCTTTTTATTTTACCGGAGACGAAAAATATGCAAAGCATGCTACTACTCTTTTACGTGTTTGGTTTTTAGATGAAGCTACAAAAATGAACCCCAACTTAAATTTTGGCCAAGCGGTTAAAGGACAAAATGATGGCAGAGGCGCAGGCTTAATTGATACAAGACATTTCATAAAAGTAATAGAGGCAGTGGGTTTAATGCAAAGCTCTAATTCTTGGACGCCTTCAAATAATAAAGCATTACAGGCATGGTTTGGTTCTTTTTTAGAATGGATGCAAACGAGCAAGAATGGTACGGAGGAAATGAAGGCGACCAATAACCATGGTGTGTGGTATGATGCGCAAAGATTGTCATTTGCACTATACACCAACAACACAGTGTTGGCAAAAAAAGTTGTAGCAAATGTTAAAAAGCGTATCGGAAGCCAAATGGATAAAAATGGATTTTTTCCTGCAGAATTAGCAAGAACAACCTCATTGCACTACTCACTATTTGTTGTAGAGCCACTTGTAAAAATTGCTCAAATGTCTTCTACAATTGGAATTGATCTTTGGCAGTATACGGCACCCAACGGAAATTCAATAAAAAAAGGTTGTGATGTACTTATACCATACTTGACAGGTGAAAAAGCATGGACTGGTGAACAGATTAAGCCGTTTAATTTTGATGAACCACTTGAATTTTTTGCCGAAATTTCTAAAAAGTACAATTGTCCTGCCTGCGATAAAAAAATAACTGAAATTTCTAACACAAAATATATTCCACTACAAATTATTTACTAATCCAATAATATACGATTGATTTAAAAATTTAAAACTGCCCATATGAAAAAAATGAGAATTTTATTTTTTCTGCTTTTACTCTGCTTTACGTCAGCAGTAATTGCGCAGAACAAACAAATAACCGGAAAGGTTATTAACAAAGAAACAGGAGCTCCATTAGAAGGACTTTCTGTTATGGCCGATAAAACAACACAAGGGGTTGTTACAAAGGCCGATGGTACCTATAGTATTTCAGTAAAAGCTGGAACCAATTCATTGGTATTTTCTTTTGTTGGCTTTGAAACAAAAATTGTTTCAATAGGGACTAAGAAAAATATTGATGTAGACATGACTGTTGCAGTAGCCGAAGGGTCTGAGGTTGTTGTTGTAGGTTATGGCACGCAAAAGAAATCTAGTTTAACGGGTGCCATTGCTAAATTTAAAAATGAAAAATTAGATGAAGCTCCGGTTGCCAGACTAGACCAAGCCTTACAAGGTAAAATTGCTGGTGTGCAAATCCAAAACGTTTCTTCTGAAGCAGGTGCGGCTCCCAAAATTAGTATTAGAGGTATTAGCTCGCTTAATGCTGGATCTAGCCCTCTCATCGTAATTGATGGAATGCCAGTTCCTGATGGATTATCCTTTTTAAATCCTGCTGATGTTGAATCTATTGAGGTTTTAAAAGATGCGGCTTCTGCTGCCATTTATGGATCTAGAGGAGCGAGTGGTGTAATTATGGTAACTACAAAAAAAGGTAGTGTTAGTAAAACTAAATATAATTTCAAATTTGCTTCTGGTCAGAAAAAAGACTACAAGCGTTACGATGTAATGACTACTAAAGATTATGTAGGGATGCTTTTTGATGAAATGAAAGCTAGATCGGTAGACCCTAACGTTGTTCAGTCTACAAATACAGTGATCGATGCAGATAGAGCATCATACATCATCGAAACGCAGTTATTAAGAGGTCAATCTACCGATTGGCAATCTGAATCTTTACGTCCAGGATCATTTAAGAATATTCAACTCAATGCATCTGGCGGGTCTAAAGATGTTAGATATTTTGTTTCTGGTGGTTATCAGAATGATGAAGGGATGATGAATAAGAGCAACTATGAAAAATTCAACATCAGAACAAAAGTGGACGTTGATTTCAGTAAAAAAGTAAAGTTGTCGCTGAATGTAAACCCATCATATGCCAAAAGGATTTCTCCTTCTCAAAACTTTACGAATTTTTGGAGAATGCCTCGTTGGTTACCTGTTTACCACAATGATTTAACATCAGCACTTGTTAGATCCAATCCTCAATATTCAAGCATTTTACAAGGTGACTTCTCTCATCCAAGACATTATTCTGGTTTAAAGTATACGGGTTTAATGCCAGACGGTTCTACTTGGACATCTCCTACAACCTCTAATCCTAGTGGTTCTGCTCAGCAGAATCCATTATCAGATGTTATGAGATCTGATATCGCTAGTAACGAGTACCGATTACAATCCTCTGCCGAATTAAGTATTCAATTAGCGAAAGGCTTGTTGTTCAAAACCTTAGCTACGAGCATGGTAAACTTTACCAATGGCTTAAATTTTTATGAGCGTGATTATAACAGTGAGGGTTCAAACAATAGTGGAATATTTACCAATAATAATTACACTGACCTGTTATCTGAAAACACATTTAATTATACAAAGTCTGTTAAGAAACATGATTTTGCATTATTAGCAGGTTTTACTTCTCAAACAACAAAAGTTAAAAACCAGCAAACTGCAGGTATCGATTTTCCGAGTGATGATATTAGAACACTTAATAGTGCTGCGCAAATCGATGCTTCTAGAACCACAGGTACCAATAATCAAATTGGGTTATTGTCTTATTTAGGCCGTTTAAACTACGCGTATGATGATAAGTACTTGGTTTCTGTAAGTTTTAGAACAGACGGTAGCTCTTATTTCGGAAATGGAAAAAAGTGGGGTAGTTTCCCTTCAATTTCTGGAGGATGGGTATTATCTAAAGAAAAATTCCTTAGCAATGTAAGCTGGTTAAATAACTTAAAACTGAGAGCTAGTTACGGTGTTTCGGGGAATAATAGAATTGTGGATTTTGCATTCCTTGATTTATTATACGGTGCAAATTACACCTATGGTGGCGGTACCGGTGTTTCTTCTCCGGGTTTGGTTAGTTCTAATTCATTTTTATCGAATCCAAATATTACTTGGGAAAGTACAGGCCAAACAAATTTTGGCGTAGATCTTTCTATGTTTAAAAACAGAATTGGCATAACATTAGATATTTATAAATCTAAAACCGATAAGTTATTACTACAGCAATCTGCTATGGCTTTCACAGGTGTTCCGCAGTTTTGGAACAACTTGGGTAGTTTAGAAAATAAAGGATTTGAAATTGAATTGAATACTAAAAATGTGCAGGGTAGAAATTTTAGCTGGACTACTTCAGCAAATATTTCACACAACCAAAATAAAATTTTAGAATTAGGTACCGAGGCCTTTTTGTTAAATCAAGGTGAGCGTACCGAAGTTTACAGAAATAAAGTAGGTGATCCACTGGTTGTTTATTATGGATTTAAAACAGATGGTGTATGGTTGTCTCAAGAGCATATTACCAAATCTGGATTAACCTCTTCTTTATCTAGTATTTTTGTTCCGGGAGGATTAAAAATTGTCGATGTAAACAAAGACGGTAAATTAGATAACTCAGATAGAACGGAAATAGGTAGTCCTTATCCAGACTTTAACTGGGGTATTACCAATACATTTAAGTTTGGGGGGTTTGATTTTAGCTTCTTAATGCAAGGGGTTCAGGGTGGAAAAATTATTAATGGAGACCCTAACTATAATGAGTCTAGAAGAACGATTACTACGTATAACAAAAACAGATGGATTAGTCCAAACTATCCAGGTGATGGTAAAACGCCGTTTTCTACCAATGGATACAACTGGATGCTTACGGATTATGTAGTTGAAGACGCTTCTTATTTTTCATTACGCGAAGTTAATTTTGGTTATACTTTACCAAGTTCAGTGACCAAAAAATTCAGAGTAAGTTCTATGCGCTTTTATTTTACTGCACAGAACTTATTCTTCCAAACGGCTAACGGATATAGAGGCTTAAATCCAGAAGGAAGATTTAATAATGGTCCTTACTCTTCTGTATTGATTGATGGATATCAAAGAGGATCTTTCCCAATACCTCAAACTTTAACCGCTGGTATCGATATTAATTTTTAATTAAGAAAAAATCTTTTTATATGAAAAACGTAATAAAATTATTTGCTCTTGCCACGTTAGTTCTAAGCTCTTGTAACAAAAACATTGAACTATATCCGCAGTCAAATATTACCACTGAAAACTTTTACAATAATACAAGCGACATTCAGATTGCATTAAATGGATGTTACAATGCCCTTAGAGCGCCGCTTTTAGAAGAGTGGAAACTCACTGAGCTAAGAAGCGACAATACTATTATGGGTAACGCTGGAAGTAAATCTGTTCCAAATAGAGATTTAAGTGACTTGGATTTATTTATTCCAAACACTTCTCATCAGGCGGTTTATAACTATTGGATTGCTAATTATTTTAATATTAGAAATTTAAATGTGATATTAAATAGTTTGAATGTTAACTACAGTCCAGCAACAGGTGCACTAGTTTCAGATTCTACTACTGTTAAAACTACAGCAGCGGAAAAAAGAACTATTGTAGCAGAAGCTGCCTTTATTAGAGCTTACCATTATTTTAATTTGGTTCGTTTATTTGGAGGTGTATTTTTAATTCATGAGCCTGTTGGTCCGTTTGATGCAATTGCTATTAACAGATCTTCAGAGGCCGATATTTATAAGCTAATCATTGCAGACTTACAATATGCTGCTGCTAATGGTTCTGCTGTAAAATATGCATCTATTCCAGTAACTAGTTTAGGTAAGGTAAATAGTTGGACAGCTAAAGCTTTACTTGCAAAAGTGTATTTAACACTGAACAGAAAAGCTGACGCTGCTACATTGTTAACTGATGTTGTTGCTAATAGTGGATACGGATTAAATGCATCTTATGCAGATATTTTTGCTACCACAAATGAAATGAATAGAGAAATCTTGTTTGCAGTTCGATATAAAGCAGGGGGCATTGGACAAGGTTCTCCGTTTCCAAACTTTTTTGCACCAGAGTTAAGTGGTACGGCAGTAATTAATGGTGATGGTTCTGGTTTTAACACACCTACAGCCGATCTTTTTGCAAACTATAATGCGCTTGATTTACGCAGAGATATTAGCATTGGATCTTATGGTACTGCAAAAATGCTGTTCCCTAAAAAAATGATTTCGCCGGTGTCCATTAAAGGCGATGGCGAAAGTGATTGGATTGTTATTAGGTACGCCGATGTATTATTAATGCTTGCTGAAGCGCAGGGTAACAATGCCGCTAGTTTGGCGTTAATCAACCAAACTAGAACAAGAGCAGGGTTGCCAGCATTAACTGCAACAACAGTAACAACAGATGCTATATTTGCGAACGAATTAGCAACCGAAAGAAGATTGGAATTTCCGTTTGAAAACGTGCGTTGGTTTGATATGTTGCGTTATAAAACGACACTTCCAACACTTGATCCTGTTGTGAGTATGAAAAACAATTTTAGTGCATTATTTGCAGCACACTATTCTAAGTATCCTTCACCAGCTCCTAATTTAGTTACAATACAAGGTTATGTTACAAATGATAAGTTATTACTTCCTATTCCACAACGTGAAATAGACAATAATACTAAATTGGTCATTTCTCAAAATCCTGGGTATTAAAAAATACTTTAGTAATTAAACCAATGAGATTGGAAAGTGTCTAATTGAAACATTCTTATGATAAAAACTATTTTGATAAGCCTATTAGTGACATTAAGTTGGACCTATGGGCTTACTCAAAATAGTTTTTTTAAAAAAACCGCATCGGTTTTAGCAAATAAAATTATACAACAAGCAGATGCGGCATTATTTGAAAAACCGATAACTGTTACTGCTTATTCTTCCGAAAGATCTAAAGGTGGAAAGCACGATTTCTTTTCGGAAGGCGATTATTGGTGGCCAGATACACTTCATCCAAATGGCCCTTATATTCAACGCGACGGTTTAACCAATCCTCAAAATTTTACAGCACACCGCTTAGCTATGATTCGTTTTAGTAAAGTGGTTGGCAATTTAACTTCGGCATATATACTTACAAAAAACACCAAGTATAGTAAGGCTGCTATGGGGCATCTTAAAGCTTGGTTTATTGATACAGCTACTTTAATGAATCCGTCCCTTTTATATGGGCAAGCCATTACCCGAAAAGTTTCAGGTAGGGGCATTGGGATTATTGATATGATTCAAATGGTTGAAGTGGCTCAAAGTGTTAGCGTATTGGAAAAGTCGGGTCTAATAAATAACAAAGATATTAGTGACATAAAAAACTGGTTTACGCAGTATTTAAAATGGGTAACTACGCATTCTTATGGAATTGATGAAAGAGAAGCAAAAAACAACCACGGCACCTGTTGGGTAATGCAAGTTGCCGTTTTTGCTAAACTAGTGGGAGATACTAGTCTATTAAGTTATTGTAATAATAGATTCAAAACAGTTTTATTACCAAGTCAGATGGCACCTAATGGAAGTTTTCCATTAGAAATAAAAAGAACAAAGCCTTATGGATATTCTTTATTCAATTTAGATGCAATGGTAACGCTGGCTTCAGTGTTATCAACCCAAAAAGAAAATTTATTTGATTTTATAGGAACTGGAAATGTGAGTATTAGAAAGGGTATTGAATTTATGTTTCCTTTTATTGTAAATAAAGCAAGTTGGCCTTATGCAAAAGATGTGATGTACTTTGATGAATGGCCAGTGGCACCTATTGCCTTGTTGTTTGGTTCAAAAGCAACAAACAATGCAGGTTGGTTTGATACATGGAAAAAGTTAGAGCATTTTCCAACAAATGAAGAAATAATCAGAAATACTCCCATCAGAAATCCACTAATATGGATTTACAATTAATTAGAAAAAATACTAAATAAATACACATGAAAAAGCATGCCCCTCTATTTGTTTTGCACCTCTTGCTATTTGCATTTATTTCAAATGCGCAAGTAAAAAAGCCAAACATATTATTTATTGCCGTTGATGATTTAAGGCCTGAGCTTGGCGCCTATGGTAATAAAATGGTAAAAACACCAAACATTGATAGACTTGCAAAAATGAGTACTGTTTTTGCAAGTAATTATTGTCAGCAAGCCGTTTGTGGACCTACGCGTGCAAGTATTATGACTGGTATGCGTCCTGACTATACTAAAATTTGGGATTTAAAAACCCAAATGCGGGATATGAATCCAGATATTGTAACACTTCCACAGTATCTAATTTCACAAGGTTACAACACCGTTGGCGGCGGTAAAATTTACCATCCAAGTAGTGCCATTAAAAAAATTGATCCCGTTTCTTGGAATCTACCTTACCTGGAGCAAAAAGCATCTGATTACGCCAACGGCTTAGGAGCTCCTGCTAATAGACAGTATCAAAAGCCAGAAAACAAAGCATTGTTTGCCGTTAAAAAAGAACGCGTAGAGAGAGACAATGATGACGAAGAACCAACAACCATCAAAGGGCCAAGTTCAGAGTGTATTGATGTGCCAGACAACGCTTATGAAGATGGTGTTTTGGCACTTCAGGCAAAAGAACAATTGATTAAAATGGCAAAAGATACCAAGCCTTATTTTATGGCGGTTGGTTTTCATAAGCCCCATTTGCCGTTTGTGGCTCCAAAAAAATATTGGGATTTATACAATAGAGAAGATATGCAGCTTGCCACATTTAGAGAGCATGCAAACAATGCGCCAGAAATTGCATATCATAAATCTGGAGAGCTAAGAAATTACATAGATATCCCTGCTTTTGCAACTTTTAATCAGCCAGGTAATCATGTTTACTTGAAAGAAGAAAAGCAAAAAGAACTCATTCATGGTTATATGGCGGCGGTATCTTATACCGATGCGCAAATTGGAATTCTTTTAAACACTTTAGATTCATTGGGTACTTTAAACAATACCATTATTGTATTGTGGGGCGATCATGGCTGGCATTTAGGAGACCATGATTTATGGGAAAAGCATACCAATTTAGAAAATGCTACAAGAGCTCCACTTATCATTGCTGCGCCAGGCTTAAAGGCTGGTAAATCTGTTTCATTAAGTGAACACGTAGATATTTTTCCTACCATTTGCGATTTGGCTAATGTAGGTGTCCCAACACATCTTCAAGGCAAAAGCTTAAAGCCAGTGATGCAAAACAATAAGACTTCGGTTAAAGAATTTTCGGTGAGTCAATATCCTCGAAAATTAAGTAAAGAAGACATGAAAAAATTTGGTACCGAATCCAACAAAATAATGGGTTATAGTATGCGTACAGAAAAATACCGTTATACTATTTGGGTAAATGATTTTACAACTGCTGATGTATTTAATGATAAAAAAATATACGCACAGGAAATGTATGACTACTCAAAAGATCCGCTAGAAAAAGAAAATATTTTTTCTGCTCCATCTTACGCAAAAGCTGCACAAGATATGCATCAAAAAATGCTTTCATTTTTTGCGTCACAAGTAAAAAAATAAATTGATCCATTCAATATCTATCAAATGAAAAAACTTTTAGTTGTTGGTGTTTTGACAGTGTTTTTGCAGGGCGTTGGGATGGCTCAATCTGCGAATAAGCCAAACATTTTATTTATAGCTGTAGATGATTTAAAGCCAATTATTGGTGCTTATGGCAACACTTTTATTAAAACCCCCAATTTAGATAGGTTAGCAAGTAGAGGCACTACTTTTTTGAATAATTATTGTCAGCAAGCTGTTTGTGGACCTACCCGTGCAAGTATTATTACGGGTATGCGCCCAGACTACACCAAAATTTGGGATTTAAAAACGCAGATTCGTACCGTAAGCCCAGATATCGTTACCATGCCTCAATATTTAATTACGCAGGGATATTCGACACAAGGAATAGGAAAGGTTTTTGATCCGCGTAACGTTGATGCCAATACAGACAAACTTTCTTGGAGCGTTCCTTATTATAAGACAGATAAAAAGTACTACGTAACATCATTAGGTGAGCCCGCAGAAGGTCGTTACCAAGATCCTGAAACAAAATTAGCCGTAGAAAAAGTAATCAAAGAAGCACTTGCATCTGGAAAAACAAAAGCAGAGGCTAATGAAGAAGCAGGTATTAAAATAAAGCCCGCTACAGAAGGTATTGATGTGCCTGATAATGCATATACAGACGGTGCTAATATTTTACAAGCAAAAGACATTTTAGGAAAATTGAGCAAATCAGATCAGCCATTTTTCTTTGCTGTGGGTATTGCAAAACCGCATTTGCCTTTTGTGGCACCCAAAAAATATTGGGATTTATATAAAAGAGAAGATATTGTTGTGGCGCCTTTTCAGGATAAAATTACCAATTCGGTGGGGGTAGCTTACCATAATGCTGGTGAGTTAAGGGCTTACACCGATATTCCTGCTGATATTGCTTCAACCCCTCAAAAAGATTTTGGACTTACATTGTCAATTGATAAACAAAAAGAATTACTGCATGGATACTATGCAGCCATTTCCTACACCGATGCTCTGGTAGGTAAATTATTGGATGCACTAGATTCTCTAGATTTATCCAAAAATACCATTGTTGTATTATGGGGCGATCATGGATGGCACTTGGGTGATCATAATTTATGGTGTAAGCATAGCAATTTTGAAGATGCCACTCGCGCTCCACTTTTTATTAGTGCCCCAGGCATAAAAAATAATAAAACAAAATCTTTTTCTGAACATGTAGATGTTTTTCCAACTTTATGTGATTTAGCTGGAATACCTATTCCTGCTCAATTACAGGGTAAAAGTTTAAAGCCCGTAATGGAAAATTCAACGGCTTCTGTTAAAGCGTATTCTATAAGTCAATATCCAAGAAGTAGTATAGACGAAGAGAGTGACCGTTTGGGTTATGCCGATGCCAATGTGATGGGATATTCGATCAGAGAAAAGCAATACCGTTATACCATTTGGATGCGAAATAGTTTTAGATCTACGATACCATTTAATGCGGCTTCTGTAATAGGAGATGAATTGTATGATTATAAAGCAGATCCTTTAGAAAAGCATAACGTGGTTAAGGATAAAAAATATACAAACACCGCTAAACGCTTAAAAGAAGAGATGCTTCGTTATTTTGAATCTCAAGTAAAAAAATAAAAATGAAATTAAAAACTTTGTTATTGGCGCTGCTTGTATGTAATACAGCGGTTTTTGCCCAAACTAAAAAGCCAAACATCATTTACATTCTAGCCGATGATTTAGGTATCGATGGCGTGAGCTGTTATGGAGCAGATTTATTTAAAACACCTGTAATTGATAAGCTAGCTTCTACTGGTATCAGATATACCAATGGCTATACGGCTCCTCTTTGTGGACCTTCACGTGCGCTTATTTTAACCGGTAGATATGCCTTTAGAACGGGCGCTGTAAATCAGGACATGACAGGGCAAATGAAGCCTTCTGTAGAAACCATGATGCCTTCGATTTTAAAACAGGCAGGCTATACAAGTTCAATGGTTGGTAAATGGGGTCAATTACCTTTAGGCCCTGCCGAATTTGGCTTTGATGATTACCTCCGTTTTTTTGGAAGTGGGGTGTACGTCAGCAAAGAAGAGAAGAAACAAAAATATGTATTAAATGGTCAGGAATCTGTCTTAAAAGACAAAGAGTATATGCCTGATTTAATGCATACACACATAGAAAACTTTTTATCAAAACATACCAAAGATCCTTTTTATTTATATTACTCCATGGTTCATGTACATGGTGAAATAATGCTAACTCCAGATTCTAAACCTGGAACAACAGATTTTAAAGAGCTGTACACTGATAATATCAATTACATGGACAAGCTAGTTGGCAAACTCTTACGCACTTTAGACAGTTTAAAAATCAGAGAAAATACTATCATTGTTTTTATGGGAGACAATGGTACGGCTGGTCAAGCTGCAAATATTGGTACCGTAAATGGCAAAAAAATTGTTGGCAAAAAAGGTACAATGACAGAAGGTGGAAGTTTAGTTCCGTTAATTGTAAATTGGCCAAATGCAATTAAGAGAGGCATTGTTTCCAAAGATTTAATTGATGCCACTGATTTTATACCAACTTTTGCGGAACTAGCTGGAGCTCCACTTCCTACTAACAACATTTTGGATGGCAAAAGCTTTGCTTACCAATTAAAAGGTAGTTCAGGCACACCAAGAGATTGGATATTTACCGAACTTGGCAATGATTGGTATGTGAGATCTTCAAATTGGAAATTAAATAGAGCAGGAAAGTTATTTGATATGCGCAATGCGCCATTTGAAGAAAAAGAAGTTAATATTGACGAAACAAATAAAGTTGAAAAAGAAAAATTGCAAAAAATATTAGATGGTTTAAATCCTGCTGCTGGTTATTTAGATAATGGAGATGGAAGTGGCAGACATGCAACCAAAGTAAAAGCAAAAAAAGAAGGTAAAAATTAAATCAATAAACATATGAAAAGAGTAACGTTCTTCGGATTCGTATTTGCTTGTTTTTGCACTAGTACATTTGCTCAAACAACACCGGTTGTTGCCCCCGCAGTAACGGACTCTTCTAAATTCAAGCCAGTTGTTGTGCCGTCAGGTTTTACGGCACAATTAAATGTCGTGTATACCAAAGTTAATGATTGGGATGGTCGCATGGATTTGTATTTACCTCCAACAGATGGTGCACCTACGCCAATTATTATTAATATTCATGGTGGTGGATGGAACCATGGTGCCAAAGAAGAGCAGGGTGGGTTTACGCCTTATTTTAAAGCAGGATTTGCGGTTGCAAATATTGAATACCGTTTAACGAGTCAGGCAACTGCTCCTGCTGCAATAGAAGATACACGTTGTGCACTTATTTATTTAATCAAAAATGCAAAAGAGCTTCATCTAGATCCTAATAAAATAATTATTATGGGTGGATCTGCAGGAGGGCACCTTGCTTTAATGGGCGGCCTTCTTCAAAACAACCACTTATTTGATAGCAATTGTAGTGGAGTAGAAAATGTAAAAGTGGCAGCCATCATTGACAAATACGGTATTGCCGATGTAAACGATTGGGCATACGGCCCTTACATAAAAAGTAAGTCTGCTACCAATTGGTTGGGTGCAAAAAAGAATGATCAAGAATTTATCAAATCAGTTTCCCCTATTCATTGGGTGAAAAAAACAAGTCCGCCTGTATTTATTGTGCATGGCGATGCAGACCCTACCGTTCCTTATCAGGAGTCTGTTGCACTTCATGCCGCACTAGTTGAAGCAGGTGTAAAAACCGAATTTATTACGATTCCGGGTGGCCTTCATGGAAAATTTGATAAAGACCAAAATGCAATGCTTAATACTGCGATATTTAAATTTATAAATTCGCTGGATGCTTTTAAAAAATAAGTATTGTTATGAAATTAAAAGGCTTGCGTTGGTGGATTTTAAGTTTGATAGGACTAGCTACTGTTATTAATTACATTGACCGTAATGCACTTGCCATTATGTGGCCTGGTATTTCCTCGGATTTAAATATGAATAAAACCGAGTACGCCTTTATTGTAAGCTGCTTCACCATTGCATACGCTATAAGTCAGGCATTAAGTGGTAAATTATTTGATGCTATAGGTACAAGACTTGGTTTTGTAGTTTCAATTGTGGTGTGGAGTATTTCTGCTGCTTTTCATGCTGCTGCTAGGGGCATAGCAAGCTTTAGTATTTTTAGGGCATTATTAGGTTTAGGAGAAGCAGGTAACTGGCCGGGTGCTGCAAAAAGTAATGCCGAATGGTTTCCAGTAAAAGAGCGTGCACTTGCTCAAGGTATTTTTAATGCGGGCGCTTCTATTGGAAGTATTATTTCGGCACCACTTATTGCTTTTTTATATGGATTAATTGGATGGCAAACCACATTTATTTTAATTGGTGTTGTGGGTTTATTATGGCTAATTCCTTGGTTATGGATCAATAAAAAAACGCCAGATGCGCACCCTTGGTTAACTGAAGAGGAGCGTCAATATATTTTAGATGGTCAACAAGCAGCAGACCCTTTAGATAAAGGACTTTCATTTAAGCAAGTGTTGCAATTAAGACAAAGCTGGAGTATTTTATTGTCCCGTTTTTTACTCGATCCTATCTGGTGGCTTTTTGTGATTTGGCTGCCACTTTATTTATCGGATAAATTTCATTTTGACATTAAAGCCATTGGTGCATTTGCTTGGTTCCCATACGTGGGTGCTATGATTGGAGGTATTGGTGGCGGATGGTTATCAAGTCGATTTCTAAATAAGGGTTGGACGGTTACCAAAACAAGAAAATTTAATATACTACTTGGTGGTTTATTTATGTTTCCATCATTACTGACTATTATTGTACTCAACAATCCATCTTACGCAATGGTTGCTATCTTTTTTGCGCTCTTTGGATTTCAAATTATTATTGGTACCATTCAAACCATGCCTTCCGATTATTTATCTGGAAAAGCAGTGGGTACCTTGTCAGGACTTGGCGGATTTGCAGCAAACATGGGTGTGCTCGCTACAACTTGGATGGTTCCTGCACTTACCAAAACTTCGTACACACCCTTTTTTATATTAGCGGCAACACTGGTGCCACTTGGCATTGCTGTTTTATTTATCTTCAGTGGGAAAATTGAAAAAATTAAAATCTGATGACATTAAAATATTTTTTAACCATCATTTTTATGACAGCTAGTACCGTTCTTTTAGCGCAAAAAGAATTTTCTATTTATGAAGGTCCAGTGCCAAATGCGCTCCCTTGTAATAAAGAAGAAGTGGTAAGCAAAAATGCTACAGGTAAAATTGTTATCGCAAATGTTACGAGTCCAACAGTGATGGTATTTAATCCAGTAAAGCAGGATGCCAATAAAACAGCAATTATTGTATGTCCGGGTGGGGGTTATTCCAGACTTGCTTCTGGACATGAAGGAAATGAAGTGGCGGAAGCGTTTAATAAAATAGGTGTTACGGTATTTGTATTAAAGTATCGATTGCCTTTTGATAGTTGTATGACGAATAAAGAAATCGTACCACTTCAAGATTTACAGCAAACGATAAAACTTGTTAGAGACCGTGCAGCAGGTTTTGATATCAACCCTGCTATGCTTGGTGTGATCGGATTTTCGGCAGGCGGTCATTTGGTGAGTACAGGAATTACAAAGTTTACTGAATCATATATCGAAAACACCAGCAATACTAGTTTAAGACCCGATTTTGCTATTTTAGGATACCCTGTTATAAGTATGGATTCGGCAATATGCCACAAGGGTTCTAGAGATAATTTACTCGGAAAAAAAGCGGCTACTGCTAAGCTTAATTTGTTTTCATCTGACATGCAGGTAACGGCTCAAACGCCTCCCACTTTTTTAGTACATGCTTCTGACGATAAATCGGTTCCTGTCGAAAATAGTATTCGGTTTTATCAAGCACTTATAAAAAACAAGGTAAATGCAGAATTGCATATTTACCAAAATGGAGGTCACGGTTTTGGACTTCATAATACCACAACCTCCGATGCTTGGTTTGAAAGAGCAACTACTTGGATGCGTGTCAATAAATTTATAGCAGGCAACTAATTTATTTTTCTTCCTTTTCCATTCTTGCTAAAATTTGAAGTATCAATTTGTCTTGATTTTCTAAATGTGTTAGAATGGTTTCTATTTCTAATTCTGCTTTTTTGTTAATTAGGTAATCTTCTTCTGCTCTAATTTCTGAATGTCTCGATTGTAAATTTTGTCCTACCATGATAAGTGGCATCAAAAATATTTGAAGCATATTGGAGATGATGAGCCATAGCACAAATGCAGGATAAGGGTCAAATCTCAAATGTAAGGGTGCCATTGTGTTCCATATAATCCAAGAAGCAGACCAAGTAAATACAATCATAAAAAAACCCATAGAACCCACTTTGGTTGTGATCCAAAGTGCTAATTTATCCATCTTTGAAAGCCTTTCTTTATGCCTGATATTGGCATTTCTAGAAGGCATATGGGTATCCTTTATATGCTGAAGGCTAACAGGGTTTGCGTTTTTCATAATACCGGCGTATTTATGGGTAAAATTAGCTAATAACTGAGTTCATAGTATTCGCTGACTTGTATATCTTTAAGTACATTAAGATACTTGCCATGTCACAATCCAATTCAAGACGTAAATTTTTACGCAGTACCGCAGTGGTAGCTGCGGGTGTAACCATTATTCCAAGACAAGTTTTAGGAAGAGGTTTTATTGCCCCTAGTGATCAATTAACCAAAGGTATTATTGGCCTTGGCGGTATGGGTAGAGGCCATATAGGCCTTGGAGGCACTAGGGTGGTAGCACTATGTGATGTTGATCAAACACATTTAGCGGCAGCGGCTAAAATGGTAGGCGCTGGTGTAAAAACTTTTGCAGACTATCATGAACTCATTGCAATGCCCGAAGTTGATATTGTGCATATTGCTACGCCTCCACATTGGCATGGAATCATGTCTATTGAAGCTGCAAAGGCAGGTAAAGATATTTGGTGTGAAAAACCAATGACACGAACCATCGGTGAAGGTAAGCGAGTGGTGGAAGCAGTAAAGCAGCATGGACGCATGTTTAGACTAAATACTTGGTTTAGATTTCAAGATGAGTTTTATGGCATGAAAACAACCGTAAAGCCCATTAAAAAATTAGTAGAGTCGGGGATGCTTGGTTGGCCACTTACTGTAACAGTTAGTAAACACACCGGGTTTGATTGGAAATTTTATTGGATTGGAAAAACAGGACTTGAAGCGCAGCCAGTGCCTGCAACACTTGATTACGACAGATGGTTAGGGCCTGCGCCATACAAACCATACAACGCGCACAGGGTTCACGGAACGTTTAGAGGTTATTGGGATTATGATGGTGGTGGACTTGGTGACATGGGGCAACATTATTTAGATCCTATTCAATATTTTTTAGGCAAAGACCATACGAGTCCAGTAAAAGTAGAAGTAGACGCCGATCAACAACATCCGGATGCTTGTGGTACGTTTCGAAAAATAGTGTATACCTATGCCGATGGTTGTAAAATTATTTTAGATGGTGAAGCCAAAGACGAATCGGTGGCTTACATAGAAGGACCGGAAGGCAAATTATTTGCTGGCTTTAAATCTACCATTCCTAATCTAAAAGAAAAGTTAGCGCTACTACCAGATCCTGCACCACAGGTTACAGATTTTTTAGAATCGGTAAAATACAGAACACCTTTTGCGCTGAATGAATCCAATGGACATAGGTCTTGCACGATTATTAACCTGGGTAAAATTGCACTACAGTTAGGACGAACATTAAATTTTGATCCAGAAGCACAAGTATTTATTAATGATGATGAGGCGAATAAAATGATCAACCCGCCAATGCGTGCACCTTATGGTATCTAGTTTAGTAATTGACAAATTTATTGACATGAAAAAAATAATTATAGCTTTTATTGTATCAGCCATTTTTTTAGTGAATGCTGGTGATTCATTTGCGCAAGGAGATGCAGCTTCTGTTGCGGCCACTGTTTCAAAAATGCAAGCATGGAACAGCACAGCTTGGCAAAACTTTTTTAGTGCCTTTAAAAATACGGATGCTGGTACCAATGCGCCACATGTAAAAGCGATGTATGAGTTGGATGCTTATTTGCATGCAGCCTCACTTGATAAATCATTAAAAAATAAAGCCGTTACAATTGTTGTTAAAGGGCTATCACAATTAAAAAATGTATCTGAAAAAAATATTTTAGTACGCGCTTACTTATTAGAACGGCTCGGTTATTTAGGGTCAGACAAAGCTGTACATACACTTTCTAATTATATTGAAGTGACAGGTTGTACAGATGTGGCAACCATGTCACTTGCTACCATCGGTTCAAAAAAATCATTGGCGGCACTTGAAGCCGCACTTGTAAAAGCTACATCAACTTCAAAGCCTGCTATTGAAGCGGCAATCAAACATGCCAAAAGTGTTTTACCTTCTTTGCAGGCAGTTGCCTTAACGCCAGCCAAAGCAGTTCATCCCGCGCAGCGATTACTTGATTTGCAAGATCAAATGGAAATGGCAAAAAGCCCAACGGCTCAAAAAAATATTATTATTGAAGCTGGGAAAGTAAATAAACTAGGAGCACTCATGTTTGCTGCTAAATTTTTAGAAACTGCGGCGCTGCAATCTGATGCAGCAATTGTTGTAGCTAAATTGGCACTTGCCAATCCAGATTTTAAAGGTCCCATGGTAAGACCTGTTTTACAAAGAGCACTCACTTTATTGAAAGGAGAGGATAGTGCCATTTTAGCTAGTAAGTTAGCGTATCATATTAAGGCCATGCCTTACGATTATGGTTTCGAAAATTTATTTAATGGAACCGATTTATCGGGCTGGAAAGGACTTGTTGCAAATCCTATTGCCCGCTCAAAAATGAACGCTCAGCAATTACAAGATGCGCAGGCAAAAGCAGACGCATCCATAAAATCCGACTGGGTAGTAAAAGATGGACTACTTGTTTTTACTGGACATGGCGATAATTTATGTACACAAAAACAATATGGGGATTTTGAACTTTTTGTGGATTGGAAAATCACCGAAAAAGGTGATGCGGGTATTTATTTACGCGGAACACCACAAGTGCAAATATGGGATACTAGTAGACGTGAAGTAGGCGCACAGGTTGGTTCTGGTGGGTTATACAACAATCAAAAAAATCAGCGTAATCCGCTAGTTGTTGCTGACAATAAAATTGGCAGTTGGAATACGTTTCATATTATTATGCGTGGTGCAGTGGTTACTGTTTATTTAAACGGGATACTCGTAACGGATAAAGTAGTGTTAGAAAATTATTGGGACCGGACTCTTCCTATTTTTATAAAAGAGCAAATTGAGTTACAAGCGCATGGCACTTATGTTGCCTACCGTAATATTTATATTAGAGAGCTTCCGAGCAACTCGCCAACTGTCCTTTCAGACTTTGAAAAGCAACAAGGCTTTAAAATGTTATTTGATGGCACTAACCTCGATAATTGGGTAGGCAATAAAGCAGGATACCTTTTACAAGACGGCGCTATTATGGTGAATCCAAAAAGTGCAGGTGGAGGCAATTTATATACCAAAGAGCAGTATTCCGATTTTGAATACCGTTTTGAATTTCAGTTAACCCCTGGAGCCAATAATGGATTGGGGATCAGAACTCCACTGGAGGGTGATGCTGCCTACGTGGGCATGGAGCTTCAAATTTTAGATAATGACGCCGAAATCTATAAGAGTTTAAAGCCTTATCAGTACCACGGCTCTATTTATGGGGTTGTGCCGGCTAGAAGGGGCTATTTAAGGCCAATTGGGGAGTGGAACGAAGAAGTTGTTGTTGTAAAAGGCACACGCGTTAAAGTCATTTTAAATGGCGAAACCATTACGGATGCTGATATTAAGGAGGCTTCTATAAGTGGTACGATGGACCATAACGAGCACCCCGGATTAAAACGAACCACAGGTCATATAGGCTTTTTAGGCCATGGCGACGTGGTTCGATTTAGGAATATTCGGGTGCTTCCTCTATAATTTGCCCAAAACCTGTTTTTACCGGGAACGATTGCGTAGAAAAATAATGGTTTTTGGCGTAAAGATTGTGGAGATGGGTGTAGCATTGAGCTACGATTTTTAATAATTTAACGATTGCTAAATCAATTACGTATGCGTATGAAAAGTGTATGCCTATACCTGTTATTATTGGTAGGGTTACTAAATGTACTTCCTAATCTTTCTATTGCACAAACGGGTAAACTTGAAGTAAAGGGTAAGGTTACCTCAAACGACCTTCCTTTGGAGGGTGTAAGTGTTACTGTTAAGGGTGGAAAAGTAGCGGGAACTGTTACAGACAAAAATGGTCAATTTAAAATTCTATTGCAAGATGGAAAGAGTAGTTTAACCTTTTCTTATGTAGGTTATTCGGAACAAACGATCGCCGTTAATAACAAAACAACTATTAATGTTTCACTTAATTCTACTGCTTCAGAAACAGAAGAAGTGGTGGTGATTGGATACCAAACCGTAAAGCGCAAAAACGTATTAGCTTCTATCGCTAGCGTTAGTGCAAAAGATTTAAAAGATATTCCAGTTAACTCTGCCGCCGAAGCCTTAAATGGTCGTTTAGCAGGTGTTACGGCTTCAACTGCCGAAGGTTCTCCAGATGCTGATGTTAGAGTTAGAGTAAGAGGTGGTATGTCAATTACTGGTGACAACTCTCCTTTATATATTGTGGATGGGGTTCAGGTAGAAAACGGATTATCAGCTATTGCACCACAAAATATTCAAACCATCGACGTTTTAAAAGACGCTGCTGCTACTGCCATTTATGGTGCTCGTGGTGCCAACGGTGTAATTGTTATTACAACCAAGCGTGGTAAGCCTGGTAAACTGCAAGTAAGTTACAATGGCTTTGTTGGCGTAAAGCAACTTGCTAGAAAATTAAGTGTTTTAACGCCTGCCGATTATGTGTTGTATCAGTCAGAAAGATCTAGAGGATCAAGTACTGATAGCTTAAATTTTGTCAAAAACTTTGGCACTACTTGGGATACCTTAAAAAATTACAACAATGTGGCTGTTGTTGATTGGCAAGACGAAGTAATGGGTCGCACTGGTGTTGCTCAAACACATAATATTACTGCCTCTGGTGGTGTAAATAAACTAACCTATAATTTTGGGTATACTCGAAATGATGATAAAGCGGTTATTAGAAATTCTACTTACAAAAGAGACTTATTAAATTTAAGTGCTGATTATAAATTTAGTAATAAATTAAAAGTTGCCTTAACAACCCGTTACACACAAACCGAAGTAAATGGCGCTGGTGTATCTTCGGAACAAGGCTCTTCTTTTTCAAGACTTCGTAATGCTGTAAAGTACAGACCTTTCTTATCTAGCAATCAAGATTTAGATGATCCAGATCCTTTAGCCGATCCAAACGTTGGTAATGGTCTTAATTTGATCAATCCAATTACACTTGCTGATGCTGAATATAGAAGAAAGTCAACAACTGTTGGAAACATTGCTTTAAGTGTAACCTACAACATTGCTAAAAATTTAACTTTCAAATCTACCGTTGGTGTAGATCAATTCAAATTAGTAGATCGTCAATTTAGTGATTCTATCACACCATATTCTGTTATATCAGGTTCAAGAAAGCCAATTGCACAGCTTGATACTGCTATTCGTAAAACAATTACAAATTCTAACGTATTAACCTATTCGATTAATAAGTATAAAGGCAAACATGATTTCGACTTTTTAATTGGGCAAGAAACCTACGATTATAGAACAGAGTCGTATACGCAACTTGTTAGAGGGTTTGCAAATTTCACAACACCTGATAATGCGTTTGGTAATTTAGGTAGCGGACTTTCATTTACGGGTTATCCTCGTGTAAACAAAACGAGATATACCAATATGTCATTTTTTAGCAGAATTAATTATGCTTTTAAAAATAAATATTACGTAACACTTAATGCAAGAGCAGATGGCGCTTCAAAATTTGCGCCAGGTAAGCAGTGGGGTGTTTTCCCTTCAGGATCTTTTGCATGGAGAGCAAAAAATGAGAAATTCTTAAAAGATAACTCATTTATTTCTGATCTTAAATTTAGAGCGGGATATGGTAACGTAGGTAATAACCGTATCAACGACTATTTGTTTTTAACAACATTTAGAAATGATGGTGGTTTGTATTACGGCATTAACAACCAAGCTATCAATGCTTATTATTCTGCAGGTCTTGTAAATGAGGCACTTCAGTGGGAGTCTAATGAGAGCAGAAACCTTGGTATGGACCTAAGTGTTTTAAGAGACCGTATTACTTTGTCTGTAGATGTCTACAACAACCAAGCAAAAAATTTATTATTGAATGTGCCAATTGCATCTACTTATGGTTATAGTTCGCAATTACAAAACATTGGTAAAACATCTAATAAAGGTGTAGAAGTTCAATTGGGTGCATTAATTGCAAAGAAAAAAGATTTCACTTGGAATGCTAATTTCAATATTTCATTCAATACCAACCGTGTTGAGGCGCTTGGGCAAAATCAAAAATTATTTTTCCCTGCTGCAAGCTGGGGTGTATCTGGTCAACCCACCGATTACATTGTAAGAATAGGAGATCCAGTGGGCGCCATGTGGGGTCTTGTTAATGACGGGTTTTACACTTTAAATGATTTCGAGTACAATACAGCTACTGGCGTTTATACGCTAAGACCCGGTGCTGTTAATGCCTCTGGCGTTATTGGTACTGTTCAGCCAGGTTCTATTAAATTCAAAGACTTGGATGGCGATGGTGTAATTAATATGGATAAGGATAGAACCATTATTGGTAATCCAACGCCTAAGTTTACGGGTGGTTTAGCACAACAGTTTACGTATAAAAGCTGGGACATGAGTTTGTTCTTAAACTTTAGCTACGGTAATGATATTTACAATGCGAATAAAGTTGAGTTCACCAATGGTTACACGGGTAATTCAAATATGTTAAATATTATGGCCAATCGTTGGAAAGTAGTAACGCCGCAAGGTCAAACTGCTCAGTGGGTAACTTCTACTGGTCAGGTAATGGGTATTGCGCCTGGTGAGCTACAGGCATTAAATAAAAATGCAACTATTTGGCAGCCTATTAAATCGGCGGGTGCATTTTTCCCAAGCTCATGGGCTATCGAAGATGGATCATTTTTACGTGTAAACAACGTAACAGTTGGGTACAGCTTGCCAGTTGACAAATTAATTAAAATGAAAATTTCTAAATTAAGATTTTATTTCACGGCAAATAATTTAGCTGTATTTACCAAATACACAGGATATGATCCAGAAGTTAGTGTACGTAATAGTCCACTCACACCTGGTCTAGATTATTCTGCGTATCCAAAAAGTCGCAGTTTCATTTTCGGAGTAAATGCTAACTTTTAATTTTATAACGCTACAGATATGAAAACGAAAAATTTATATAAATTAACGCTATCCGTTGCAGCAATTGTATTGTTGTCTTTTAATAGTTGCAATAAATTTTTAGATCAAAAACCTATTACAGACGTAAGTACCGAAGTGGTATTTAGTGATGTTCCTAGTGCACTTAAAGCATTGGCTGGCGTATATAGCAGAATGGTAGGTGATGCAGGATATGGTATCCGTGTAAGCCTTTATTATCCGCTTGATACAGATGAGGTGCAAGGTCCAACTGGCGCATCAGACAATGATCGTAGAGATATTGCACGTTATGCAGCAACACCTGGTAATGCTCAAATTACCAATCCATTTAACCAAATGTTTGCTGGAATCGAGTATGCAAATATTTGCATCGCTAATATTCCTAAAATGGCGATGTATGCAAATGGAACAGATCAAGAAAAAAAGAAGTTACAAAGAATGTATGGAGAGGCGTTAACACTTAGAGCGCAGTTTTACACAGAAGCTATCAGAAACTGGGGCGATTTACCAGCGAATTTTGCGCCAGCATCTACTTTGGCAACTAGTAATCCTTTCCCAACTAGAACAAACAGAGATACAATTTATGATCGTTTGTTAGAGGATTTAAAATTGGCGGCTACACTTGTTCCTTGGAGAAATGAATTGTCTGCAATTGGAGATGCTGCCGATGAAAGAATTACAAAAGGAACCGTTAAGGGACTTCGTGCAAGAATTGCATTATACAGAGGTGGATTTTCACTTCGTCAAGATGGTGTTGTAAAACGCTCAACCGATTATTTAAAATACTACCAAATTGCTAGAGACGAAGCTGCCGAAGTGATGGCTTCAAATCAGCACAGTTTAAATCCAAGCTTTAGGGCATTATGGAAAGATCAAGTAAATGCAAGAGCAGTGGCGGATCCTAATGGTGAACTCATGTTCCAAGCTAGTGGTATTGGCGGTGTTGGCGCAGGCGATACAAAACTTGCTTACTACAATGGCCCTACTGTAAATGGACTTGGTAACAAAAGTGTAAATATTTTACCTACCTATTTTTATGCATTTGACTCTACCGATTTAAGACGTGATGTTACTTGTGCCATTTATAATGTAGCTGCCGATGGAAGCGCAAAAATTGGCCAAGCAATTACAGCTATTTGTGATGGAAAATACCGTAGAGATTGGATTTCAAACCCAACGGTTTCTCCAACAAATGCAATCCAATACTTTAGCCTAAAATGGCAAATACTTCGTTACTCCGATGTAATGCTCATGTTTGCTGAGGCAGAAAACGAATTAAATGGCCCTACCGCTGCTGCTTACAATGCAGTTAACCAGGTTAGAAGAAGAGGTTACGGACAATCTTTAACTACTGCAAATGCTGCAGTAGATTTACCTGCTGGTTTATCTAAGGCTGCTTTTTTTACAGCGCTTGTTAAAGAGCGTTCTTTAGAATTAGGTGGTGAAGGTGTTCGTAAATATGATTTAATTAGATGGAATTTACTTGCATCTACTATCAATGATACAAAAGCAGCGTTATTGGCTATGTCAAATTTAGCTGCACCTTATAATAATTTACCAACAGGTATGTTTTTTAGAACAGGAAGTACGAGTGATGATAATAGATTTGGTCCAACAGGTCTTTGGGCTAATTCGTTTTACAGAGCTGCTCCTACTGCAACTCCAGCAGGTACAACACGTGTAGTTTGGTTAAGTGCAGCCATTAATACAACTTCCCTTGCGAGGTTCGCAACAGGATTTGTAACCGGCAAGTCAGAATTATTACCCATACCCCAACCTGCAAGAGATGCTAACCGCAATCTTACGCAGAACCCTGGTTATTAATAATTGATACCTTAATAATTAAAAAGGCTACTCACTAGAGTAGCCTTTTTTGTTGGCAAATAGATTTCTAATGCTTAATTTCAGTCACATAATAAATCAGTATTCAATGAAAAAGTGTCTCGTTTTATGTTTCGTACTAATGATTGCTAATGCAGGATTTTCTCAATCAAAAGAGTATGCGCGCGTAGCCTCAGCAGTTGAAAAGCTTAAACTTGCCATGATAAGTGGGGTAAGAGAGGAGTTGGAATCTATTGTGGATGATAGTTTAAGTTATGGTCATTCTGGTGGAGCAGTAGAAGGGAAAGCTGAGTTTGTAGAAAAAATTGCTTCTGGTAAATCAGATTTTTTAACCATTCAGCTAACAGATCAAAAAATTTCAATTACAGGCAATGTAGCGGTTGTTAGGCATCAATTATATGCAACTAATAATGACAATGGAAAACCCGGCGAAGTAAAATTAAAAATACTCCTTGTGTTTAAAAAGGTTGGAAAAGACTGGAAATTATTAGCACGCCAAGCCATAAAACTTACTTAGCTTTCTTTGCACCACTTGATTCTCTGATAATCATTTGTGGAGGCAGTATAATTTTTTCAAATTCGGTGGTAGGTCTTTTGTTTTCTATTTGCTTGATCAGTAACTCAATGGCTACCTGACCAATTTCATAGGCAGGTTGTCTAATCACTGATAAAGAGGGAGAGAGTAAGTCTGTTAAATCAAGGTTCGAAAAACCTATCATAGCTATGTCATTAGGCACTTCTAGGCCTTTGGATTTAAAGTAACGTAGACAGTTAGTGGTGAGTTTATCGGCAGATGCAATAACCGCACTAGGCTTATTTTTATTGGCTAGTAAATTACCTAAAGCATTTTCAACCTCTTGGTAAAGCATGCCGCCATGTAAGCAATACTCAATTTGTGAAGCATCAAATGCAATCTTATGATCTGTTAACGCTTGGTGGTAACCTGCAACCCTTTCTTTTGTAATGGATAAAAATTCGGACCCTGCAAGCATGGCAATATTTTGATGCCCATTTTTAATAAGTTCTGAAGTTGCATCATAAGCGCCTTTATAATTATCAACGCCTACTTTATGGGTATCTAAATTTTCAACAACCCTGTCAAAAAAAACAATCGGGAATCCGCGTTTGTGTAAATTAATTAAATGGTCAAGGTTTTCTGTTTCGGATGAAACGGAAATTAGAAGTCCATCAATGGATCTGGACGCTAAATATTGAAGGTTTAATATTTCCCTTTCATAGGATTCATGACTTTGGGCAATGATTACATTGTAACCTTTGTCATAGGCGATAGACTCAATACCATTAATGGCTTGCGAAAAAAAGCTATTGGCAATTTCACAAACTATAATACCAATAGACCGGCTCCTTTTTTCTTTTAAACTAAGTGCAATTGGGTTGGGTCTGTAATTGATTTGTTGGGCATATTCTATGACTATTTTTTTGGTTTCGGGGCTAATTTCATAGCTATCCCTTAACGCACGCGAAACGGTAGACGTGGAAAGCCCGAGGGCCTTGGCAATGTCTTTAATGGTAACCGCTTCGTACTTCATAGAAAATTAAAAAAAGTGACTCAAAATTGTCTTTAACCCTAAAAATACGATAATTATCAAAGACTTAAAAAGTAGGCCTAAAAACCGGGAACGATTGCATAAATAAAGTCTTAAATTATGCCTATTTTTCATCATTATTTGAGTAGTCTTGAGCTACGAGAAACGCTTTACAATCAACGCATATGAAAAGAATTGTATACTTGTTAGCTGCTATTATTTTAGTAGGGTTTATGTCGCCTGAAAAAAAGGTTGTTTTTTTCATGATTGGTGACTCCACCATGGCAGATAAACCACTTTCGAATAATCCAGAAAGGGGATGGGGTCAGTTGTTTCCTCAATATATTTCAGACGCAGTAGATATTAAAAACCTAGCAGTTAATGGTAGAAGTACAAAAAGTTTTATCAAAGAAGGTAGATGGGATACGGTGATGAAATACATGAAAGAAGGTGATTATGTATTTATTCAGTTTGGTCACAACGATTCAAAATTAGATGACTCCATTAGATCTGCGCCAGCCAATACAATCTACAAGCAAAATTTAATTCGCTTTGTAAACGATACTAGAAAAAAAGGAGGTAATCCAATTTTACTAACACCGGTAATGCGCCGAAAATTTAATGTTGCTGGTGTTTTTGTTGATCAGCATGGCGATTATCCTGGGGTGGTGCGTTTTTTAGCAGACTCTATGCGTGTTCCATTAATAGACCTGCATGCATCTAGCAAAAAATTAATCGAGAAAGAAGGGGTAGAAGGTTCTAAAAAAATGTTTTTATGGATCGACTCCAATCATTTTAAAGTAATGCCGGTAGGTAAAAAAGATGACACCCATTTTTCTGAATATGGAGCGGAGCAAATCGCTTCACTTGTATGTGCCGAAATTTTAGAAAAACATCCAGCACTTTCAAAATATTTATTACGCTCGGCACACAAAGAAAAATACGCTTTTGAACTACCAAAAATTTACGAGCCGCATTTCAAAAAAGATACCTTTAATGTAGTTGCTTTTGGTGCAGTAAAAGATGGTATAACATTAAACACAGTAGCTATTAATACTGCCATTGTTGCTGCAAATAAAGCAGGTGGTGGCATTGTTCATATTCCTGCAGGACTTTGGCTCACGGGTCCAATTGTGCTGCTTGATAACGTAGCATTAAATACTGCAAAAGGGGCCCTCGTTTTATTTACAAAAGATAGAACACAGTATCCTTTAAAAGCAGCTTCTTTTGAAGGGGTTGAAGCAGCCCGTTGTCAATCGCCTATTTCAGCAACAAATGCTGTAAATATTGCTATTACAGGTCAAGGTATTTTTAATGGAGGTGGCGAAGCATGGCGCCCATTAAAAAAAGGAAAGGTAACAGAGTCAGAATGGAAACGCTTAATTAATACAGGTGGCGTTTTAAGTGAAGACAAAACAAATTGGTACCCTTCTGCTGGTGCATTGCAAGGGTCGCTCACCAATAATATTGGAAAGTTAGTAGGCGGCGCAACACTTTCATCGTTTGAACCTATTAGAGATTTCCTAAGACCTAATATGATCAGGCTCACAAATTGTTCCAATGTTTTATTGGAAGGAATAACGTTTGAAAATTCTCCAGCATGGACCATGCACATTTTGATGAGTAAGCATATCACCATCAGAAAAGTAAATGTAAAAAATCCATGGTATGGACAAAATACAGATGCACTTGATTTAGAGTCTTGTACCAATGCGCTTATTGATGGTTGTAATTTTGATACCGGTGATGATGGAATTTGTATTAAATCTGGTAGAGATGAAGAAGGCCGTAAAAGAGGAATGCCTACTAAAGATATTATTGCCATTAATACCACCGTATACCATGCACATGGAGGTTTTGTGATAGGAAGTGAAATGAGTGGTGGAGCCAATAATATTTTTGTATCTAATTGTACATTTATTGGAACTGATATTGGTCTTCGTTTTAAAACGACAAGAGGAAGGGGTGGTGTTGTAGAAAATATTTACGCTTCAAATATTACCATGCGTGATATTGTTGGAGAAGCGGTACTATTTGATATGTACTATGCTGCAAAAGATCCTGTGCCATTAGAAGGTGAGAAAAAAGACATGCCAGTGATTCAAACACTTCCAGTAACAGAAGCAACGCCTATTTTTAGAAATTTCTACTTTAACCATGTGTATTGTAATGGCGCCGAAAAAGCGGTTTTTGTAAGAGGAATTCCTGAAATGAATATCAGTAATTTGGTATTAAGCGACATGGTTTTTGCAACGAAAAAGGGCATCGAAATTACCGAGGGTTCAAATATTGAGTTTAACAATATTAAACTTGTAACCCAGCAAGCAAGTCCGCTAGTATATATTCAAAATAGTAGTAAGCTTACTTTTAATAATTTTTCTATTGAGCCAAATATTCCGTTGGTGTTTAGCATTAATGGTGACCGTACTCATTCAATTCATACTAAAGGACTCAATTGGAATAATGCGATTAAAAAAGATGAATTCTTATTTGGCGCAAAAACAAATAGTATCTCGTATCAACAATAAAACTAGCACCCAATGAAAAAGTTTTCAATACTTTGTATCGCTTTTTTTGCAAATAGCTATTTTGCCTTTGCGCAAACTGAATCTATGGCAGCTAAGGTGGCAGCAACTGCTATGGCCAAGTTGTGGAAAGAGCCTATTGGCGCCGATACGGCAAAGCCAACCAAGTGGACCTATGATCAGGGTGTTGTTTTGTTAGGTATCGAACGTTTGTGGATACAAACCGCCAACCCAGTTTATTTTTCGTACATGCAAAAAAGCATGGATTATTTTGTATCTGAAAGCGGAGATATTAAATTTTATAAAGCGGAGGATTATAATATTGACAATATCTTATGTGGCCGAATTTTATTGACACTTTATAATGTTACCGGTCAGGTAAAATATTACAAAGCAGCCAGCTTATTAAGGGGTCAATTGAAGGGGCAGCCACGTACAAAAGAGGGTGGCTTTTGGCATAAAAAAGTATATCCCTATCAAATGTGGCTTGATGGGCTTTATATGGGTCAGCCTTTTTATACCGCATATGCTAAGCAGTTTAATGAACCTGAAGCTTTTGATGACATAGCCAATCAATTTATTTGGATGGAAGCGCATGCAAGAGATGCTAAAACCGGACTTCTATACCATGGTTGGGATGAAAGTAAAGAACAAAAATGGGCAAATCCTTTAACCGGATGTTCTCCTCATTTTTGGGGAAGGGCCATGGGTTGGTATGAGATGGCCCTTGTTGATGTGCTAGAAAATTTCCCTGCTACACATCCAAAAAGAGCAGATCTAATCGCTATTTTAAAACGCCTGGTTGACGCCATTAAAAAAGTGCAAGATCCTGCAACAGGGCTTTGGTACGACATTTTAAATTTACCCAATGAAAAGGCGAATTATTTGGAAGCCTCTGCAAGTGCCATGTTTGTTTGTGCAACTGCTAAAGCGGTGCGTTTAGGTTTTTTACCAGCAAGCTATTTAGTAGTTTCTAAAAAAGGATATGATGGTATTTTAAAAAGGTTTATTACAACAGACGAAAAAGGCTTCACCAATTTAGAGGGAACCGTTAGTGTGAGCGGGCTTGGAGGCAAGCCATATAGAGATGGCAGCTTTGCGTATTACATGTCTGAAAAAGTAATTGTAAATGATCCTAAAGGGGTGGGTGCTTTTATACAGGCGGCCAATGAAATGGAGTGGCATGCCACATCAAAAACGGGCAAGGGGCAGCTTTTTTTATTAGATGATTATTACAATGCCGAAAAGAAAAAAGATATCAAAGGGATAGAATATGCATACCATTACAAGTGGCCTGAAATGTACAACAACGGGTTTTCTTTTTTGGGAAATGTAATAACTTCTAATGGGCTCCGGACTGGCACACTATCTGAAGCGCCAACAGCGAACAATTTAAAAAATGCTGCTATATACATGATTGTTGACGCAGACAATGTAGCAGACAATCCTACGCCCAATTTTATGAATGATAAGGATGCGCAGGAAATTTACAATTGGGTAAAAGCGGGCGGTGTACTCGTTTTATTTCACAACGACAAACCCAACGCCGATTTTACTGCTATCAATAAATTGTCTGATTTATTTGGCATCCATTTTAATGAGGATAGCCATAATAAAGTAGTGGGAACAGATTATGTGGGCGGAAAAATTGATGTACCTGCCGGGCATCAAATCCTTAAAAATATTCAAACCATTTATCAGAAAGAAGTTTGTTCCATTACTGTTAAGTCACCTGCTAAATCAAAGTTAGCAAAAGGAGATTTAGTTGTTTTTGCAACAGCCAAAATAGGAAAGGGAACTGTTTTTGCAACCGGTGATCCTTGGCTTTACAACGAGTATACCGATGGAAGAAAACTTCCTGTTATGTATCAAAATGCACAGGCTGCTAAGGATTTAGTAAAATGGTTGACAACTCAAATTCCAGTAAAATAATAATACATTGAAAAAAACGGGCTTATATTTTCTTGCTTTTACAGTTGCTATTGTTGTACAATTCAATGGTGTAGCACTGTATGCGCAAGCAAAAAATAAGTCAATGATTGTGGTAGATCAGCGTGGTGGAGCAGATTTTGTTTCCATACAAGACGCCTTAAATAGTTTGCCAGATGCTGCGAGTGCACCACGAATCATTTATATCAAAGCAGGTATCTACAAAGAAAAATTATTTGTAGAAAAAAACTTTGTAAGCTTAGTAGGGGAGGATAAAAACACAACCATACTTACTATTTCACTTGCCAGAGATATATGGCGCTGCGAAAATGACGATGATTGGGGTGTTGCTACCATCAACTTGAAATCGAACGACATTGTGTTGGAAAATTTAACCATTTCCAATACCTATGGTTTCGAAAATCAAAATAATCCCGAGCCTGCACATATCAATTGCCTTAAAGACACTTTAAAACAGGTTAAGGAAGTTAGAAATAATGGGCATCAAATGGCGCTTCGTAGTTTTACAACCACACGGTTGGCCGCTAAAAACTGCATTTTTAGAGCCTATGGTGGAGATACCGTGAGTCCGTGGAATACCGAAGATGGTTTCTTTTATTTCAAAGATTGTATCATGGAAGGTGGGGTGGATTTTTATTGTCCAAGGGGTTGGGCCTGGGCTCAAAATTGCACTTTTATTGCGCATGGAAATACTGCAGCAATTTGGCATGATGGTTCTAGGCACGAAGATTCAAAAACAGTACTTGTGAATTGTGTGTTTGCCGGAGATCCTGGGTTTAAATTGGGCCGATACCATAGGGATGCACAGTTTTATATTATGAACGGAAGGTTTGCAAAAGAAATGGCCGATGCGCCTATTTATTTGAATCCATCCAATCCTCAAAACGAAATTAAGTGGGGACACCGCGTTTATTTTTACAATGCAGTTAAAGAAGGTCCTTCTTATTCATGGCTTGCAAATAATTTGTCTACAGCAAAAGGGAATTTGAAGCCAGAAGATATCACCCTTTCTTGGTTGTTTGGTGGCAAATGGATGCCAGATACAACGCATGTGAATACAAAGATTTCATTGCAAAATGGAGGCGTCGATTCGGTTGCAGAAAATATGCTTTTGTACCAGCGTGCTATTGGAGGTTGGCCAAAGGCGGTTAATGACATTAAAGTTGATTATAAAAAATCACTTACGCCCCAAGAGCGAAAAGCGGTTATAGCTGATTCACTTAGGAACGATCCAACAATAGATAACAGCGCAACGACAAAAGAAATTAGATACCTCGTAACGGCCTATAAAAAAACAAAAAATAGTAAATATTTAAAAGCTGCCGAAAAAGGAATAGCCTACTTATTAAAGGCGCAATATCCAACAGGCGGCTGGCCACAATATTATCCAGATTTTTCATCTTACCGTGGTCAAATCACCTACAATGACGACGCCATGGTAAATGTGTTAAACATCATGCAGGACATTACTGAAGGTGCAAAAAACTTTGACGTGGTACAGCCATTGTTTATTCAAAAAGCAAAGGATGCTATTGAATATGGTATAGGTTGCATTTTAAGAACACAAATAAAAGTGGATGGTACATTAACGGCATGGTGTGCGCAGTATAACAGAAATACATTGCAACCAGAAATGGCAAGAAAATTTGAATTGGCGTCTATCAGTGGACAGGAGTCGGTGGGTATTCTTAAATTTTTGATGCGTCAAAAAAATCCTTCATCAGAAATTATAGCAGCAGTTGAGGCAGGTGTCAACTGGTTGGAGTCTGTAAAAATAAAAGGCTTTAAATATGTTGATGTTGACGCGCCAAATGAACCGAATGGGAAAGATAGGGTGATATTGCCTGATACAAATAGTACCATTTGGGCAAGGTTTTATGAAATTGGAACCAACCGTCCGTTTTTTAGTGGACGTGATAGCGATAAAAAATATGATTTACGCCAAATTGAAGTGGAGCGCCGCACAGGTTACGGTTGGTATGGAACATGGCCAGCTACACTACTGCTCGTTGATTATCCTAAATGGCTTCAAAAAATAAACAAGACTAATTGATACATGATGTTGAATAAAAAAACATACGCGACCATAACTACTGAAAATGTAGATGCTTTGTTTTCGCTGCCTGAAAAAGTAGTACAGTTTGGTACTGGGGTACTATTACGTGGCTTACCTGATTATTTTATAGATAAAGCCAATAAGCTAGGTGTATTTAATGGTAGGATTGTAGTTGTAAAATCTACAGATCAAGGAGGTACAGATGCTTATGCAGCGCAAGATGGTTTATATACCTTACTTGAAAAAGGAATTGAAAATGGTTTACCTGTAGAGCGCACAACTATTAATGCATCGATTAGTAGGGTCGTATCTGCAAAAACGGAGTGGCAGTCTGTTTTAGACTGTGCTGCCAATCCGGACATTCAAATTATTATTTCTAATACAACAGAGGTAGGTATTACGCTTGTTGCTTCCGATGTAAATTCTTTATTGCCGGAATCATTTCCTGGTAAACTCCTGCATTTTTTATTGGAGCGTTACCGTGTCTTTAATGGCTCATTGGAATCAGGCTTGGTTATTATTCCAACCGAACTAATCAGTGACAATGGTATCAAGCTTAAAGAAATTGTAATTGAATTAGCGCAATTAAAAGGTTTGGATGATGCATTTATTAATTGGGTAAATACCGCTAATGATTTTTGTAGTTCTTTAGTAGATTGTATTGTGCCTGGTAAATTACCCGCGAGTGAGCAAACCCAATTTGAACAAAAAGTAGGCTACCATGATAGTCTAGCAATTATGTCGGAACCCTACCGCTTATGGGCTATCGAAACGGCAAGTGAAAAAACAGCATCTATTTTATCATTTGCAGCAGCTGATACAAGGGTTATTTTGGCGCCAAGTATTAATAAGTACAAAGAAATAAAATTACGCTTACTCAATGCTACCCATTCACTTTGTTGTGGAGTAGCCATTTTAAGTGAATTTTTAACAGTGCGAGATGCCTTAAACGATAAGACCTTTAAGGATTTTTTATCTTCTATGTTATTAGACGAAATTGTTCCGCTCGTAGCAGATGGCGATATTACTATGGAAGAAGCGCGCAGTTTTGCACTGCAGGTAGTTGACCGTTTTTCAAATCAAAGTATTGAGCATTTATGGATTAATATCGCTGTGCAATACACTGCTAAAATGCAAATGCGTGTTGTGCCTTTGGTAGATAAATATATGAAGCGTCATGGCAAAGCGCCAATGCTAATCTCATTTGGATTTGCTGCGTACTTATTGTTTATGAAATCTAAAAATGATCCTGGTGCTATAGATGCGTTGGCTTCAAAAACTACAATGGTAGCATCTGAAGTTTTTGACAAGCAAGTATTTGATTGTATAGATAAAATGGAAACTAGTTCTATTAAAAACGTACTAGTTTCTTTGTTGAATAAATAAGCATATGACAAAACAGAATTATAAGGTAATTAAGGTTCATCCAAACGATAATGTAATTGTTGCCCTAGAAGATATTCCAGCAGGCGCGGGTATTACCTATGAAAATGAAACCTATCAGATAGTGGATGACATAGCTGCAAAACACAAATTTTACCAAGCTAACATGCAGCCTGGGGATGCTGTTACTATGTATGGTGTTCTTGTAGGAAAAGTTCAAATACCTGTTACTGCTGGTATGCGCATGACCACTACTAATTTACACCATGCCGCAGAGCCCTACTCATTTAGGCCCTATAATTACACATGGACGCCGCCTAATGTTGATGCGTATAAAAACAAAACATTTTTAGGCTATCACCGTTCTGATGGAACAGTGGGTACCGCCAATTATTGGTTATTTATTCCTACTGTTTTTTGCGAAAACAGAAATTTGGATGTTATACGTGAGGCGCTTCATAACGAGCTTGGCTATGCGGTAACGCACAAGTATAAATCATTTACAAAACAGTTGTTGGCGGCTTATGAGGCTGGCAGTTCTATACATGATTTTTCTCCAGCTTCACTAGTAGCAGAATCTAAAGAAGCGCGTGTTTTTAAAAATATTGACGGCGTAAAATTTCTAAATCACCAAGGTGGGTGTGGTGGTACAAGGGGTGATGCAGCTATCTTAAGTAAACTACTTGCTGCTTATGCCGATCATCCAAATGTGGCAGGTATCACTGTATTAAGTTTGGGATGTCAAAATTTGCAATTGCAAGATTTAGAAAATGACATTAAACTACGCAATCCAAATTTTGATAAGCCACTTTATATTTTCGAACAGCAAAATGCTGGTACTGAAGAAGATTTAATTTATGGCGCTATCAAAAAAACTTTTGAAGGGTTAATTGAGGCAAATAAAATAGAAAGAAAACCAGCAGGGCTTGATAAATTAACCGTTGGCGTAAAGTGTGGCGGTAGTGATGGGTTTAGTGGCATCTCTGCAAACCCTGCCGTTGGATATTGTAGTGATTTACTCGTGGCACTTGGGGCCAAAGTATTGTTGGCAGAGTTTCCAGAATTATGTGGGGTAGAACAGGAATTAATTGACCGCACCGTAAATCCGGATGCTGCACACAAGTTTATTAAACTCATGGGTGCCTATAGCGCAGCTGCCATTGCTGCTGGGTCGGGGTTTCACATGAATCCTTCTCCAGGAAATATTAAAGATGGACTAATAACAGACGCTATTAAGTCTGCGGGGGCGGCAAAAAAAGGGGGATCATCTCCGGTGGTTGATGTGCTTGATTATACAGAGCCAGCCACCAAGCCAGGACTCAATTTAGTGTGCACGCCTGGTAATGATGTAGAAGCTACAACAGGAAAAGCAGCAAGTGGCGCAACACTTATTTTATTTACGACCGGACTTGGTACGCCAACAGGTAACCCTGTTTGCCCTACCATCAAAGTATCTACCAATGCCGCCTTAACAAAGCGCATGAATGACATTATAGATATTGATACCAGCCCAATCATTGCTGGAGAAAAAACAATTCCAGAAATGGGGGAAATGATTTTAGATTATTGTATAAAAGCAGCTAGTGGTGAAATTATACCAAAGGCAGTATTGTTAAACCAAGACGATTTTATTCCATGGAAACGTGGAGTGAGTTTATAATTTAAATTAGAAAGAGATGGGTAAGTTATTTATGGGCGAAGATTTTTTGTTACAAACAAAAACAGCGGAGTTATTATATAATGAATACGCTAAACAAATGCCAATTATCGATTATCATTGTCATTTGTCACCACAGCAAATTGCCGAGGATATTAAGTTCGAGAACTTAACCCAGGCTTGGTTATACGGCGATCATTACAAGTGGAGAGCCATGCGTACAAGTGGTGTTGATGAGTCTTATTGCACGGGTGGTAAATCTGATTATGAAAAATTTGAAAAGTGGGCAGCTACGGTGCCTTACACCATGCGTAATCCGCTGTATCATTGGACACATCTAGAGTTAAAAAGATATTTTGGCATCCATGAAATTCTAGATCCAAGTTCTGCAAAGTCTATTTACGAAAATGCAAGTGCACAAATTCAAACAGATGCTTTTAGTATCAAAAACTTGATTCGTAAAATGAATGTGAAAGTCATTTGTACAACAGATGATCCTATCGATTCATTAGAATACCATAAAACGCTTGCAGAGAGTGATTTTGAGGTAAAAATCAAGCCCGCATTTAGGCCAGATAAAGCAATGGAAGTTT
>Ga0222712_10000248_pt1 | contig 76903 bp, 103 predicted proteins | sample C33_657DmetaG_FD_165043 | JGI IMG/M metagenome (GOLD analysis project Ga0222712, IMG submission 165043) | Estuarine water microbial communities from San Francisco Bay, California, United States - C33_657D | ecosystem: Environmental > Aquatic > Marine > Unclassified | place: USA: California... | reverse complement strand
ATCTTAAGTATATTTGTCTTCCACTTAGGCCAGTTATCCGCTATGGATTTCCAAACGCCTTTAAAAAAACAAACTAGTCCATCCCAGATCTTAAGTATATTTGTCTTCCACTTAGGCCAGTTATCCGCTATGGATTTCCAAACGCCTTTAAAAAAACAAACTAGTCCATCCCAGATCTTAAGTATATTTGTCTTCCACTTAGGCCAGTTATCCGTTATGGATTTCCAAACGCCTTTAAAAAAACAAACTGCAGACTTAAAAAACTTTCCGACTACGTCAGGTAGTGTTTTAGTAAGAAATTTGACTATACTTTTCAGTGCAGGTCCGAGGAGAGGGGTAATATACTTGGTTATAAACCCAGTAACCGTCTTAAACATATCAATTAGAAACGGGAATACCTTATCCTTTATAAAAGGTAAGAGAAACTTTAATAATACTGCGCCAATAGCAATGCCTCCCAGAATTTTTAAAAGCTTACCAAAGAAACTGCCTCCATCTTCCTTTTTTTCAGCTACCGCTTTATCTGTCTTTGTACTAGAGGCCTTATTGGAGAGGTCGCTCAAGAATTTTTTACCTTCATTACTGTAGCTCTCTATCCGAACCGATGTTACTTTCTTGACGATTTCGCGCGGCTCTTTTGGCTTTGTCTCAGCAAATTGCTCTTTACTGTCATCAGATAGTTTTTTCCGCTGAGGCTCCGCTTCAGAGCTAGGCAGCTTTGAAAGGAGCTGTATTACTTTGTCTAACCTTGCTACTACTGCATCATTCATCACTATTATTTAATAGTGACACGGACTATGTAGTAAAGAACCCCTGATTAATGTCGATTTCGATAGTATCGTCGTCAATTTTCAGTAGAGTTGCTTCAAATTCCTTGACTTTATTAATATATTCAACAATTTTATTGTACAAACTAGCAGGCAAACTCTCTAAGAGTTGAAACTGCTGCTTAACAGCGAGATCTGACATAATAATATCTACACCCAAAGCAGGGCTGTGTATTTTTTGTACATACTTTAATACTTCATAGATAAACAGTTCACCAAGTAAATCTGACGATTTTTTAGTATCATCTGCTGATTTAAGTAGAACTGTGTTGTATACTGTGTCTAGTTGAAGGTTAGGTATCTTACAATATACAGTTAAATCTGTAGTTTCAATTGTTTGCTGTTTTAACGAATCAGCAATAATTACTCTATTTTTTGCTAGTTGGAGAAGGTTATACGTCTTTTCTTTGTATATATACGTAGGCGATATAGTAGCCGCACGTAGTTGAGCAATAATATAGTTTCTATCAGAGACTAGAAACTCACACTTAGTGATACTATTAGTAAGCAGGATGCTATTAATAGTATCGAGAAGCGATACCATATTCAGTTTATTATCTGCTGCTGTCTTTATTAAGTCTTTCTGTTGTTTAGCAGTAAGGGATTTAAAGACTACAGAAACATTAGCAGAGGGTACAAACAACTCTGTTCGTTGATTGTCAGTAATGGCCTTAACAGACGTTAAAATTTGATTAAAATCGTTCATTTGTTTTTACTTATTAATATAAATCGGTTAAATCAAGCAGGTCGAATCGGTATACTCGACTGAGGCTCTTGATTAGCACTACGCTGCTCTTCGACAAAGCTACTGAACATATCAACCTCTGCAGGCGGTAGATCTACGATATAGCTCGTATCCACCTCCAAGCTATTGGAGATATTAACGACCTTCTTAAAGCAATTAATAATGTTTGCAGTATATAATACCTTAACTAACTCGAACAGAGAACCACCCATATAGCTGCATTCAATCTTAGTGCCAGCTATACTAAATTGTATTTTACTCAACTCTTCCTCTATCACGGTAATATACTGAGCGACTAGCTCGTTAGTATTAGCTGGCAGGCTATTATATAGCTGACATCTTTCGTCTGGAAGAAGAGTACGACTAATACCGTCAATAATGATAGCGTGTATAAAATCCTCTTTATTAATATCAATAAATTTAGCAGGGGTTTTGATAATAATACTAATATTATCAGATATTAATATTACTTGAGGAGTTACATTTAGAGTAGACAATGACTGCAACAATCCATATAAATCTATCTCAGTTACAGTGTTACCTGAAGTAAGCTTGAGGGTACCTCCCACTGACAGTACTCTCATAAAAATAAGAACTACGAGAGCATCTAAACCTGCAAGATTAAGACTATTAGAATACTTTGCAGCCAGTTCTATATAACAATCTTGTATATGGGCGTTTACTCCATTCTGTATAAACTTATTAGCCGTGATATAATCAGCAAACGTAAACTGTCTGACCTTAGCAGCAGTCTTACTCTCCGGCAGTGCTATCTCACTATAAAACTTCATACAGCAATATAAATATATACACATGAATAGCGATAGTCAACTTATCTGGGAGGCTTACACAACTGCAAACGAAGGCATCCTCAACACAGCAGGCCACATTGCATTGGATGTAGGCGGAGCAGTAGCTGGTCCGATAGGTGGCTTAATCGGTAGCGCAACTGGCGCGGCTGTCGGTGAGACTATAGGAGCAGGTTTTGATCTTACAAACGCGATATGGTATGCAACGGAGGGCGAGTATCTAAATGCTGCTTTATCGGTAATTTCGTTGATACCTGTAGTAGGCGATGCTGTCGGTAAAGGTGGCAGGCTTGCAATTTATCTTGCAAAAGCAGCTAAGACAGTTAAACCTCTGGGAGCTGCCGGTAGAGTAGCAGCTAAAGGTATTATTAAAGGCAGGCGGGCTGTTGTAACAGTAAGTCCTAAGATAGCAAAAATACAGCAGGTTATTAAAACTAACAAAGTTCTCATAGACGGAGCTCTCGACCAAGCTAGTAAAAATGAAAAACTCCGGCCGTACGTAGGAAAAATAAAATCCGCTTTACAAGCATTTACAGGGGAATCGGTACATACTTTGGAAAAATGACAGAAATAATAGAAAAAGAACGTAATCAAACTATTTATACGTTAATGGGAGAAGGGGGTTGTTGTTTTGCAGGATCTGACCATCTTATTGAACTCAAACAACAGTTTCCGAGATTAAGCACAATCGACATAAATAATATTATATATGAATAGCGATAGTCAACTTATCTGGGAGGCTTACACAACTGCAAACGAAGGCATCCTCAACACAGCAGGCCACATTGCATTGGATGTAGGTGGAGTCGTAGCAGATGCTGGATTCGGTGCTGGAGCAGCCTTTGATCTTACTAACGCGATATGGTATGCAACAGAGGGCGAATATCTAAATGCAGCTTTATCGTTAATTTCGATGATACCTGTAGTAGGCGATGCTGTCGGTAAAGGTGGCAGGCTTGCAATTTATCTTGCAAAAGCAGCTAAGACAGTTAAACCTCTGGGAGCTACTGGTAGAGTAGCAGCTAAAGGTATTATTAAAGGCAGGCGGGCTGTTGTAACAGTAAGTCCTAAGATAACCAAAATACAACAGGCTATTAAATCTAACAAAGGTCTCATAGACGGAGCTCTCGACCAAGCTAGTAAAAATGAAAAACTCCGGCCGTACGTAGGAAAAATAAAATCCGCTTTACAAGCATTTACAGGGGAATCGGTACCTCCTATGCCGACTCCTCCTCAGACTCCTATCCAATCTCCAGCGCAGGCACAGGTTGCTACTCAAATGCCTGCACCTGCGCAGGCAGCTGCTTAAAATATTCCTCTAATATCGAGGTTTTTGCTGAGAGGAGCTAGTATACTTGGTAGGGTGCCTTTAGAAATTCTATCTATTATGCTTACTAGAGGAAAGTAGAAATTTGTTTCTAATGTATAGTGTGAGTATACCCACTTAGTAGACATTAATCCGCGCCCCTCAGTTAATGATGATGCATCATCATACCCCATACTACGACTACCTATCTCAATCGGGCAGCAATTATAAAATCTCCATATCTTTCGAGGTATCATTGCAATGCCTCGAAAGGTACGAGTAAATTGTAAGATAGTTACGTTCGCTTTTACATTCTTAATTGATTCACTACGGTTAGCAGGATCCCGTGCAACAAACCCAAAATGTGATGCTGCTATTACCCACGGTCTAAGTACAAAATCGGTAAAGGAGGTATTAGTTTCTAGAAACTGCATGGTGAGCTGATTAGGGTATACTCGATCACCTGCTATCGGAGCAGGAGTATAGCCTGCATGGTTTTGTATGTTAACCGAACCAACAGTTAAGCTATCAGTCGGTATATCTACCCCCTGCGCGAAGATGCATCCTGTTATGTTTTGAAGGGGGTATGATGTTAGGATACTCACCGCGCGGTTAATATCAAATCCCTTCTTATCGCCGTCAACTCGCTCTAGACCCTGTAAAATAGCTGTATTAATACATTTTGGATACTTATCTATTATTACTATCCACTGCGTATTAATAGGAATAGAAGTATTCCAAGACTCCATTTGCGTTAGAAAGTAATCTCGTGCACTTACGATAGGTACACCGGGGAGATTGAAGCCGAATAAATTAGCAAGCTGCGGCGCAAATAGAGGATTTTCGCCGCCTGCAATCTTACTTATATTTTGTCCGATCGACCTAATCGCACTAGTAAACGGGTCGTTCATTATACCATTACTTATAAAAATAGCCTGCTATTTGCATAGCAGGCTATTTTGTGTATAGTTTTAATACTAGCTGCGTGTCCAGTAATGGTAAGATACTGTTGCATCAAACTCTATCGCACTACCCCCACCGGTCATATCGTAACCAAGGGCGCCACAGGTAATAATACTAACACCAACTAATTTATATTGTGCGATTTTCGTAAGCTGATTGTCTAGCTGAACCATGTTAATAGTTGACGTTGCGCGCGGAGTAAAGTAATTACCGGTGCTGTTTGCATCATCAAAAACGTCACGCGACCACTGCTCGAACTTCTGCCGAATCTTGGACTGAGCATCAGCATAGAATTTAAGAGAATACGCCGCACTACCCGGGTAAGTAGCACCACCTGGTACGTTAAACGTTAATCCCATGTACGGTATTGGTACGTTTGTAATGTCACGCGCAGGTAAAGTAGCTGACTTTAGATATACTAAATCATCCTCATCATATGTTGCAGAAGTTGCGCCGCCTGTGTCGATTGAGAGTAGTCTAAAGTTAAAATCACGCGCAAAGTCGCGATTCTGCGCTACTCGGTAGAAATCTGTGATTGATTGTTTTACGTCAGCCATGTAATTATTTATAGCTAGCAGCTAATCTTCTTAGGAATTAGATTGCAGATTTTTATATTAAAATAGAATAACTAACCAACTATCTCTTGAAAGTCAACGCTGGTTCTAGTTGCATAGAAGTTACAGAGAATAAACTCTGCAGTTCTAACCGGCTTAAGGTAAATATCGACTACCAATTCATTAGCGTCGATTATATCAGGGGTATTATTTCTCTCATCGCAGATGATCAAGTAATCATAAACGCCTTCGGTATTCTTAGCATTTTCGAAGATTGGTGTTAAAGTATTAATAACCCGAGTCCTGGTAAGTAGGGTGTTTGGTTCAAATACGAAGAATTTGAGAGTTTCTTTCGTGACCTTTTCTAGTGCAATAAACAATCTACGAACATTAATTCTATCGAACGCAGACGGCTTCTTGAGTAGTGTCTTTTGACCGTATATAACGAATCCTTCGTTCGGAAAGAATGCAACCGGGTTAAAGGAACTCTTGTATAAAGTATCACGATCCTTCTGTCTCGGGTATATCGCAATATCGAGTGCATTACCTACAATCCCTCGGGTAAACCCGGCAGGAGCATACCACGGTTGGAAGTTGGCGTCCGTATTTGCCATAATACTCGCAGCATAACCAGAGAACGGCACCCACGTAAACATACCGGACGACGGGTCGCTTACCTTTACACAGGTTGCATATGTAGTAATATAGCTCGTATTATATGAAGCATATAGATTCCTGAGCGGATAGTAGATATCCTTACTAATAGTTGCACTTTCCTTATTAATATTTTTAAATGTGCCGCCTTGTATAAAGATGTTAATAATAGGATCTGCGATTATAATAAAATCTTTTCTAGAAACATCGTCTACTAGTGCCTGGAATGTATTGAGCACAGCCCTATAGTTACTAGTACTGGGATCAGTACTATCAGGCTGACTTTGTTTATATAACTTAGTAGCTGCACCAGTTGAGGAAGCTGCGGAGCCTATATCGAAATATGTAAAGTCATCAAACGACCCGTCGTTAGCACAGGCCGCGGCAAATATAGTACCAAGACCAGCCTCGACAGCTATATCAAACGGAAATACATCTGAATTCTTAAAAGTATCGAAAATTTTAGTTAACTTAGTAGGAACATTACCAATTATTTTAACGCTGAGATCGACCGGATTATATACGCCAGCCGGGTATAGGGCATCGGCTGGGCCAATTGCTGCGACTGCGTCTTGAATACTAGCGGTACCGGATAACCCAATAAAATCGCATCTATTTTGCGCGTTAGCCGCACTAGTAAACTGATTTATAGTATCTAGATTAGGACTATCGGTCAACCCGGGGCTAGCTATTCTTATCTTGACAGTTGGTAAACCGTTGTTACCGAGATACGTATTCCCTTGAATTATTCTACTGAGATACGGATTCGTCTTAACAATTATATTAGGAGACTTTGATGCGATAGTATCTATAAAGTAGCTCGTAGCAGGTCCTCCTTGATCGCTGTTTTGCTGCCTATGAGAATCAAGGGAACCTTGATATACTTCGTTTAAGTTTACACTTAATTGAATACTATTCTTACTGAAAACAGATTGGCTCAGTTTAAATACACAAATTGATAATATATCATCATACGATCTATCCTGAGTCAGATCAAACGACGATGCTCCGGATTCGATTATCTGTGATACACTGCCTTCTTCCGTATCACCACCAGTTAGCGCGGACCCGATTCGGTCGGTGCTTAAAATTTCAAAACTATCTTCACTAGATAGAGTATATATTCTACGAATTGATTTATTCTCGAGCCCCGGAGATAAGGTTGTATTATCTACAATACCGATGTAGTACCCCTCCTTTTGAGAGCTTACATCTGATTGAGACTGATTTGCAATTATTAGTGCAGCATGCTTTAGAGAGGAGATGTTACTGTTTAACGTGCTTTGACCGCATGCTGTACTGTAGGCAAATAGACTGCCCTGTAACCAGCTGTCATACTGTGGCCGAGTTAGAGTATAATGCGTAGGTGCACCGAGCATATAAACACCGCTTGTTTGAATATAGTGCTGTGCTGTTAAGGCCGCGACGCCACCGGTACAATCACCAGCAGACAGATATATTGCAGGAAAACCTAAGACGCTATAATTATCGACAGCAGTACCATAAGGTAGTCTAGTAACTAATACATCTGCAGGACTCTGAAGAGCTGCATAGACAGTGTGATAGAAATATCTTTCTGCACCGTTTGTCGGCTTACCGTAAATTTGTTCAAATTCAGATATGCTGGCGATCTTAATAGCGTCATCTGTCGGTCCCTTCTGAGCAAAACCAGGAATGAAGATAGTAGTCGCAGCAGATCGTATTGGACGTAACGAAAGATCAACTTCGTTAATCGATACCCCAGGAGATTCAAGTCGTGCCATATATAATTATTTATAGTTGCAAAAAATATTTTTCATCATTATTCACTTATTATATAGAATCAACTTGCTCTATTAAAGAAACAGCAAATTGACTATATTCAAATTCCGCTGTTATATCGATTTCGCTGCCATCTCTATAAGATAGATCAATTCCTCCTAAAGTACTCGGGAAAGCCCCAGTATAAACGAACTCTGCTACCCTTTTTTCGTATTCGTCTAAAGCGAATATTGATATATCAGTCGAGTAGTATTGCAGTTGCTTACTATATGTACCTACATGAACATCGGCACCATTTACCAATTTACTCGGCAAATTAGTTACATCGACAATATCATTGCTGTCGTATATTGATTTTTTATCGTCGTTTAATATATCTAACCACTTATATATGAACCAGTAATTATTAAATCTGTTATCAACTGTAAAGTTAACAGTTAAGGTCGGATACGTTAAACGACTATGGCTTGAAACTTTTACGGATTGTCCTGCATATTTATTATCAATAGAGGGGACTTTAATAGCCGGGGCTATCACCCCATACACCGACATGGTAAATGTATCAGGGTCTGCATATAAATCATTATGTGCAAATTTACGAATCATTCCTTTAAGCCCTTTAGGGACTGGTATGACCATTATAAACTTATCCTTACGTACTTTATTGAACGGCGATTGAATATAATCACTCATAGCGACTATTAGTATTTAATGTTCTCCATCCCGAATCATGGGGCTCATCGGGCATTCTCCAACCATCACTGCGTAATTGTTCTATATCTACATCGTATGGTGAGGTATAATTATCACCACTTATGAGTATAGGTAGATCCAACTCCGTTTTCGTTTTCAAATTTATTAATGTTTGCGTAGGATCTATAAACTCTCTTATACCGTAATCAAACCGCTTTATTAATAGTGGTCGTTCGTTTGCATCTTTATCTATTATTTCGAAGTACTTGTCGGCTAATTCATTTTCTAAAATTATGAGTGCCCATATTAAACTCATCACTCTATCATCCCAGCTATCAGAACCTGCAGCAGCACCCCACGTACCATTAGCACTTCTTACAAAGTTTCTAAGTTCTGTAAGCGTACGAATATCTCGTATCTTAACGGCCCTAAGTTCGTTTAAATAATATCTCATATTCATAACACCCTTATATTTGGTGTTAGTATGAGCTAATATACCTAGACGGGCATAGACGTTACTCCCAATCTTTGGTCCGTATGATACTATGTTTTGATAACTGTGTTGAGCTCTCAGTTGATCTACTACCTGCGAACCGCAGTTGTTTCTCTCTATGCACGCAGGTGGGTTGCCCCAGTTTTGAAACACCTCTAAACACTTGGCTATAAATTGTATAGGATTAATAGTGTTGTTGTGATATACAGCAACTTGCTCGATATTTTTAAGATCTGTTATATCGAAAATTTGAATAACTGACGCAGCTTGACCTACGCCTTCGCTTACATCTACTCCTGCAACATAGATTTTATCCTGAGACGGCGGCTCCCACACCAGATAATGACCATCATCAAATATAAACGCAGGCTCTTTAATATCCTCTTTAAGCTTCTCGAAAAGTGATTCATCAACTACGCTCTCACCTGTTTTTAGAAATACATTACAAAACTCTTGCGAAAATGCTTCTGAACTTCCTAGAGATTTTATAGTATTGGCCTTCCAATCCTCATCTCTACCCGGGACTTCCCACCAATCGACGCGCTCACCGGTCCAGCCGTTATTATTTTTTTCAGCGCCTTTATATAAATCATAAAATAAATTGTCTGATCCGTTCGGTGTTGATGCTATAAAGATCTTCGACTTCTGTGAAGACGAAATAATGGGGTATACGGATCGCCAAAACTCAGTTACCATGTGGTTATCGATAAAAGCAAGCTCGTCCAAAATCAAAACATTACACGAATCACCACGGCCAGCGTCACTTGATGTAGTTGAGATACCTATACTAGAGCCGTTAGCAAGAGTCATGGAAGTCTTGCCATATTCAATAACACCCGGTTTTAGGTAGTTAGGTAACTGTTCATACGCCATTCGAATACGCTTAAAGATATTAATTGCAGTTAGCTCTTTATTAGCAACAACAAGAATACGCTGATCTTCCTGGAAGCATGCTATCCATAAAGCGTATATCGTCATAATTGTAGTATTGTGGGTCGGAATGTATTGATTTCCACATAGATACAGATTACCCGGGCTATCGACAGTTATACACCTTACAGGTACGGACTCTACTTTCTTAACGCTTTTAATATAATGCCATTGCGACCTGAGACTGGTGTCATTGATAAATTCTCTGCACTTAATTCTGTTCCGCTTGAACGCAAGCTTGCATACATACTCAATCGGCTTGAAGCATAATACACCTGACTCCTTGCATTCAACACCATTGAGTTTAGGAATATAGGTTTTATATGTGACCTTATAACCGAGACTCTCTACTAGTTTTTTTGTTTGTAAAACAAGACCTTGATTAGTGTTATAGAAATTCGCATTACCTCTATCATCGATATAACCGTCACTATCGATTAATCCTCTGAGTAATTCTAGTCTCTGCTCCCTACTAGCTAATAGGTACTCAGGTGGTATGTGTTTATTACCTAATAGGTTAGTACTACGCAGTAGGGTGTTAAGACTATTAGATTTAACCTTTTCTTTTACAGTAATCCTCAAGCTATATACCCCGTCCTTATATTCATGTAGGACGAGCTTATCAAACTGCTTACATTGTGTCTTTAGAATATCAATTAAATCATTAACATCTCGCTTACCGACAGTAATCGTTGAAGTATCAGCACAACCATCTCCTAGCCACATACCTAAGACATACGGATCTATAGGTAAATCTCTATGTTCGCCTGTGACTCCTGATATAACAGTCGGTATCCTATGATTAGGCTCCTCTCTCTTACCTCCAGCGTTCAGGGTGTCCTTAATTTCGACGGTGCTCCGAACTGAGCCGTCACTACCTGCAATGCGGTCACGTCTTGTTTGTGTAAACCATAAATGCTCACCGTCAGCCACGATCTTCTCACCGTTATCGAATTCGACTTCATAGCAGTCCCGGTTATGCATTATGTCATGTACCTGGACGACAGCGCAAGGTCGCCCGTGCATGTCATAAACAATATCACCGTCTTTGAGATCACCCATCGTTCTCCAGCCGGTTGGAGAAGGTATAGGTGTATCGAGCGCTAGAGCTTTACCGCTCTGTCTACTCGACAACATAATAACAAACCTATTATCTCTTAAAGTTTTTAGTATTCTTTTTTGATATTTGTGTAACTCAATTAACATCTTACCCTTATCGAGATTGATAATAAAGAAGAAATTCTCTGCAAAATATAGGATATTGCTCCTACATTTGTTAAGATTCTGTATCCAGTTAGGGTTATCGCTATAATCGAATTCCGCGTGCTGAGTAGGTAGGTTTTTATTTCCGAGATAAAACTCTTTTTTTACTTCACGTGGCATATAAGTATATTTACGTACATGAATAGTAAAAACGACCTCACACTTATCAGTAATCTATACAGCGCTACTCTAAACGAGGCCGCGAAGCATAGTATTCCAAAGGATACCTTTAAGATTGCAACCGATAAAAACCCCAAGATAGCCAAGGCTTTCGATAAAGCATTCGTTAAAGGTACTGGCCCCGAAAATGCAAGCGGCGTCGACAAAAACATTATAGACCCAAAAACTATGTCAAAGGGTAAGATGAAAAAAAATTTACAAGAACCTGCAAGATTCTCGCAAAAAAATGAATCAAAGGAAATAAATACTTACATGAGCAAGAAATTTGATGATTTATTTAAAGATGTAATCAACGACAAGCTACGCCTCGAAGATCACGATATTGAAGCTGTTGAAGATATTGCCGCCATGCCTGAGGTGGACGGCGCTGGTGTCGATGATATCGATGCTGATGCAGATGCTGATTTTAAATCCGATATGTCTCCTAACGACATGCTTGACCAAATTCAGGATCTTCTCGACGATCTACGCGCCAAAATCGGCGACGAAGAGGGTATCGAAGATAAAAATGAAGGAGGCTTTGAAGATGACGACGCCAGTCTCGAAGAAGGCGAAGAAGACTACGCTAGTGCCGAAGAAGGCGAAGAAGGTGGTTGCGCGACGACCGCCGCTGCAATGAAGGAAGAGATCGAGATGAAAGAGGTTAAAAATTCTGAAGGCGAGAAACTCCAGCATAAGAATAACAAGGTAGGCGGTGTAGCCGGTAAGGTCGCCGGCGGTAAGGCTCAGAACGTTAGTGACTATAAAGTAGGTTATAACCAGGGCGAAGCTAAGGAGTCGGATCTACATGACCCTAAGAAGCGAGTAGTTCAGTCTACAGTTAAAGCCGGCAGACAGATCGGACACTAATTCAATAGTAGTGCGATGCAGTTTTAAAGCCCCTTGTTGTTAAACCAGCAAGGGGCTTTTTATTAAATATTTGTATGCAGAGTTTTAATGATTTTTTTAAAGCAGGTAAAACCCCTACTTCAAAGCCGAGACATATGAAAGCTTTTGATTATCAGCCTATAAATAGAAAATCTACTGACTTTGTACCGAAGTCACATCAAGTTAAGCATGATAATGTTAAGTATCTGAATGTTAAGGATGGTAGATCAAGGTTTGAAATTTTGCTGCCTAAGGATATGAGCGAATTAAGGAAAAAATTTGGATTTAAGTCGCATATCGACAAGATCGTAAAATTAGGCAATACGGGGTTAAGACTACAAAGAAGAGGCAACCGTTTTATACTATTTAGATAATGTCTAATAATTATTATAAAGGCTCAACCGAGCTAAAGTATTACCCGATATCTAACCCGGTAAATAGTTGCTTTAGATTCACAGACAAGCAATCGATTGATTGTGATATCAGTCTGTTTAATAATTATTGGAGAGAGCATATTCAACTATACGGCCAGCAGGTTAACTACTATGTTAGTACGTTTAACTTAGCTTCTGCAGATGCCCTTTACGGTGAACAGCCTGCCAGTATATACCAGGCACCATCATCGATTATCTTCGGCATTAATCTTAATGAAAATGCATTATTGTTAAGTAAATACGGTCTTGTAAGTGATGACGAGATAACCGCATTTGTTCATATGGAGTCTTATCGCGAGATATTTGGTGCTAATGCTGAACCTAAATCAGGAGATATTTTTAGTTTATATGAATATGGCGACGATAGACCCGGCGATAGAGGGCCAAATTTCTACGAAGTTACCCAACGGCAGGATCAAGATATTGCACAGATTAACCCGCTCGCGGGTCATTACGTATGGTTATTAAAAGGTAAGAGATATGAATATAGTTTTGAGCTGGGACTAAGTGGCGAGACAGGTAACGATCAAGTATTTGATGATACAGTTGCACCAGGAGTATCTGGTGCTGAGAAACCATACGCCTATGATGTTAATACAGAAGGTCAAGCTATATTCAACTACAGCCAATCTCCAGGATTCGACAGCGTGTATGGCGGTTACTGATCGAACTGTATTTTATTACCTAATATAAAGTTCGCGCGCGCAGATGGAAATACTTCATCGATATATCGTTTAATATTGCTTGATTTTCTCGATACGTATTTATCTGCGTCTACATTAAGCGATAACGCCTTATTAGATATAACGTTAACAGCATCACACAGGCACAGCCATCTTATATATTCATCAACACCCCTGTCTATCTGCTGACTTTGAGTACTAGGTTGTAATATATTCTTTTGAGAGATTATCGACATATCCAATTAGAAAAAATACGAAATCGTTATTATTACTGTGCTGACTTCCGGTGGAAAGACACGAACATACATTATCAAATAAATTTGTAACAAGTTGAAGTTTCTGTAACTCAAATGATCGGATCTCTTCGGATACATTAGCGGTACGTATTTGTTGAGAAGCAAATACATTATAACTCTTCATTATAGATCGAAGTACTTCCTCGTTATTTGTATGCTTACCCCGAGCAAAGGTACTCCCTAAAAACCAAGCATTATATTGCTCTTTCGAAGCATATCGCTTAAAGTAAGTTTCAATTTGATCGTTCATCTAATTAACGGTTCCATCCGTCTGGATATTAAAATTAGTTATTATCCCCGCATCTACGGGTTGCGTTTTTAGGGTAGTACTAACTTTAATGTTAGCGTTTATAATCTTATTACACTTAATGCATTTATAACTATTTTCTCTACCCATTACTATATTAACAGTCTCAACGTTAGCGACTCCACAAGGACAGGTCAGATTCGCCGTCGTTAATGCACTTGCAATAGCTAGTTCAATTTCTTGTTGACGTACTCTTTTTAAGGCAGAAAGCTCAACTGCGTAGGTTACGCTAAAGTGTAATATTACTTGACTGAGAAAAAATAATAAAAACCATTTCGCAAAATTTTGCGCTGTTTGACCGTCAAAGCAAAGATATGCTAACACTGCTGATATTGAGCAGAGGATTGATATAGATACGGATACCTTTTTAACCATATATCATAATATGGTCTAATCCGATAAAAACAACTAGATATCGCCGATTATTCGTGTGGCGAATTTGAGGTGATTAGTGGTTGCGGTAATTTGTCGACGAGCTCTAATTAATTTGTTTTTATCTTCCTCAGATCTAGCTAAATTTGACCTAAGAGCATTATCTAGGCTATGTCTAATGTTAGCTAATGATAGTATTGCATCACCTATCGACGCAGGTACGCTGACGAGCAGCGGGTGTAGAGATTTTGTCTGCTTTACATTATTAGGAAATTGGTCTGTTTCGCCAGATACGCCAAGTAATTTACCTAGGCTAGTAGGCATCGCGCTCTGACTGCTAAATCCTGGGCCTTCCACCCATCTACTGGTAGCCATTGTTGCATCTTCGAAAACAATACTCTTTTTCACATAATTACTTATTCTTCGAATATAAAAGAATAAGTAATTAAAATTATGAGATTCCGAAACCGATTTGTTACGTTACTCGAGCAGGAAAATGAGCCAACTCCTAACCCGATCGTTGACGCATCTCCTGAAGATGAACGTGCTGCAATGGCTAGCACGTTAGACAAAGGTGCTACACCAACCGACTACGATGTTCCTGCACCTGCGCCCAGAGCTGACGTCGAAAAGCAACAGCAGGTACAAGAACTTAAGAATTGGATATCTCAGATTGATAATTTTATTGAAATGCTAAACGCGCCTAAGCCTACATCTATGCAGAGCAAGTTGCACTCCGCGCAATGCGATACGATGTTTGACGATATTGCACGAAGTGAGAAAAAGAAAATATCTAGATTGGCTGCAGAACTTAGCGCTCTATCCGAGTCGCTAAAGGGTTATCTCATTTCTTCGAACACTTAATATTGCCTAAAAGCATCTTAGCTTTTAGCCCTGAGCTGGTATTAGAAAGGACGAAATCAATTTCAATTTCGTTCTTTTTTTGATCTATAATTATATCGTTAAAGTCTTTATATTTTTCGCCAAACTCTCTAGGCCATATAAAGACCTGCTCTCCTTGATTTATAAGAATACTCGTTTTAGTATTAGAGGCTTTATCAAGCCACTGAGAATCTAGTACCCATATCCTCTTATGTAGGGGGAATGCTCTTAGCTGCTCGGTTTGAAGTGCTGTTAAGTGTTCGTGACTATTTTCCTGAATACCGCAAACAGCTACTCCGTTTTTGGTAAAAAAGGAATTAATAGGTCCCTCGAAGATTAAGATATTATCAGTATTACTGTCTATTGAATCGATACCGTACAGTGACTTAGGGCAATTAACCTTTCCAAGATATTTCGGCTTAGTATCGTCGGGGTATATCGACCGTGTCTGATAAAAAATAATCTCCTTGTTTCTATTATAGAATGGAATTACTAAACGGTTTTTATGTACAAAATCCGTGAGACTCAACCACAAACTTCGCGGGCGATTCACCGCATGTATTATCCTTCTCTTACTAATTATTTTTAAAGCATCTATAACCGATTGCTCTTTAATATAAAATTCTACCTGCTTTTTATCGAGTAGATTTATACTATCCTTAGGGAGTATTTCTATGTTTACTCGCTTTTGGGGTTCCTCTGTCTTAAACGAGGCAGGCAGCTTATCATGCTCATTCGAGTCAATTAGCAATTCCTTAAATGTTTTACCGGTAACTTCAATTAACCAGTTGGTGCTTGATCCCCGCCAGCCGCAATTATGGCAGCATATGTAGTTCTTTTCAACGAGGTAGTAGCAACGCTTTTTCTTTAACCAGGAGAGGCCTTCTTTACAAATATAACACGAGCCCTGATAGTTATTCAAGTAACGAGAGTACTTGACTCCGCCATTGAATTCATAAAATTTTTCTACGGTGTAGTCAACCGGTATCACCAATTAAGATAGGTGATTTAGATACTGGTATCAACCATTTGACCGGTCTTGAGATCTTTTACCGAAATGATACCTTTTCTAATAAAGGCACCTGATGCGGGATCAATGTAGTGTGCTTCAGTAATCTCTTTATTACCAGTGATATATGATTTTATCAGCGGTTTTACCGGTTGGCCGCTAATCGGCGATGTGATGATCTTTGGGGACGTATACATTTTAATTACTTAATCTCCGTACAATTCCTTTTAAACTGTAAAATTACCGTTTTATAGACATCGGCAGGTATTACCTCGACAAATTCAATTATACCGTTCTGCCACCCTGATTCGAATTTATCAGTAGGTATATATCTATTTTTCATTACCGGTATACTTAGAAAAGTATACTGGTAATTTGTTTTTTCTATAAAAATCATTATCTCACCAGCATACCTACCACGCTTTACCGCAAAAGATTGTCGTAATTGAGGTATCATTTAAACTCCTTATTTGCAGTAGACCTGGATGGGTCACATACACTGACACCTGTTCTACGCTGCATTACCCTCACAAACTCTGCTGCATCTAATAAACTATCTGCAGTCCCGGTATCCAGCCATGCGGTACCGGGGTCAAGTAGCCTAACCTCTAACTTACCCTCTTTTATATATAGATTGTTTATATCTGTAATTTCGAGTTCACCGCGCGGTGAGGGAGTTAAGGATTTCGCTTTGTTAATACACGAGTTATCGTAAAAATATAGCCCCGGTACTGCATACATCGATACAAACTCAGTTGGCTTTTCGACAATACGCTTTACTTTTAGTTTGCTGTCAAACTCTACAACGCCATACTCAGACGGGTTACCTACCTGGTAGCCAAATATAAGATTCAGACTATCTTTGGATTCATGAATAGATGTTAGCTGATTTTTGAACGCGGTACCATGAAATATATTATCACCTAGAGCTAGCACTACATCACTCTTGCCTAGCCATTTTTCAGTAATGATAAACGCCTCTGCGATCCCCCGAGGTGCACTCTGTATGAAGTATGTGAACTGTAAGCCCCACTGTGAGCCGTCACCAAGAACTTTCTTAAATCTCTCAGTCTCTCCCTTAGCGACAATTATTGCAATCTCGGTAATACCACAATCTATGAGAGTAGATATAGGGTAATAAATTAATGGTTTATCATAAACTGGCAAAAGCTGTTTACTAGTTCCTCTAGTTAGAGGATAAAGACGTTTACCTCTGCCGCCTGCAAGAATAATACCTTTTCTATTCATTGCGATAGACACGCTGATCACGTATACAGGCTTGAATTGACCCCATTACTTCAGGTAGCTGAAATCCAATAGATCTAATCTTATCCGTACTTATAACAGTATTAGACCTATTAGCTGTCATTTTCAACTCGGTGTCGTCGACAAATAACCACTTACTATCTATACCATATTTCTTAAAGATTGTTATAATCACCTTATTCGTTACAATACCTTCGTTTACGACGTTATAGATATCAAAGGGCTTTACAAAATAATTATTAGCAATAAATTTACCAATAAATACCGTTAAGTCGTGTACACTAGTCATTGAATTCTCATGAGAGATGAGACGAGTATACTTCGCTAATTTAAACAGAGTGTTCCTTACGTTACTTAGATCGCTACAAAACGGCATTCTAATTCTAAAAATTACACCGTAATCTATAGCCTTTATACTCTCTTCTGCAGCATGCTTAGATTTTGAGTAGAAGCTGCTCTTATTACTATAGAGCCCGAAGTTAGGTACATCTTCTTCAGTGTAACATTTATCGTAGCTATCGTAAATGCATCCACTAGAAATATGAATAAATTTACAGTCTGCACGTTTAGCAGTAAGAGCTAACTTAGCCGGTAATATTGCATTTAAGTTCCAACAATCTGGCTTATTTTCATCTCTCTCGCATGCATCTACGTTAGGTTTACCGGTATATCCTACGCAATTTATAATCACCACCTCGTCGTGAGACATCTTTAGCTCTGTAAGTCTTTTAAAAAGGTGGTCTTGATCAGTGTAGTCAAATTTTAACTTATTAACTATTTGTACAGTCTCTATAGAGCAGAGAGTAGATAGGTAACTCTGAAGATGGTTACCGATGTAACCTTTACCAAGAATAAGACAAGCAATAGACATTACTACAATTTAGCGATATATCTACCTGATTCAACTCTCATCATCACTGTTAATATTACTACCACCCGTCGGCATTGCAGCATTGGTAAGAAGAGTGGTTAGACCGTCGGCACTCTGCTGGTTTCTAGCTAAGCATATACGAATTGCATTACCGTCCATATCATATCCTAGTAAAATATATGATTCTAGGTACTCCGACATCACGCTCGCTAAACGATGCAAATCGTCCTCTGTATTAATCTGCTTCGTAGGTCTCGATCTCTTTTCGGTCTGAACCTCTTTGATGAGCTTCCGTATCTCCGCCTGCTGCTTCTTGTGAGCCGACTTGCTCATTAACGGATCCGTGTTGCCACCCGCCGGCTGCTGGTTGTCTCGATTGGTATCCATTTAAATTACTTAAGCCGGGCCGTATAAATTTACCCTTAAGCGCCCAATTATCCTTATTAGATATCCCATTATTGACAAGATACTCTGTAATGACTTCAATCGAATCTGTTTTAATAAAAAAGTTCTTTGGTATATTAAACCCACCGTCATTCAGTTCGAACTCGATATCCTTATTATTCTCTCTATTAAAGTAACAAGTTATATATACAGACGCTCCACCAGGATTAACGAGTATAGTCCAAGCACGTGAATCGTGCTTGGCATACTCTCTAAAAATTTTTAACACAACAAATCCGCTATCCCTCATCCGTTTTACAAAATAACCAGGAGTGCGGATCTTATTTTTACATCTACTGCTCATATTAGTTAATAAGTCCTGAGACAATATACTTCATATGTAAGTTAGTCTGCTTAATATCAAAAGTCAAGATACTTAGATTTTTTGAATATCGTACAAGGAGGTTCTCGTATGAGACTGCAGTTAATAGTCTCAGAATCTCAATGTTAATAGGCACTGATCGGGTAATAAGCTCACCAATAACCTCAGCGTTATTGCATAATAACTTCGTATAGGAGTCTACGTTATGTCTTGACTTATCCGTGATTTCGCCGTGAACTCTAGTATCTGTAAAGTTAAAGTAGACCTTGGTAATGTCGGGAAGTAAAAAGCTACTCTTCATTAACCATCTTATATCTTCGGTTAACACATGAAATTTATAATCGAAGGGTATACTATTAATTTTACCTATATTTAGTGCAGGTGAACTGATGATACCCTCTTCGTATAGATGAAACTTAAATCGAGTACCCTCTGAGTTATACCCGATACTATTACTATCAATATTTAAAACAAAATTACTTGGTAATATTGACAGCAATTTCTGTAATTTCTTGAAATCAGGTATATTGAGTGTTAGATTCAACCCCTCGGGTATAGTATCGTCTATATACTCGCTATTTACAACTATCGTATTATCTGAAGTCGCGGTAATGCAGCTAAACTTCTTATTAGATAATTTGATAATTCCTGTATCACTTATCCTAGCTAAACCGCCTATAAATCCGTTTACAAACTCGGAGCTATTTGTAATGTTTAATTCCATTAACTTAGTGCATTAATCAGTCGCTGTATCAGGTTTTTTTTTGCGGATTTACAGATTTGCCGTCAGCTACATATCTTTCAATCGCGTTAAGAGTCGCTTCAAACTTATCAAAGCGTGCATTTAGCCTATTAAGTTGCTCAGCTATGTCCTTAGCTACATCGTATCTAAAATCAAATTCGAGTTGATCTTTAGATACTAAAGGTACCACATGCGGTTGCATCGTAACAACTTGAATCGTAGGTAGTTCAACTTCTGTTGCGGGTACAGATTCAGATAAAATACCCGGCGACGGTCCACCGGGTATTTTATCTATAATATCTTGCGCGTTTATTGCGAACCCTTGTAGTGTATTAGTTTTATTGATAATATAACTATCTAGTTGACGGAGCTCTGACATATTTTGTCCCAGAAACTGGATCATTGCCATCTTAGCCTCGTCACCTGTTACGTCTACAATAGGGTCCATATTAATTCAGTTCGTTTAGTAGATCTTGAATTACTTTATCATTATCTTCTTCTGCAACTATTGCGGCTGCCGGTTTAGGTGTTGCAGGAGACTCGCTAACGATTTTAGCAGGCTTATCGTTATCGGCATTCTTGCAATGATAAGCTTCGTCGAGGATCTTCTTGAGCTCGTCGTACGACTTGCTCACGACGTAGGTGGAAAGATCTAGCGTAGATTTATATACCTTCTCGATCTTCTCCGGTGACATATCTTCTAAAGCTTTTGGCATCTTAAACTTAGACGATACATAGGTAGGGTAGTCACCCTGCTTCTCGACCTTAATCATAAGACTGCAACCATCGGCGCCCATATCAAATACGCGAGGGCCAAAATCCTCAGCACCTTCTCCTTCAATCGCATCAAAGATAATCTTACCGAGCTGTTTACCGAAACGAAGTACCTTAACAGTCCCGTTATTCTCAGGCGACTTACTATCGCTAACAACGAATACGTTAACCAACCAGTTTTCACTGCGACGAACCGCTTTAATTTTATCCTTCTCGGCCTCAGTCCCGGTGTTATACACACGATACCGCTCTTCAGCGATAGGGTCAGGTTGATCCCACGTTTGAAGTGAGGTTACGTTGATATTCTTACCATCAAGAAAGCTCTTCCAACCAAAATTATAATAATGGAAGAACGTCTTAGCAGGATCAGTAAGATTAGGTAGAAGTCTAACTACGTAGGTATTACCTACGTCAGGTCGAAGAAAATCTTTAAGACGCTCTCCAATTTTGTTATCGTTCTTAGCAAGAGCATCGCGGATGCTCTCGAACATTTTTGTATTGTATGTAGCCATATATGTTATGTGTTTGTTTGTTTTTTATACGCGAGCTCTGCTAATGTCTTACATTTCTTTGACTCTAGATATTTGTTTCTAAAGCAGTAAAAACGGTCAACATACTCGTCGCTTAATATGAACTTTAATATGTTTTTATCAGAAGTCCACAAATTCTTCTCGAAATTAACAAATGGAAACAATGCGTATACACTTACGTTAAAGTCTTTTAAGTGAACGATATAGTCATTAACCACCCCCGTAGTATAGTCACAATAATTAATTATATCTATCTGCTCCTTTGTACAAAAATCCTTTATAAATTTGTATGACTCTATTACAAATTTAAGCTGATTGTCTTCATCGGGATTCTCGTATTTTAGTTTATTAATATAAATACTATAAGCTTTAATAGCTTTTTGAGATATATAGTAGTCTAGATAATACTGCGATGAAATAGGGTATATCTTATACGGAGCTGCGAAGAATAGATCTACTTTTATATGCTTATGTTTAATAAAGAGATTAGATAGATATCTAATTGCTGCTTCTACTTCGGTTCCTTCTATCTTCGAAAAATCTACTCTAAGCTTGTATGGCTTATTAAAGCTTTGCCGACTTATACGTAAGTAGGTATTATATATAAATCTTTCATACTCTATCATACTATGACTCTATTGTAGAATCTTTGCACTACTAGTATTATTTAAATATTTCATAATATACTTGCTCTTATATATTGATGGGTCAAACTTTAAGAATAACTGAATACATTCAAAATCTGAATCGACTTCAAATTGTTTCTTAAATATCTTACGTAATTGCTTATTCTTCAAAAAATGCAAAAAAACATTTGCAGTATTGAGCTTCTTACCATTCACGAGAGTAACGTAGGTGCAGAGCTTTGCAAACAGACAGTATAGTTCTTCATCTTCCATATTCCCTGAAGGAGAGTCAATTTTCATGCTGTTTAAATAGACTAGAAAATCTCAAAAATTTATCAGTTAATTTACCTGCGGCTGTTTTCTCCCTGCCGCCGCCATCACATAATTTAACAGCTAGTTTAGATACATCGTAGTCACACGTCTTATTAGCTCTAAAAGATACTCTCTTCATCGGAGCATTAACAATTATTGCTATATCAGCTCCGCAGTCTTTAAATAGGAAGTCTGCTATATCATTTACGCCGTAATCACTAAAACAGCATACTACTTTATACTTCTTAGTTATAGTAGTACTATAACATTCGAGATTATCAATTATATCCTTAACTCTGAGAGTATGATACTTTAGTGTAGCTTTATGTATAAGGCTAAATCCGGTATAACCTTGACTGAACTCTTTACAAAATTGAGCTACCCTATCGCCGCTCATACTATAGAATAGCGTATTTAAATCGTAGGATGTCTTTGTCTTTAGTTGATAACTGTCGAAGTCGCTAATTAACTTGACGAGTATTTTCTGATTATCTGTTAAGGATTTAGATGCCTGACTCGAAAAATACCTGTAAATTAGCTCTGTGCAGCTACATATCTCACTACGCTCGAATGCTGTCACCTTATTATTGTCAAGCAAACGAAGGATCTCATCAGTACGGCTTATATTACACAGAAATACTTTATCGTATTTGTCTATGTGATGCTTTATAAAGGCGTTGATATCCTCCTTCAGAGATGTTTCTGAAGTTACTTTATGGGTGATAGAGCTGCCACTAAATAGCTGATTTAATATCCATACACAGCCTGCACCGTCCAGGTTGGCGCCGGTAAAGATAAAAATACTCTGTTTCGACATTATTATAATTTATAGCCCTAGTCATTAGAGTCCATATCTAACGTTCTAAGTAAATTAATCGATGACTGGCCTAACTCTGTATTATTAGCAGTTTTATCCTCCACGATGGTTAATGTACTATAATCAATACGCATTGAATGTGAGCCCGAATTAACCCCAAAACGGTTCTTCATCATACCGAAGCTAATAATATTCTCCTGATTGTCGGGATCTGGTCTATAGATACTGCATATAACGTCAGCAGTAGCAGCAAGCCCCATGCTCTCTGAAATAGTATTTAGACCTGGCTCGTTTGCATCATAACCCGATCGATTCAACTGCGTTGCTGTTATGACCGGGCAGTTAAATTCATACGATAAGGCTCTTAACTGCTCTGTGCAGTATTTTACGCGTTCATAGCTATTATTACCTATCGTTGAATGTAGAAGATTGACATAATCTATCACTATGGCATCGAGCCTAACCCCCTTAGAGGTTAGCTTCTTTATATATGCCTTTAAATGGTTACCTGTTATGGTACTCGGAGGAAATTCCTTAATAAGAATCTTACCATTAGGGTTCTTTTGATCGTGGGTACCGATATGCTCCTTGAGCTTATCCATTGATCCTCTTAGGCTACTAATAGGTATTTTTGAGAGGTTCGAATATAGTCTTTTTGCATACATGAACTCTGACATTTCGAGAGTAACTATTAGTACGGTCTTATTTTGCTTCGCTAAAGCTACAGCGGTATTACCAAGCACTATACTCTTACCTACATTAGTTTCACCGGCAAAAACATAAAGAGCTCTACCATCTCTTAAATAACCGCCACTGAGTCTACCGTCTAGCCACTGCCACCCTGTACTGACACACGGCATATCCTGCTCTATATGTTGCTTGGCGATATTAAAATCTCTAGATAAATCTATACCCATTTCCTGCGTTAGGGATATATTACAAGCCTTTTCAAACTTCAACAGAATATCTGACGTATCAACTTTATCATTACCGATATCTTCCACCGTCTCCATCATTGTTGTGTATACTGCTCGTTCCTTTAGAAATTGTTCGGTATTACTGTATAATTCTTCCGTGTTAAGCTTAGAGCTAATATCGTCAAATAGCTTTACTACTGCTTTGAAGCTAGTCTTTAATTCAGAAGTAGTGAGATAAGACTTTATCTCTGCTATCGTGGGAGAGGTATTCCTCTTTATATAAAAGCCTGAGATTATACCAAAGATACTTCTTACATCCTTATTATTAAAGTATTTCGGGTCTACATAATCTACAATTGAAGCCAGGTACGTGCTGTCGGTCAGACTCTTATAGGCTATAATAACCTCGAAATAATCAAGATCAAGCTTTAACATCACTTAATATTATAGCTGATATTCGCTTAAAAACCTACGTTGATTCTCTACAAATGTTGCGTCATTAATGTTACTTAACCCCGGAGATTTATGAACGATATGAATCGGTAATACCCCGCAAACAAGACCTTTTCTAGTTGCATCAAGGGTGGATGATACATCATAATGATGAAAAGTATAGTTTTCATTAAACTTCCAACCAGCTTTTAAAGTCTTAGACCGGTTAACAGCTAAGAATACTCCGTCTAATATCGTAACTACCGCAGGCATAGGACCAAAACTTGTTACTCCTATCTGCATCACATTAGGAATAAAATGAGCAACTGCACCTCTCCAGTTCTCCCTCTTTGTCATTAGATGCCATAAAGCTGGAGCTTTAATAACAGGATCGAGAGCGCCTGCTACTCCTATAATATCATATTCTTGGAAGCCGTCTTTAATCTTATCGAAAATGTAGGCATCATCAATGTATACGTCATCGTGCACAAAGACTATACAGTCGTAATTCGTCAGCTCATTAATAGCTCGATTATACACCTGGCTTAGCCCTTGAGTATTCTGTGTGTAGAAGTGTGCGGAAAATTTTACACCTTTCTCTTTTAGTGATTTAAGACTTTCATATAGTAGAGTTTTTGCGGGATCTGTCTCTCTGGTAACTGATACAACGATGGATTTCATAGAATAAAGAACGGTGAATTATTTTTAAATCTGCCTACCACTTTAAAGTTGTTATCTACGAGTTCTAGCAAGGATCCCTCAGCGACCTCACTGCAACCCTCAAACACTGAAGAACTGTAGTCATTTTTATTTACATATAAAGTACTACCGCAGCGAGCTAAAAACAATCTATTATACATCTTATTATAAAGAGATGTGGTGTGAGTACCTTCGATCTGTGAAAGTACCCTCTTAATACCCTCTACTAGCGTATAATCATTACACTCTATCGACAACATAACAGGTATTATAGAGCTGTCAACTACATTTACAGCATTTACTATTAAAGACTTTTGAAGCTTCTTGTAGTTTGTTATAATACCATTATGACAAACTACCCAGTCGTTGTATATGAACGGGTGCGAAGTATCCTCATTAAATCTCTGCGCTGTCGACGTCGGTGCCTGGGTATGACCGGTAAAGTACGTTATAGATTCGGTATTTTGACTAAAATCATATATACCTGGTACCTTAATAATGTCACCTCCACGACTTCGACCAATAAATACCCCACCAAATGCAAAGTCACCTCTATGCATATTGGCCGCATACAGAGACTTAAATGTACTCAGCTTACTCGAACCAAATATAGCACACATCAGGATAAATATATTGCTAAAGCATAAATATTTCAAGAATAATATGATTGATAATAATCTGATATTTGAAACCTATCTTCGCAGTTTAAACGAAGCTACACCGTTTGCGGGGCCTGAGGATGGATTTGGTGCACCGGAAAAAATTCGTCATCATAGAGCCCAGAAGGGCACTGTTGATGCTAGTGGGTACAGAATCGGTGATTACTCTCGTGATACCGGCAGAGATATCGTCGAGATTACTGACAATATCGTAGTTGCTATAAAAAATGAGATATTTACTCGCGATCCTCGTGTTGTCGGCGGTGTACAGTATCAACTATACTTCGCTGGTACTAAAGACGAATTACAAGATAGAGTTACAGGTATAATTCATAGGAAACTAGGAGGCAGTAAAGCTGATTCGGGATATGCCGCGAGAATAGTTGTTAACTATATACTTAAACTCGCAGACGTCGATAAGGGTAGAGTTGTTACAAAAGATTTTGAAGGCCAGGTTGCAGATGCTGCGCCTGTAATACAAGCTATACAGCAGGTAGTTGACCCGGCTGCTGTTAATAATCCTGCAGTACCCCGGGCACCAGCTCCGCCTGCTGAGCGAGAGTATACGCATATTTCCGTCACTTCTAAATATAAATTATCGGAAGGCCGGTCTAGAAATCCGTATGTAAATGAGATGTATGAAATACTGCGTCTAGAAATAGGGGAGGGTGAGGAAGTAACCGGAGCGAAGTTAGTAGAAATACTCGAGAGCGAAGCGGTATTACAATCTGAAATAAAAGCAGTTCTTTCAGAAATGCTTCAGGCAGGTATGATCGAAAAGATTACAGATAATGCAGATCCCGCGATAATTTTAGACCCTGATGACGGTGATGAGGACTATAACTTAGATGCAATGAGTAGAGAGCTCACGAATATGAGACGAAATATTGCGCAAGGCAGAACCGAAGTTCCTGACACTGACGAATAATTATGAATAACTACGATTTAGAGCAATTATATATACATAAAATTGCAGGAGCTAAGATAATTTCTGAAGCTAATAACCCTTTTGGAACTTCCCCCTACGGTGTAGGTTCAAGAATTAAAAGAGCTCTTACTCCCTTCATGAGTAAGACTGCGCAACGATCTGAAGCTAAAAGTCAGCAAGATATTAACGACATGTACAATAAGTTCGTTGCTGAGTTAGCTAAAGTCGGTAAGCGAGAGGGGGACGCAAAATACGGTGACCTAACAGCCTATCTTAGTAAGCTTAATGGGATTAACGCTAGCGCTACGACTTCTACAACCTGGGATCAACTAAATGTAAATCCTACACAAACATTTAAAACGTTTGGTGCACTTAGCCTAGGTAACGCCTTTAAGAAAGTTGTAGAAGAGGTTAATCAATCAAGTCTCACAGCACCTACTCCGCCTGCTGCACCTGCTGCACCTGCTGCACCTGGACCTACTCCGCCTGGACCTACTCCGCCTGGACCTAGGCGCCGTCAGGCTGCGAGGAAGAAGACAATAGATATTACTAAAGCAAACTTCTTAAATCTCCTGCTTGCTAGAGGTTATAGAAACCCGGTAGAGCGGGGCCAAATAGTCGATATGCTTGAATCGCCAGAGGTTGGCGTTAGATTTAAGATACCTCCTACCCCTTGACCATAAGCGCATCCCACGGGATATGCTTAACATATGGGATAGGATCTTGAATTTTAGCATCAATAAAACCCTTCAAACGTAAAGAGCAAGCCGGGCAGGTACCGCATGACAGCTCCGCTCCTTCATAGCAGGTCCAAGTCTTTTCAAACGGTACACCGAGTTCCGTACCCCACCTAATAATATCAGCCTTACTCTTTTCAATGAGAGGTGCTTCAATTTTAATTTTAGAACGACGATTTAATATCGTAACTTCATTGATAGAGTTGAGAAATTCCGCGCTGCCGTCCCAGTAGCCCGCAACAGAGTCTGCTTGTGCAGCGCCATACTGAACACTTGTGGCATCAATGCTCTCTGCTGCTGCACAAGCAATTGAGAGGACCATCATGTTTCTGAAAGGAACATAATTTACGGTCTGAGGGTCTCCCATTACATCACGAGCCTTTGCAACAGCGATATCGGGATTAGTTAATGCGGATTTACTTGCTATATCTTTGAAGAATGATACATCAATAATCCTATGAATTACATTAGTATGTAATTTTGCAATCTCTGTAGCACATGCTAACTCCTTATTATGTCGCTGACCGTAAAAAAACGATAAAGCGAGTACCTGATCAAACGTACGGATAGCACTGTAGAGTAGTACAGTGCTATCCATTCCGCCTGAGAAGCAAACAACACTTTTCACGGCTTAGCAATCTCGTGAGTAAGCTTGCTAAACATCTCCCAGATAAATCTCTTAACTTCGGCTTCACCTTTAGTCTTAACTAGAGTATTAAGGGATTCAAGCGGCACCTTAGTTTTGAGAAGAGTCTTACCGTCGGTGTCTGCTACAATTGACATTTCTAATGATACTTTGTTCATATAAAAGATAATATATTATTATTATGCATTATCAACTATTGACTTAAGATTAGATGTACCAGCAATATCCTCACTTTCATCAGGCATAACTTCCTCGACAGCACTACCATAAGCCCACTTCTCGCCAATAGCTTTCTCAATACCAGGTAAAATTTGCTTCCAGATATCTTCATTCTTACGCCAATTTTTATAGAATCCTATCTTCTCACCGTTAGCCAAGGTATATGTAGACCCTGTTTGAATTACGATTCCAAAGCCTACAGCGAGATCCAATAAGCCATAGTGCTTATCGAGACCTGACCTAAAACTAAGATACATTTCTGTTTGAAGGTATTGTTGAATAAATCTGTTTTTTACCGTAAGAGCTCGTAGAATTACACCCGGGTAATTCCGCTGACCAACAGTTAGCTCACCGTCCGTAGTCTTGCCCTCGTCAGTCTTTTCCGGTTTACGTGCAAGCTGCACTGTCACTGACGGCAGGTAAGTTACGCTCTTACCTCCAGGTTGAATCTTAATAATAGATTCATACATTGCACTAGGATCATCGTAGGTATGATTGGTACAGATAAATGTTGTTTGAGTATAGGCTGCAAGCTGAGTACAGGTACGTAAAAGAGATTTAATCGACCGTGCGCGGGTACCCATATCCATGGACGTACTCTCCTTCTCCATTCGATTAAAACTAAGTTCATTCTCTAAATTGCCGAGAGAGTCAATAGCTACAATAAACTTGCCTGTTATTCCTACTTCCTTAGCCTTGGTTAAGAACTTATAGATAGAATTTCTCGTTTGTTCAATACTAAAACACGGTACATACTTTACTTTGGAAGTATCTAGGCCAAGATTCTGCGCAGATTCTTTATCAATAGCATTCTCTGTATCAAAAATTACAACTGTATAACCGAGTTTTTGCGCATTGGCGAGAGTTCGCATAACGATATACGTCTTACCGGTCATCGACTCACCACATATCATAGTAAGACGGTTCTTAGGAATTCCGCCGTATAGAGAGCCGCTAATAATTGCGTTGAGTGGCATTGATCCGGTATCAATCCACTCGTTAACTGTCGAGAGTGTACTCTTATCAAGAAACGTAGCGTAAGGGCTAATAGTATCAATTTCTGCTAGAACTTTTTGAATGTCTTTATCCATATATGAAGTATAACGTATAATTATATTAAATCAAAAAAAAAGAGAAGCCTTGTGGCTTCTCTTTTAACAATCTTTAAAGTTAAGAATATTAACTACACCCGAAGAGCTCAGTCTTCGAATAGCTTGATAACCTTAGCTTCCGTAGCAGGCTGGACTGCTGGTTTAGTCAGGATGTTTTGATACTGCACAATAAGCCGATCGTCTAGCTCGAGATTAGGGCTAGTAGTAATATTAGCCTTATTAAAGGTCCAAACAACAGGATCTACATTTTTAACGAATTCCTTAAAGAACAAAGGAATACTCTGTACATTCAGTTGTCCGTTTTGAGTCGGCTGTACGTAGATTTGCGCAGGATCAGATACAGATAGATGTGTATCAGTCTCACTCACGTACGCGCCGTGAATAATTCTGCCGGTGTTGTCGAGAAATGTTACAATTTTGGTTTGTGCCATGTAAATATATACATTAATTTGGTATAAGTTCAACTATTGAGCATAAATATTTATACAAATATGTCTAGTCAATATAAAGGTAATGATACAAGGTGTTTAACTGAGGCGTACTCTCAGGTTAGAGAAGGCGCTTGGGATCGACTAAAGGCACGGGGATCACAAGCTCTCGGAGCACTTGGAGGACTCGGTGACCGAGCTGCAGGTACTGTTCGCGGTGCAATGGCTGGCGCTACAGGCAATGTAGCCGGCGTTAACGCCGCGACACAACAAAGAGCTGCGGGCGCCACGGCGGGTGATATCGCAAAATTACAGTCATATCGACAATCAGTTGCTGCCAAGGTTAAATCTTTGCGTAATGAAATTGACTCAGACTTGAAGGGGCTGGGTATAAATGCTTCAATAGATACTGCCCAGCTTACTAACGGACTTGATTCAATTGATACCGGATTTAAAACAGCTATTAATAAGTTAGCTACACCAGCACCTGTCGCTAACCCGTTTGCAGCTAAACCGCCTACTGAGCCTACAACTGCAACCGCACCTGCAACTGCACCTGCAACTGCACCTGCAACTGCACCTGCACCTGCAACTGCAACTGCACCTGCACCTGCAACTGCAACTGCACCTGCAACTGTACCTGTAACTGCAACTGTACCTAAAGCTGGAGCTGGAGCTACACCTGGAGCTGGTGAACCCGCCACTCCGGTATCTATAAACAAGCGAGACGCAGTCCTTAATGGCAATATGCCGAACCCTGGCGATTATTTCCAGCAAGACCAGGCCGCAACTCAAGATCCGGCCGCAGCTCAGGTGGTAGCCGCTGGTCAGACAGCTGATCCGGAGACCGCTGCTCAGAAGCTCGCTGCTAAGAAGCTCGCTGCTCAGCAGCTCGCTGCTCAGCAGCTCGCTGCTAAGAAGCTCGCTGCTGAGCAGCGAGCTCAGCTCGCTGCTCAAAAGACCGCTGCTAAGAAGCGAGCTTCTGAGCAGCGAGCTGTTCGAAAGAACGCTGATTATTGGCTTTAATAGTAGTAGATTGAATAATTTAAAAACCTAACAGACTGAACAAGTCTGTCTGAGCTATCATGGAAGGCGACTTTACCTTCCACCCTACAGCATCGTAGAATCTCTCTGTAACAGAGTAGACTATCTTTTCAAACATCTTCTCCTTGTCGGGTTCGAGTACCTCGCTGAACTCCTTGGGGTAGTAGTACTTGTACCCTGCTACACTTAATCCGAATTTATTAGGCTGCTTGAGATAGAAATACCTAATCTTATCGCCGGTACCGATCTTTTCGTAAGATGTTGTTAAGTTAAACCTCTCTAGAAGCTTATTATGAAAGTATGCTGCCTTCACGTGAATAGGCATTCCCTTGGCAGTAGTGAAGTTAGTGCACTTAGATGCATACGTATCGTATCCCTTAATACCCATAACAAACGATATATCCTCAACCGGTAGATTTTTAAATATCTCGTACGTCTCATTAAAGACTTTGTTAGTCTTTTGTTGATCTCTAGTCATCAACATGGTTTCAATAATCTTCTTCACATACGGCTTAATAGGCTTAGGCATCGTTGTTCTAACTACCTCGACCCCCGTGTACTTAAACTTATTACACGGAATACCTTCATCGTCGAGCATGTGAATTACGTACCTTTTCTTTTGTAAAAAAAGCCCCGCATCTGCAATAGCTTCACGCTTAAAAATAAATCTACAATCGGTAGATTTCAGTACCTTTACCCCCCAGATCTTAATTCCCTCGTTGAGATGATCCTCAATTTGCTGAACAACTTCGTAATATTCTTTAGTAATTTTACCGTTCGGACGAGTTAGAGTTATATTCTTATGCTCCACTATCTTGCTGATAGAGACGTACGAACTGTCTGTATCATTGTATATAATCGGTGAATATGTCTTAAGCTGCTCGTCAGTTAGGTTACCGTGTTCCTTAATAAAACTCGTCAACAACTCGTTAGAGTGCTTAATCACCGCTTGACCGGTTAAAGTAATAGACCGCGCAATGTCATCATCACCGAGAGCAGCTTGTTTATTGCCGAAGTATCCGTAAATAGAGTTTATTAGAATCTTAATAGTGTGCTGCTGTATATTAAGATAATCGATTTTATTTTTCAGTTCTTTATACTCAGGAGCATCCTTTGCAATCTCTTGAATAGCATTTTGTGCTTTCTTTAACTTCCTCTTAATTTCTACTCTTCGTTGATAATATGAATCTACAATTTCAGGTACAATGCCTTGCTTCTTTTGCGAAAATAGAACCATTGCCTTTGATATAGATATTTTTTCACTTTCAATAAACTTTAAGAACTTTGCCGGGGTCAAGGTAAACGTCTGACCGTTTACGTGCTGTATTGAAATTTCCTCTGCTGACTTACTAGTAATTCTCCCTATCTTAGTCTCTGGTGAGAGATTTAACGAAATCATCACGTTAGGGTATAGACTGTTCGCATCAAACGATATGATGTGCTGTTGAAATCCTTTTTGAGGCTCACTGACATACGCCCCCTCGTTCTTACCGTCACTAGGTTCCCTGATAAATGTAGGCATTTTCAACTTCTTGTGCCGTGCTTTAATTGCACACAATCCAGTAATAATAGAGAGCGAGCCCAAGGCAGCCTCAAAAGTTGCACACCCGGCGTATGCAAGCATTCTGAGAAGTTCTAGATACCTAAGCTTCTCTTCTAGTCGAACAAGTAGATTAACATCTTGAATGTTATAGTCAACAAAGGTCTGCCAGTTAGAATCTGCTAACTCAAAAAGATCCAGATCACCATAGTCCACCTTACGCTCACCTAACTCAGTTTCACCGATAGAGTCAAGCTTATAGCTATCACGCTGAGCCATACAAAACCGCTTATAAATATCGAGATAGTCAATACAGGATATACCGTCAATATAGTATCTATTTTGCTCCTTACCAAACTTACCCATGACAGTTCTAAAGAAAACATTACCTACCGGCGATAACCGGTTTGCGGTATTTGCGCCCAATATCTTGTTTATTCTATTGATAATGTATGGAATATCGAAGAATTCGCTATTCCAACCCGATAATATATCCGGGTAATCCTGTTCAATAAATTCGATAAATTTTGTAAGTAACTCGGCCTCTGACTTACATTTAACGTAAACTGTTTGATTATTATTCGGTGTATAATCTCCCTTTAATCCCCATGTTATAAACGTTTTATTGACAGTATCGTATACTGTAATCACGTTTATCTCGTGCTGCGGTTCATCAATATTCGGGAAGCCATCAGGAGAATAGGTTTCTATATCCAAAAAATAGACCTTAATAGGGTGCTTAAAAAGGTCAGGTGTTTCGTTAGTTTCCCAGTAAGTATCTACGAGAAATTGCTGAACTGTAGGTAAATTTTCGAATACTCTCTTAGTGCTACCGTTCTTGAGGAACTTGTTCTTATCGAAGTGATTTCTAAACGAAATCTTTTTTAAGCCGGTATTAAAAATGCTAGTAGCGGTGGGATTAGATGCAGTTTCGAGGTAAATGTATGGTTCAAACGTTGAATCATAAGTAATGCGTTTCCCAGCATCATCCCAGGTAAATACCCGCATCGTCTGCTCTTTATATAAATAGACCGCATTCCTGTACATTGTCTAATTATATCTTTTTCTCTCACAGCCTCAAGTTGTTTTATTATATCGTGACAAATTTACTCGTCCGCTATCCCCGTAGGGAAGTGTATATAACTCTTTGTAGCAGTCTATATTGGAATCTATTTCAAGGAATCTAGCTGCAGCTACCCCACGAGCTCTAGAGCTCTGGCTATAATAATCAGTCGGCGATTTAACTAACTTATCAATTTGATCAATCATCTCGTCACCGGTTTTGAATCTAATAGGAGCGTTTTTATAGGTATCTATATCCTGACATACTGCTGGTAAACCAAAACAACCTGCTTCGATATACTTCAGATCACTCTTTGCTCTATTAAAGTTATTATCCTGTAAAGGAGCTACCATTATATTTGTATTTAGATCGTGAATCATCTGAGGATACTCGTATAGCCTCTTCCATGCATGAAATTCAATCTTACCCGATTTAACAAGATGCTGTAACGGTAACGGAAACCCACCGAGAAATACCCACTGATACTTGTCTACTGTCTTGGCTATAACATCTCTTACATGAGCGAAGTCGTCATTTTGCTTTACTCTATTTTCAACATCGAAATGAGCTCCGCTGCCAGGGTACAGTATTCTCGGCTTCGCTTGTTTACCAGAGCAAAACTTACGATAATTGTCTTTGACTTGGTTAACCTTATAAAATCTACCTAACCAAAACTCAGGAGGGAAATTCGGTATAACTGTAACCTTAGTATTACCGGTCTTACTCATGTAGTAGTCTCTCATAAAATCACATGTAACTGTAATCTCATCACACATCTTCATGATTTCCTGAGATACCTCTCTAATCTTAGGATTTGTAAATGCCGGTTTAAACTTATTATACTCGGGGATATCTTCACTAAATATGATGTCATCAATTTCATATATAATGCGAAAGTTAAACTTATTTGCAAGTTGTCTGAGAAATTTAACAAAATCTCGCTGATGCTCAGTAGCTTGACGCTGAATTCTAACCGCTTTAATATTTGCAAAATACCGCTCATCGAAATTCATGACCGTGGAGCCATGCATGATAATCTTTTGGTGAGCATTTAACATATGCTCCGGCCAGATCATTCTCCAGAAGCCGCAACCTGAGTAGTCTGCGTAATAGTTCAAAGCTCGATCAAGATTCATCTCCGGCATAGCAAGTGCAGCCTGCGGCGCGGGTACTTGCGGAAGTGCTATGCCGTGCGGCTGCCTATTAAAGGGCGACTGGAACGGGTTCTGCTGAAAAGGTGGAGGTGAAGTGAACATTTAAATTAGTTAATTACTATCAGGCTTGAAATCAACTCGTCGCGTAATACCGTTAAATTTTTCGAGCATTACAATTTCGCCGGTTACAAATCGAGCACTCTCCTTACGGTGACTAATGATGAATATAGACTCTGCATAAGTCTCAACCCGCTCCCGGAGAATATCTATAACTAGCTCGATCCCTCTCTCGTCTAAACTAGAATCTAGTAATTCATCGTAGATGCTGATGTTAAACGTTACATCGCCTTGCAAACGGCGAATATCCATAAAAGTAAATAAGCACGCTAAGTCTATATTTTTTCTCTCAGCGCCTGAGAAATTAAAGTATGAACACGGTTTATTCTTATCATTAATAATTAACTCCTCGAAGTACTCATTAAAGACACACGAGCAATTTGCATCTAGTTTTTTGAGATAGTAACTGAGTCTGTTGTTGAGTACATCTAGAATTCGCTTTATCAGATAAGACTTAACTCCCTCCTCTGATAGTACAAACTTAACCCGATCTAGCAGCTGCAGAGTAGATTTTAACCCGTTAATATATTCAGTTACTACCAGTATTTTTGCTTCTAGTTCACTAATAACAGTATCATATGATGCGGTTTCTGTTATAGTATCGGTTATCTGGTCCTGTAGCAGTTTAATTGAAGATTGATTGTTATCGAGTAGCTGTTTTGTATCTGCACTCTGCCGCTGAAGCTTATCAATATTAAAGATTTTAATGTTTTCTTTAGATACCTCTGTGTCATACACGGTTTTTTGATCGAGACATGCCTTTTTATCATTATTTGCGGTAACTGTATTACATTTTAAATTAGCAACTTCATCTGTAATTCTCTTTTTTTCACTGTCTATATGAGACTTATCATTACCGCTAATTATACGAAGACAAACCGGGCATTCGTCGATATTACCTGCAATTTTGAATAGTGTCTTTTCACGGCCCGAACTTTCAACTGCAAGTGTAGCAATTGTTACTATAAGCGTCGATATTTTAGTATCCTCTACAATCTTCTTAGCTAAAAGATCTTGTATTCGAGCCTGTATTTCGCTTTTTTTACTATTAAAATCAATACTCTCAAGCTTTTCGTAGATAGCCGTAAGGGTCTTTTGAGTCGCTATTAAACCTGCTATCTTAGCCTCTAGTTGAGATATTTTTACCTTTTTACGATCGTTAAACGATAACTGCTGTGCTTTTATAGTAGATAGGGTAGAAATATTTTCACCTAACTTGCTACTCTGTATATCGAAATCCTTTTTGCATTGAGAATACTCATCCTTGGCCTTAGTAAGCATCTTACTAAACACCCCGAGATTAAAAATATTTTCAATAAATTTTCTCTTATCCTGTTTCTTCTTTCCCATGAACGGAATTGTGTTATTAAGCGTCATAATAACACAATTATCAAATACCTCCTGTGTACAATTTAAAAGCTTGGATATACATTCATTATTATTGCCAATAGAATCGAGAGTTTTATCTACATTGTCGATGTGTAGATGTATTGCTGACGGGTTAAGAGACCTTATAATTTTAATCTCTCTGATTTTGCCCCCGGTTTCAATACTAAACTCTAAAATCACCTCACAGCTACCTGACGTTGAATCATTTACGATATTTTCATTTTTAATATCCCGTAGAGTTGAGCCGAATATAGCAAAGTTAATTGCATCTGCAATTGTAGATTTACCTACACCGTTTCGCCGATCTTCCTTATCGCGATTATTACCAGTAATAACATTAAGACCGGTATTAAATCTAACTAATACCGGGTCTTCCCCTATGGACAGGAAGTTTCTAATTTTAATCTGCTTAAAGATAACTTTTTTCATTTACATTGATTGTATATATCGATGCATTTGGTATAAAGGTCTTGCTTATCATCGATTTCAATTAAATTTATAAACTCCTCTATAACACTTTCCATGTTTACGCCAGTAATAGTACAAGGAGCATTCTCTATTATATCTATATGATTTGAATCGATAAGATAATCAACCGAAGCAGAAGCAGGTGTTAATGTTGCAATTTGAGCTAGTAAACACTCGACATTGTCTACATTAATCTTCTTATCTACTACGAGCTTAATAATGTTACCCTCTACCTTAGCATTATTAAGATACTTTTCAGACGTAATCTCAGAAGTAAGCAGTCGAATATGCTTAGGTGACTGCGTATTCTCTATAAATGAGAGCTCATCTGTACTGAAATCAAGAAAATATACACCCTTAGTGTCGCCGCTGTCACCAAAATCCATTTCAAATGGATTGCCTACGTATGTAATGGTCCCGTTTTCATATTGTCTACGATCTCTTAAATGGAAATGACCAGAAAAGATTTTTTTCGATTTATCGAGCAAGCTAAATGCATCTCGTCCCTTCTCGCACACCTTGACCCCATTCATCCTGAAGGAGTTAATTTCAAAATGACCAAACAGATAATCCGTTTTAGAATCGACTGCACCGCCCCAAGGTATAAACGCAGCTGATTTATTACCAAATTGAATTACAGTCGGCTCTACAATCACCTGGAGATTCTTCCACCCACTAAATATATTAAGAGAATTTACTGCGGAGTGTTCCTTATAAAAGCTATCATGATTACCTGGAATCATGATAATATTATAGCTACTGAGTCGTGATAATATTTGATAGCCTACATCAAGGGTATTAACTGCTACTTCATCTCTATAGTGAAAGAAATCACCGAGGAATAAAATAGTCTTTATATCTTTTCTCTCCAGCTCGTTAATAAACCAACCACACCATTTAAGAGAGGTATCGTGCCAAAACGAAGAGTTCTGGTGAACACCGAGATGTAAGTCTGAAAAAATGGCTACCTTAGTGTCACTCATCCCACTTATCCCTATCATTATCGGAGCTCGAAGAGTCAACGTAAACATTGCCCTGTAGCATTAGATCAAAATAAGTTTTCTCTCTGAATTCATTAATTGAATTTTGATACTTCTTTTCCTTTTTTATTCTATTTATAAAGGCGTGGAACGCTATTGTAGTAAAGTAGGAGAAAGGAGAGAAGCCTGTATTAAGTCTGAATTTCTTATTTTTAAGAGCTGAGAACATCTTAACAATCGCATCACCGATCATGTCATCTTTATAGGAATAATTAATAAAATTAGGAGCATAGCTGAGACCGTTTGCAATTTTGACTACAGACTCGGCTAACACGTCAGCGAGGTTACCTGTTTCATAAAATACGACAATCTGCTCTTCAAATATCTTCGCATTAACGTAATGTTCCCTTTTTTTAGCTTTTGGCTTCTCTAAGCTCCCTGGTACAGCTTTTAATCTTTTCGAGTTCATAGAGTAGTGATCGCTTTGCAGCGTGTGCTAAACTATACTTGAAATTATCTTGAATATCAACAATGATTAGTCTACTCTTATCTTTATGCAGTCTCAGACCTCTGCCAATCGACTGAACAACTTTTACCTTGGCTTTACCGCCGCCGGCAAAAACAATATAATGCAGATTTTTTATATTAATACCGGTAGAAAATATTTTTGATATAGCTATAATGACAATATTCGTCGACTGCTCTACTAGCTGTTTAATTTTTTCTCTCTCTTCTAACTCAACGTCACCGCAAATAAAGAAGACTTGCTTGCCAATGCATATATTCTTACACACATCATATAAGGTCTCACCGTGTCTAATAAAGTCTACCATTATAAGAATATTATTGCTGACCTTATTAGCAAGCTTAGCTATCGTATCATTTCTAAACTTGCTTTCGATCAAATACTCTACCTCTCTTCGGTATTTGTTGTCACTAAAGCCCTTTAAAGTAGTCGCATGTACTAGCTGTAGCTTAATAATCTCAGCATTAGCTATATAATTCTCAGATCTTAAATCAAAACTACTCCGCTCATATAAAATAGGACCAATTTTACCTATAATATTCCACTGGTCCAACTTATCCTCCGGCATAGTGCCGGTAAAGCCAAATTTGAGCGGTGTTTTGATCTTTTTTATTATCTTATTGACCTTATTTCCCTGGCGGAGTTTATGAACTTCATCTATAACCAGCAGATCTATATGTCTGATCCAATCAATAGAAGACTTACAACTTTGTAATATACTCAGATTAGCTATAATAATATCAGATGATATATTTAAATCGTCATCACCAGTCCATTTTGAAATAGTAAACGGTACTTTATAATCTATAAAGTCATTATACGTCTGTTCTACTAGACCTCTATCCGGGACTATAAGTAATCCCTTAACTCCTGAGTAAAATGTAGATATCCTCGATATTAGCGATGCCATAGTCAACGTCTTACCGCCTGCAGTAGCCAAAACAACTGTACCTCTCCCTATTTCGAGACACTTTTTAACTATCTCCTCCTGATAATCTCTTAATGAGATACTCAACTTATATGGATCCGTCGTAAACTCATCAGAATACCACACTCTAGCAGGTATGAGTACATCGTGTACACTCATAGATACGTTAATTTTATTTGAATACGGTTTACTTGTAAGGTACTTGGTAATTTCCGGCACTAATCCTATATCACACCTGCCTGTAGGGGTAATTGCGTAGCGTCTGGTAGGTATAAATCGATTAAATCTACGCTGATACTTAGCACCAGGGTTTTCTACGGAAAAGTGCTCACGTATCTCATCAAAAATATCACCTCTAACAAACGCTTGACCTTGATCATCTAAGTCTATCTCTATCATGTGGTCTCAAGTTTAATTATCTCTACGATGTTACGGATATCCCACGTCATTGATGTGAGAGTTTTCTTAGATTCATCGAGAAACTCTAATATCATCCCACACTCTTCAAGCTTTTCGTCGTATTCTTTCAGCAAACTGTTAATCTCTATAGTTTTGCCGGCTGCATAATCAGTCAACTTAACAGGCGCATCCTTTTGTAGCTTACCAATGAGTGTTTTCTTATAAGCCTCTCTATCTCTACCCAATTTAATCACCTCTTGCTTACATCTAACATATCTACCGACCCATTTATGCTTAATGGCCGGTAGCTTCATCTGCACATCCTTGATGTTAAAGGCGTCAACCTTAACGTCTTCGCTGAATTCGAGTAAATATTGATCGAGAAGATTGGGCATACGCTATAAATATAGGTGGTTATTACTAGTTATCAATGAAATCGTTCAAGTTATTCTATACCGAGAGTCAGAACCTATCAGAAGACATGACATCTGGTGGTGAGATGTCAGTATTTTCAGGTGGTATCGACATAGGTGGCACTGGTAATCAGTTTCCTGCTAATAACGATAACGGCTACGCGCCTGGAGACTACAGAATGCCGTTCTCTATGGGGATATACCGCAGACCAGGTATTGATGGGTTGAAAAGACGTCGTAAGAGGCGTAAGTTATCTAAACGGTATGCCAAATCCAAACAAACAAAAAGGAAATAGGTGGGAAAGAGAAGTAGCCGATCATTTATCCGTCATATTCGGGCTCAGTTTCCAGAGAATTCCTAATTCAGGCGCTTTTGTTGGAGGTAAAAACAGCTTCCGTAAAGATATACTATCCGAAAGTCAGCTCCTACTATCAAACGGTGACATAATTGTACCGGATGAGCTAAAGCATATATCTATCGAGTGTAAGAGTTATAGGGATTTCTCATTTTCTTCTCTATTTACAACTAACAAAGCACTAGACGGGTGGATAGAGCAATCGAAAACCTCAGATAAACAGTGGTTTCTTGTTATTAAGATAACACACAGCGGTTCGTTTGTGGTATTTGATAGCTCCATGAAATGGGTAAAGTCGGGACCGTATATGAAGTATAAGGGATCGACTATATGCAGCATGGAAACCTTTTTTGAGAGTAATAGGGATATTATTTTGAATAAGCAAGGCCTGTAGTTATCTTAGTTGATGATAAGCTGCTTATATCTTAATAGTAATAGATACCGAGTAGTTAGCTTTGGGTCCCTGTATAAAAAAAAGATTGAACCGCTACTGCTATCCGATCTACGAACATATTCCTGCACCGGTGAAGGTAAGATAGAGAAGACTACACAGCGATTTTTCCGACATCACATAATACACGAGATGTGTGAATATGCGATGCACTGTAAGCAACACAAGGCCATCTTCTACGTAAACACAGACGATCTAGTCGATACAGAAACTTGGGATTTATTTAATGAGAGCGATCTGCGTAAGCTATTGGGTAAATTAATAAAAATTATCCAGAGCAAGCTACCTCTTAGAGTATACATGTCAGAGTATCCTTTTGAGTATTTTGTAAACTCTTATAAGAACGGTAAAAATATCGCTCTTAAAATTAATACAGATATAGAGTTGCTCGTAGGTAGAGATAATTCTTCCTTTTTATTCGACAAAATAAAGACCTATGTAAAGAAAACTGATCTATATTTTCTAGATCAGGTATACTTTAATCAATTAAGGTCAAAGATGTTGTTACTGTCGTGATTAAATAATTGTATGGAATCCAGATTTCGTAAAATATATGATAGTTATATTGTCGAGCAGGGCGAACCCGCTGCTCCTGTCGAACAGCCAGACCCTAATGCCTCCGCTTTACCTGTTCCAGTTGAAGGCGAGCAAGATATCGCCAATCAGCAACTAGAACCGGAACCTGCCGCACAACTTGATACAAGCGGATTCGTCACTCTAGTGAGATTATTAAAAGATGCATTTGTAATTAGACCGGAAGAAGACGATGCAGATAAGATTATCGATATCGGCGAGGTTAACGGTGATAATGTTTATGATAAGTTTACGGCAATTCTCGCCTTAATAAAGAAGTATAACCCCGATATAAATATACAAACTGACTTATCGAATATTAAATGACCTCCTTTAGTAAATATTACGAGCAGCAAACGATGGGAATCGTTGAGCCCATTTTTATTGAAGATGTAGGAGATCTAAAGGCGAAGATAGATTCCGGTAACGACGGGTATAACGTACTCGATGCGGCTAATATTGAATACCGAGATGGTAAGATAACGTTTTTATCTAATCAGAAAACAATTACCAGAAAAGTAATATCCTCGGCAGATATCAACATAGGATCCGGTGTAACCGAGCAACGATATGTAGTTCCCTTTAATATAAAGTTTAAAGGTCAGTTTTATCCGAATACTCCCTTTACTCTTGCTGATCGCAGTAGCAACGAGTGTCCCGTTCTTCTCGGAGAGATTTTTTTAAAGCAGATAGATGCAGTTATACAGGTTAACAGCAAAGAAGCTTTGATTTGAGATCAGCGTTTAAGATCTGAGATAAAGGTATAAAACTCAGCACGAGTTGCTGCATCTGCCATAAAGTCTCCACTAAGTTTTGAAGTTTTCATCTCACATCCGATATGTCTTACCCCTCTACACGAAACGCAAGAATGAGTAGCAGATACCATAACCGCTACTCCTTTATTACCTGCGCATAGATCGTTAATTGCGTCGTGCAGCTGGGTGGTGAGATCCTCTTGAATCTGCGGACGCCGCGAGTAAAAATCAACAATTCTATTTAATTTAGACAGCCCTGCAACATTCCCAGCGGGGATGTATGCGACATGAACTACACCGTCAATATTGAGATGGTGGTGAGCACAAAGACTGCTCATAGGAATATTACCTTCAAAAATAATCCCGTTATATCCGCGAGACGGGAAGTGTGTAACCTTCGGCGGTTCGTTATAACAGCCAGAAGCTAAATCCCTCACGAAAGCTTTGGCAACTCGCTCCGGGGTATTGTCGCTGTTAGGATCGTTGCGCCAGTCAAACTGAAGTGCATCGAGATAGGCTTCATAAGCCTTAGTTGCTGCTGCAATAATCCTTAATTTTTCCTCTTCGGAGCGAGGGTGATTGCTGTTAGCCTGTAAAATCTTTTCCATTCTATTTGAAGATATATTCTTAAAATTGTAAATCAACTGCTAGAAGTTCAGATAAATTAAATAAGTACTTTAGTAATGCAATTTGACGACGCTGTAACCGCGAATATGAGTCAATCGTTAAAACGATTTAGAATTAAAGTAGATCCGATGTACGCATCCTATTCTAATTTTAGGAACATAGACGGTTATGAAGGATACGTCTTAACGGAAACAATAGACCTCCTTAAGACGATGGTAATGTCTCCTAATCTTCCCATCGTAGTGATACCGAAAGAAGCCTTATTACCTGACGATAGACTATGTGACTTTAAGCAATACATCGTACAAGAGCTGGAACTAGATGATAGTAATCCACTATTCGGTCAGATATCTAATTGCACTGATATAGACAGTATCGAATCATTCTTAAACCAAAGTGGCAAGAGCGATTCAGATATAGTCGACCTATTTAAGAAGTTTAATTTTACACCTGAAACACCTCATGACATTTAATGAACTCGTTCATATAGCGGAGCAAGATACTCCGGGATTTTCAACAACGCTCGGTTCTCTCGGTAAGATAGCATCAAAAGTTGGTAGCGCAATTGCTGCTATCGAACCCGGCAAACTCACCGCGCAGATGAAAGCTCTTCAAGATCGCGGAGCAATAGGTGTAGCAGCTGATGTAGCCGGAGCTATTGGAAAAAAACTATCAGGCGACTCTATACAACAATTGAGTGATTTTCAGCGCCGCCAATCGCTACCGCAAGGGTGGCCCAAAACAGGCGATAGAGTTAAATATATAGGTATTAGAACAAAGGATTATGAGGGCACCGTTGAAAAAACGTCTCTGGTTGGCGAAAATATGGTTATTAATATTCGGGTGGGTAAGCCTGGATTACCCAATGACAGGTATGTAGTAGCTGAGATAGATACCAAAGACGTTAACCCTTATAGATCTGTAAAGAAGTGGGTAGTGCAGGTCAATGATCCGGTCGAAGGGTACATTCAGGATGAAGATGAGACCGGTCATATACCTGTACTTACCTTTAAGGACGGCGTGTTTATCTTTAATACGGACGGCCGTGATTCCGCGCCATACGCTCTCGTGTGGTTTGACGAACCTGGCATGACGACTACACTCGGCGCGCGTGTAAGTACTAAAGATTATGAGGGCAATCCGGTTACTGGTACTGTAGGATTAAAGGGACCCGAGTTAACTGTAGCAGGCGGTCGGAAGAGAAAAACTTTTATAGTTAATATAGTTTAGCATAAATATTCTTATATGAAGAGATACTTTGACAGGTTCATTAATAAACACTTAGCCGAGAACGTTACATCCCCAGCTAGCGAAGTATACCAACCCGGCGATAAAATTGAGTGTCCATACCGTTTAGGTAGTACTTTAAGATATCTCGGTAATGATGTAACAGATGAAGAAGCTCAGCAGATGTACGATAAACATAAAACACAGCCGATGTCTACCGTACTCAAAGAACTAGAGTCGAAGAAGCCTAAAACTGTATCCCCGAGCACTAACCCTAACTCCTCGTACTCTGCCGAAGATCCACTAAGGGATCAAATCCATACAGCATCTAATGAAGCGCAAAATCGAGGGAGTTAATTTTAATTATTTACCGGTTGCTAGTTGACTTATTCTGACAAACAGCTAAGTAGAGATGTCAGGCGGTTAAGCCCCCCACTAGAGAAAGCTAGCGGCTACTCTCTCAGGAGACTAATAAAGCAGTATTACTACGTAAACACCCGAGGGGGATAGGTGTACGCGAAACAACCCAGACAGTGGCGCAGGTTTCTAAGCGGTCGTTCTCCCTTCCACAAGCCCGGCATAAAGCTTCGTCAACAAGATAAATGGACTAGTAAAGATTACGACCCAATCCCGGTCGAAGGACCGCCTGTAGGACAATATAAGCAGATTTTCCGCGGCGACTTGTAATAAGTATTTCTAAGATGAAGACCTTTGATCAGCTTTTTATTGAAGCTCACGATGAAACAGGTAGCGATATGGTACCGGACCGGTCCGAGTTACCTCTTACCCCTACAATACCTAAACCCCTGAGTAGAAAGGTGAAAGAGGCCGAGCGACAAAAAGAAGCTATGAAACGGTTAAAGAGCTTCGTTAATAACCCTGCAGGCGGACTCGCACCAAAGGCAGCATGGACAGCACTCGTGTTAGGGCTTTTGAGGGACTTAGACCTGGAGCGTGCTCAGGTAGATACCTCGGAACCTGACCCCGATGATATCTGGAAACTAGCCGGTGATCAAACTCGTCGAGACGCACAAATCGAGGACGATAATCGGAATTACTGGGAGCCGGGAGATAATTAAAATTATTAATGGTAAATTACTTCTACCTAAAGAGTTGATATCTCACCTTATGTATCTATTTTATAGGGTATGAGTTTCTCTAGTACTAAGATAATTGAATTAGGCAGCTGCGCTTTTCGTCAACCGTTTGCAGTACACAGCCATTGCAAGTTCCTTCACGGCTACCGCCTCGTCGCTAAATTTTGGTTCGGGTGTAATACGCTAGATGATAAGAATTGGGTTGTCGACTTCGGGAGTCTTAAGGATCTTAAGACTCTCTTAGAAAAGCAGTTTGACCATACACTAGTTGCTGCAAGTAACGATCCTCTACTCCCTATTCTCAAACAACTTCATGAAGCCGGGGGCTGCGATCTTCGTATCATGGATAAAGGCGTAGGGATTGAACGCTCTGCTGAGTGGTGCTTTGAGCAATCAGATAAATATATCAGAGCGTCTACCAATGATCGGTGTTGGGTTGAAAAGGTCGAGGTATGGGAACACGAAAAAAATTCTGCTATATACACAGCGAATAACGCGATTGCAGCTACAATAAACCCTACAGTCTTATTAAATGAGATTATTATAACTCCTGTTATACCGGTACGTGAAATTGAACCGCCTGCTATAGATTTGCCCCCCGCAGAAAATCCTCGGGCAGCTCGGGTAGGCAATAAGGTTACTTCGGGGTATAGCGGCCTATTCGACGGTACAAGCTGGGGTAAGAAGTAATATAATGTTTGATATTGAAAGAGATCCTTTAGTGAATCAGCTCGAAGACGATGTGCTCTCCAGGTGTCTATCCTTAATACCAGACGAGGTAACTACCTCGGTGGCTGCAACTACAAATCGACAGCTGCCTTCGGATAATAGACAGGTAACCCTCGAAGACGCTCTTCGCGAGCTTCAAGAGATTGAAAAGCAAGGTCTACTTTAGGTGGCTGACCTTATTAATGATATATTTAAGGATTTTACTTCTTACGATATCATCTTCTGTAAATCTATAAGTCTGAATGCCGTTAGCACGTGAGGTATCGTCGTCGAATGCACTGACAATAGATTTGAAGCACGATCTATTAATGTCAGACTGCAGGCTATCACCGATTATAAACATCTTACAGTTAACACCTATACGTGTGAGTACGGTTATGATCTCACTCATCTCAAGATTCTGAGCTTCGTCAACAATAACCACACAGTCTTTAAAAGTTGAGCCTCTTAGAAAATTTACCGGAATGCAGGTAATGTACTCATTTTCAATTAAGGAGTCCGTCACATTGCGGCTAATTAACTCATCACATTTCTCGAGTAGCGGTAATATCCACGGTTTAAACTTTTCATCTACTTCACCCGGTAGAGATCCGAGCTTACGTGTGGCTGATTCAACGATACTTCTAATGTAGAGGATATGGTCTGCTTCTTTCTTTTGTAACATCCTCAACGCGACGTTAACTGCGCAGTATGTCTTAGACGATCCTGCCGGACCATCACACAGAATTATACTCGTCTCAGGGTTGGTCGCAATATCAGTAAATGCTACCTGACTCTCAGTCAATTTAAAGGGAGTCTTAATAGTAAAATTACACCCTAGATCGGTATCCATAATTTTATTAGATTTAGGTTTCTTAATGTTCTTTGGCTTTTTTTGTGACATCAATAGTATTTATTCTATTCCCTATCAAACAAACTCAATGCATAATTGGATACATCGGGCATTATCTGCTATCATAGATGATATGTCAGATACTGCTTCAAACTACCTTCTTTTTGCTGGGGAGAATAACGAGCCTGAAATCTTCTATACTATCGAAGGGGAGGGTAGGTATGTAGGTTACCCCTCTGTCTTCCTAAGATTATTCGGTTGTAATCTCACTTGCGCGGGATTTGCAAGTAAATCCTCACCGTTCGGATGCGATTCATACCTCTCGTGGTCTAAGAAAAATAAGCTATCGTTCGACGATCTCTTTAAGCTTCTCGAAGATAAGGGATACATACAGCATCTTTTTAGGGGTGCAATTCTTAAAATTACCGGAGGTGAACCACTACTTAGACAGCAACCGCTACTCGAATTTATTAAATTATTTGCTATCAAGTATCAATTTGTACCTAGGATTGATTTTGAAACAAACGGTACCATAATGCCTGACCCTGAGTGGGTAGACATCTTTAGTGCAACATTCACCACCTCACCGAAACTGTCGAATAACGGAGATCCAATAGATAAGAGATATAATCCGGAGGTTTTACAATTTCATGTCGCGAATAATTCATGCTTCAAATTTGTTGTTAGTAATAGTGAGAATATTGACGAAATTCTTAAAAATTATATCAACCACCCCGATATTAAGCTACCGAGTAGCCTTGTGTGGCTGATGCCGTGCTGCGGTTCGAGAGAGGAACATACGGCCGCAATTACATACGTAGCAGATATTTGTAAGGAATATAACTTTAAGCTGAGCCCCCGACTGCATTTAGTGGTCTGGGATAAAGCTCTCAGAGTGTGATAAGTATCTGATATGGACCTACAGCTTAACTCCGATACCCCGTTTATTAAAATAAAAAAAGTTCAGAGTATAATAGTGTTTCATGTTTCGAGCCAGAGTAATCTTTTTAAGTCCTTAAAGAGTGACCCCATGCATGTAGGCTCCGTAATCCAGGCGCTAGATCGGGCGTACCTCCATATAGTTGATAATGCGGATTATACAGAGATGTATATGTATAAGATTGTGTTAAATGTCGGGAGACTATACGGTCAATTGGTGATTGATAGTGGCCAGAACGCGGCTACTGAAATGGAGAATAGTTATAAGAAGCGAGGGTATGATACTCTCGTGTATAAAAACAGAGGAGAGGGATGTATTAATAGAAATAACTTATCGTTAGTTGTATTGAATCCTGCTAGTAATATTCTTAATATAGTGTTACATGGAACTTTGGACGAAAATTCAGAACTTATGTTTAAAACTCAGAGTTGGATTAAAAATATGTGCTAGAGTTGAATTATTGATTGTAGATGCATAATATTAGGTATGCGCATAGCTATATCCGGTTCAGCTTGTCAAGGTAAATCAACGTTCGTCGGCGACATACTCAGTCAGTGGCCTAGTTATGCAAGATCAGCTGAAAGCTACCGCAAACTTACAGATATTCCACTCAACAAGAAGGTAACTAGAGACGGTCAGCGTCAAATCCTCAACTCACTAGCAAAGGATCAGAAAAGTGCGCGGAAGGGTGATAAGATAATTTTTGACCGGTGCGCTATTGATAATATTGTGTATTCGTTATGGTCGATGGATAAGGGAGTGTCAGATATTGATAAAGCATTCATTAATAGTTGTATAGACACTGTTAAGGAGGCAATGAAAAATATTGATATTGTCTTTTTTATTCCGATCACGGAGGTTGCATTAGTCAAGCTCGAGGAACGTGATGAGAGAGAGATTGATAGCGAGTATGTTTACGAGATCGACAATATATTCAAAGCTATTACGCATCAACACGCCCGAGATAAGAGTATATTCTTCGAAAAAGGCGATGCTCCGCCTATTATTGAGATATTTGGCTCACGTGAAGAGCGTATTGAGTTATTAAAATATTATCTCGATATAGATGGTGATCTTATAGAAACACAGAGCTCGGTTCTTGATGTTAATAACATGCAAGATATGGAGCAACTACTTAGAGAGCAGAGAGAACAATTCGTTTCCGATAATAAGGAATCTTTAATCAAGAAGGGTATTATTGAGGAGAAGAATAAGTAATTAGGTGAAGTTTAATAGTAATATAGACGTGCTACTCGAGCAGTTAGGCAGTATCAAGTATACAAAAAGAGAGTTTTACCCGCGTAACTTCAAGCTCTCTGACGAGTTTGTTAGGTCGTTTAAGAGAGAGCTACGTAGACTAATGGTTGAAGAGAAGATGGCGGTTAAGCCGGCTCTAAAAAAGCTCTGTAAAGCTCTTATATTCCATGTTTGATTAACCTAAGGCAGTGTAAAATTTTGATGCCTTAACAACGTAAGAATCGGTTAAATTGCCTTGACCTACTGCGACATTTACGTTGAGTTGAGGAGGATCACCGGCTGTTTTAATATCGTAGAATACCGGGAACGTCGACAGTAGAGATACTGATCCACTGGATTGAGCTAAGGTGAAGTCCGCACCATTAAAATTACTCACACTTAGATTAGCAGGTAATACACCAAGCGCTATACCTAATTTCGTACCTGTTCCATCAAAAATAAAATCACCAGAGTATACTGTATAGTTTGCCTGAAATGCTGATAGTAGAGCAGCTGTTATTGCAGGGATCTTCGTATTAACAATATCCTCGTATTCCGGTGAACCGATACGATTTGAAGCACTGGTCATTAAACCGTTTGTAAATGTGAAGGTATTGTAGTAATCTACGGTTGCTGATTGACCTGCCTCTCCGTTCGACATGTAAGAGGATCCGTCTAGGTTAGAAATAGTTGCGTCAGTAACGTGAATATTTTCACCAGTTAGTCCCCCGCTATACGTACCATCGCCCGCTGTGCTGAGCTTTAGTACTCCTATATTTTGCCAATCGATGACCTGAGTACCTGCGTCATTTTGTACAATTAAGAGATTACCGTCGAATATCTCCTGTGCCTCGGGCAAATTGTTAATATTGACAATATTTGTTTGAGTATTAGTTGCCATTTTAGTTATTTATCGCTAATATTATACTATTGCACATGGAAAAAATAGGTGTTGGTATTATTACCTGTAACCGTCCCGATTTTTTCAGGGGATGCTTCAACTCTCTACCTGAATGCGGTGTTGATGAGATTGTTGTCGTCAATGACGGTGACGATCTACCGTTTGATCTGCACCGAGGGGTTTTAATAAAAAATGAGAGCAATCTAGGCGTCGGTAAGTCAAAGAATAAGGCTCTCCAGTATCTTCTCGATAAAGGGTGTACGCATATCTTTATCGTTGAGGATGATGCGCTCATAAAGCGAGACGATGTTTTCGAGAGATACATCACAGCGAGCCGGGTAACGGGCATACAGCACTTCAATTTCGGGCCCGGCTCACCCTTTAATCGTCGCCAGAGTACGCCGAATTTTGATTTATACAATCGACACTTACTCGACACTGCGTCGGAGCCTAACCCGAAGCTTGTAATAGAGTATCCGCAAGACGTTAATATATGTCTATACGAGCACGTCGCGGGAGTTTTTAGTTTCTTTACCAGAGAGATCTTGACCGTAGTTGGTATACACGACGACCAGTTTGTAAACGCGTGGGAACACGTCGAGCATACGTATAGAATTATCCTCGCCGGCGGTCATCCGCCGTTTTGGTGGTTCGCAGATATCGAGGACAGCATTAAATACATCGGAACGCAAAAGGATGCAATAGCTACGAGTACAATGTCCGGTAAGACTGAGACGTGGTTAAAGAACGTGAATAGTGGTAGGGAGTTGTACCTAAAAAAGCACGGTCATTATCCAAACACAACACCTAGCAGCTCCGAGGATGTTGTCATATCGTCGCTTAAAAGTATTAAGAAGAGATGGAAGATATAACGCTAATATCGTGTTCGTATAATACACCGGACGTAACTCTGACCATGCTAAGGTCTTTCTTTTGCCACCACTCGGAAACGCCTGTAATTATAGCCGACAATTCTACCGACGATATTACGAGACGAGATCTGGAGCTGTGGAGAGTACCCTACGTGATTAACCCCGGTGGGTTGCATCTTAAGAGTGTTGATATGTTGTTTGACCGAGTACAAACGAAGTACGCTCTGCTAGTAGATACTGACGTAATCTTCCTAAAGAATCACTCAGCGGTACTTGATCAGGTCAAGTCTGGAAAACTGACGCTTGCTGGTGATATATGCGGTGATAGAGGTGGTAAGCGAATTCATCATCGTGCTCACCCATGGCACTGCTTCGTAGACGTTGAGGAGATTAAGTTAAATAGAATTACATTCTACAATGAGGCAAAGCAGCTTAGTAAAAGTGCAAAACTATACGACGTGGGGTGTACTTTTTTTGAAGACATAAGAAAAAAAGAGCTACGGATCGGAGATGTTAAGTTAGAGGGGGATTACTTTAAGCACTATGAGGGCATGTCGTGGCGAACAAAGAGATACGGTACACACGACGGTAATATAGACATGAGCTCAAGTGCTACCCATAACAATGCTGGTTTATATAGGTACGGTCTATCGGTCGAAGAGAGTTATAAGAGCGAAATTATTAGGTATAAGGATACGAAGATAAATGCAAAATAATATCATATTTCTTATAGTTGTTCACGACATAAAGCTGATTCAATTCTTTGAATCAACCTGTAAATACACAAAACTAGATAACTATAAATATCTTCTCGTAGGCCAGCACGCGGAAAACTATCAGTCGGATAGGATTATACAGTGTTGTCTGCTACCGGATCATATAGAACAATATAAGAACTATCTTGCGTATACGGGGTGGTATGCTGCAGCAAGAAACCCCAATATTATAGAGGGATGTGATTATGTGTGTTTTCTAGAATACGATACCGATATCGATGCAGAATTTTCCTTGCAGAGCTTTATCGATAAAGTAACCGCTAAAAATTTAAACTGTTGCGGTCTGACGTGGATGAGCACCGGTGCGGGGCTATTCAAGAGGTCTCACTTCACTGCCAAGCTTATATCCTTCCTCCTTAAGGAGGGTCATGGCGAGATTAGACCTAATTGTGATAATTGGATAACTACAAACAATGTCGTATTTAAGCGGTCGTTTTTAATTGAATACTTCAACGATAAGCTTACGAACGATTTTTTTGAGTATCTTGGGAATGACAAGATGTCTGGTCACTTTTTAGAGAGATATCTATCTGTGTATTGCTTTATAAGAAGCATTCAATTTGGTATTGTTGAAAATAGTAGCTTAGTTCACCGCGGGTTTGACAGTCATAACACTCAAAATATATACCACAGTCCGAGGGGATATGAACAATTTAAAACTGCTAATAAAATTTCCGACTAAAAGTAGACCCGAAAAGTTCTTCAATGTATTAGACTCGTATTACGGTTTAATGTTAACTAACAACTTTCAGTTTGTTATTACCTGTGACAGTAGCGATCTCACGATGAATAATAGCATCGTGAGATCGCGGTTTACCGGATATAAGAACCTGATCGTACATTACGGCGAAAGTAAGTCTAAGATCGAAGCCGTTAATAAGGATATAACTGGATATGACTTTGATATTCTTCTCCTCGCCTCAGACGATATGGTACCTATCGTGAGGGGATACGATGCATATATAAAATACGTATACAGGAATGTATTGCGCGGTGATACGGATTATGTTGCATGGTTCAACGATGGGTTCCAGGGTAGAAATCTCAATACTCTATCTATAATGGGTAGGAAGTTTTATGACAGGTATAGTTACGTATACAACCCAGTATACAGGTCCTTATTCTGCGATTTAGAATTTACCGATGTGATTAAACAGCTTGGGAGGTTTATATACTTTGAGGATGTTATTATTAAGCATGTGCAGTATTCAATAGTCAACGAGGCTCCGGATAGTTTATATATCGAGAATAATAAGTTTTATGACCAGGATTTAGCAGCATATAAAGCAAGGCAGCGGGCAAACTTCGACCTATAGCATGCAACGAGCCATACTAGTCTCTTTCGCTTCAGGATCGCCTAAGTGGTATAGATCGCAGTCAAATCTCGTTGCTTCTGCTAGGGGTAGAGGTATATCCGGCGCGATATCATATACAGACATCAACGTAATGTCAGACCTTGTACAGTACTACGGTGACCGCTTTAAAGGGACAAGAGGTTTTGGATTTTGGAGGTGGAAGCCGTTTATAATCAGAGATTGTCTCAACCAGCTTAGCGACGGTGATATTGTAGTATATGTCGATAGTGGCAATACGATTATTAGCAGTCTTCAGCCCGTTGTGGATATATGTAATAAAGAGGATATCGTGTTGTTCGAGAACCGAGACGGTAATGGCAGGGGCGAAGTGCATAAAAACGGTGAGTGGACTAAGAGAGATTGTTTCATTAAGATGAAGTGCGACGAGCAGACATATTACGACGCGGATCAGGTCGATGCCTCCTATCAACTCTTTAAGAAAACGCCTGAAAATGTCGCGCTTATCGAAGAGTATGTTAACCTCAGCAAGGATGACGATATTATCACCGACTCTCCGTGTACTCTCGGCAGCAATTTGACTCGATTTATCGACCATAGACACGATCAGTCAATTATATCTTTATTAGCTGCAAAAAGAGGTGTAAAACTATATCCGGAGCCCTCCGAGTGGGGTAACCGTATAGTAGGTAGACCGTATCCGCAGTTGTTTTGGCATCATAGAGGAGTTTTTTAATGATTATGGCTTGTAAGTTACAGCTCTTAACATATCATGTACGATGAAGCATTATCATAGCAGCAGTCAATGTGGTCCGATATCGTGAAATTTTTAATTATACAGGAGAACGGTAGGCACGAGATCAGCAAGCATCTGCGCGAGTGTAATAGTATGCGGAGGGCGTTGTTATGTAGCGATGTTGAGTGTGATGTATGGGGGTTGGGTCACAGTAATTACAATACTGCTCCAAATTACGACAGTTATGATGTAATTATCAATCTCGAGAACTACGATACTGGGTGGATGCCGAGCTTGTCCCATGTAACCAAGCCCCTCAAGTTCCTGTGGGCTATTGATAGTCACGTTAGAGGCTACGACTACTATCGTGGCGTTTATAACGAGGGTAAATACAATTACATCTTACAATCGACAAAAAACTTCCTCGATTCAAACAGTCTATGGTTCCCTAACTGCTATGACGATGAGTTTATAAAGCCGAATGACACGGAGAAGCAGCACCTGGTGGGGTTTTGCGGTAATTTTGTTAATCGTAAGCCTCTATTTGATTATGTAGGCAGTAGAGTACCGTTAAGGCTGGATATTGACGTACGAGGCGTTGACATGATAAACGCTATCAACTCGTATAAGATACTGCTTAATAAGAATATATCTGTAGATGTGAACTATCGAAATTTTGAAACGATGGGATGTAAGACAGCTTTATTGACCGACCCTAACGATCAGTATAAGGAGCTTGGGTTTAAGGACGGTGAGAACATGTTTATCTATCGTAGTGCAGATGCTGCTGTTGATATAATTCAATACCTCTATAAAGATCCTGTAAAGCTCGTGCAGGTTGCAGAGGCGGGTTACCAGCTCTGCGTACGAAAGCATACCTTCAAAAAGAGAGCGAGCAGCTTAATAAAGTTTATTAACAGTGTAATATAAAACTATTTAAAACAAGAAACGATATGTTAGATAAGCTACCTAAAAATATGTCAGTTGTTGAATTGGGTGTATTTAAGGGTGAATTTGCTACGGAATTATATAAGCGACTATCTCCCTTACAGTTACTTCTAGTAGATATATGGTGTGGTGAATCCGGTTCCGGCGATAAGGACGGTTACAATCACATTACTGTCAAGGATATGGAGCGCGTGTATATAGAGCTCGTTGATAAGTATAAGTCGCTCAATGAGGTTAAGCTCATTAGAGAGACGACTACTAATTTCTTACAGAGCCAAGTTGATAGCGCTTTCGATATGATATATGTTGATGCAGATCATTCATACGAAGCTGTTACTAACGATTTGCAATTATCATTTAAAAAATTAAAAAATGGAGGAGTATTAGCTGGTCATGATTATATACAGTATTCGCAAATAGCTGCTGCTGTTGATAACTTCTGTCGTCAGTACGGTCAGCAAATTATTGCCGTAACAAAAGACGGTTGTCCGACGGTTGTCCGACGTTTGTTATACAGATTAGCAAGTAGTAATTAATATGAGAATTGGAATTCATACAAATAGTATTGACGATAGAGGATGCGGTCGCGTAATTTATGATTACGGTCACGCTTTACGTAAATTTTATAATTACGAAGTGTTTTTGTACTCCTCATCAAAGCTGCCTAACGAGAGTATAGATAGATATCGTAAAGAGTTTCCAATTAAGCAATATGATGTACGTATTGGAACTCCTGAAAATAATAAATTAATTAGTAGCGAGCTTAACCGATTAATTGAGGAAGATAAGCTTGATTTTATGCATTTAATTAAATCAGGTGATATTGACGGTGTTCTACCGGACGCTTGTAAGACAGGGGTACATTGTGTATTTAATATGTCACAGCCTCACGGCTCTGTGTATGCTGGTGTATCTGACTATATTGCAAAAAAATATAATAAAACAGCATATATTCCTCATATTATAAAGCCGTTATCGCCTACAGAAGATATACGTAATCGATATAATATACCTAAGGATGCTCTTGTTATAGGTCGTCACGGAGGTAGAGATACGTTTAGCTTACCATTCGTGAAGCAAGCCGTCATAGATACAGTAACTAAACACCGTAAAGACGTATGGTTTTTATTTTTATCTACAGCGCCTTTTATCGAAAACGAAAGAGTTATATATCTTCCATGGGCAAAAGATGATCAGGCGGTATATAATTTCATACATGCATGTGATATAATGATACACGGCCGCGCTGAAGGCGAAACATTTGGCTTAGCTATTGCTGAATTTTCAGCATGCAATAAGCCAGTAATTACTTGGTCAGGTAAACAATACCCGCAGTATGATAAAGCTCATATTGATTTACTTGGTAAAAAAGCTATTATCTATAGTGATTATAGCGAGCTTATTAATACGTTGTATAGTATTCAGCGATCCGATATTAAAAAGCGTGACTGGGATGTCTATAGCGAGAGATTCTCTGATCAAAATGTTATAAAGCAATACCGCGACGTTTTTCTTACTTAGCATGATTAAAGTTAGTTACTATATTGTGACATATGACAGGCTTTATGACGTTGTTGTTAATCAGCTAAGTTCAGAAGAGCGAGATAATATTACATGTTATAATATACAAAAAAAAGTACCTAAAAATATTTCTTGTCTTGTTAAAAACCAAATTAATGAGTGGGAGTTAACTTGGAATGAATATCATTATCAGACTCATCAATATTATGAATATGGAACCCTCGTACATTTATTAAAAAATTCAGAGCTTATTGACGGCGCTACCCATATAGGATTAATGCACTACGATGTTATTTTTAATAAAAATTGTGTTATTGATATTAATAATGAGTTAGAAAAAAATCCTAATACTATTTTTTATCAAAGAATTTTACCCAATCCGCAGCTATCTTTATTAAAAGAAGAGGTACAGCATTTATGTACATTTATGAGTGAAAAGCTTGATATGTATATTGATAGTGAAATGGTCTGGAATGTAGGCTGGGTCAGTGAGGCGTTGAGTATTACTCCAAAGAGTGTTTGTATGAAATTTGCAAAATTTCTTTATGACTATCATAGCGAGATAGAAGATATTTTAAAGAGCAATAGATGGAATATTATGCACCACTGTCCTCATCGGATTTGCGGTATTGTGGAAAGAATGTGGGGATTCTACCTAATGTCATGTAATCTTCCTATGAAAAAAATGAATATTATACACGAGTGGGATTCATACCAACATAAGCATATGGATATGAATGGATCCGGAGCTGCTACTATTTGAATAATGTTTAATTCTGCCAACATTTTAAATGCTGCTAATTATGAAAGTTTATGTAATTACTCGTTTGTGCCTTCTCACAGTAGAGTAGGGTCTCCGGAGATGCTGTATAAACCGGGAAATATTTTCTGTAAAACAGATTATATAAATTATTTGTTTGAATGGTTAAATAGAGAATGTAAAACACAACATAATTTAATTACTCATCATAGTGATTACCCTATAGATGAAGCTAGATTTAATAAGAAGCCGAAATGTATTAAAAAGTGGTATGCCATTAACCCCACAGTGAGTCACCCTGACTTAATAGCCATACCACTCGGATTAAAGACACATAAAGAACCATTTCTGGAGCCTCAATATAAAACAGAATGGTTTGCATTTAATATAGAGAGATTGAGACAAAATAAAAAGGAAAATAATATATATTGCAATTGGGGAGTTACTAATATAGAACGGATGTATGTTATAGATAAGCTTAAGCATGCAAAAGTAGAGTTTACTCATGATGATAATAAGCCATTTGAGCAGTATATAGAGAATATGTCAAGGCATAAATTTGTTATTTCGCCACCTGGTAACGGTATTGATTGTCATAGAACTTGGGAAGCTCTTTATGTAGGTAGTATTCCGATTGTAATTAAAAATTATATTTATGAAAATTGGACCGGTTTACCTATTCTACAAGTAAACGATTTTAGTGAAATTACTGACAGCTTGTTAACTAATTTTATGAAAAAACAGTTTACTTTGCAGAAATTGCATATAAATTATTGGCATAACCGTATATGTACAATATAGATCAAAACGTAATTAATAAATTATTATCCTTCTGTAATATAGGTGCTTTTGGACCTGGCACGTTACTGTTTAATCACACGCCTGATAGTAAGAGCAAACAGCTCGATTGTATTGCAATTATTTAATCCTCATAAGGTAATGTCGAAGTTTCAAACCGTTTTTATTAATAGGAGTTAAGTATTAAATGTTTTCTTATAACTCACAGTAGACTCTACAGTAAGGCTCGCGAGCTAAAAGTAGTCTCGAACATGGACTGAGAATATGAGCCGTGCATATTATATTTACCCTCACCAAGGAATGGGTGATCAGATTATCTGTAACGCGATCGTAAGGAATATCTGTAAAAAGTTTTACGATCGTAGAGTTGTAGTTTTTTGCTCTCTGAGAGATATTAGAAGTATGCAGTTCATGTATAGAGATATTGGTAATATTGAACTAGTTGCAGCACCTCACGATCACTGTATTCATGAGATGCTTGATCATCGAGACGAAGAGGATAAGGTGTATATAGGCCATCACCACATTGCGGAGGGATTAGTACTGGGTAAAGCCTTCGATGAGTCTTTCTATGCGCAGGTTGGAATGCGTTTTGAGAGACGATGGACCGATTTTAAAGTCGTGAGAGATATTCAAGCTGAGCGAGACCTACTCAAACGCCTAGACGTCAAGCCAGGTAGATATATATTTCTACACGACGATCCGAGCAGGAAATTAGTAATTGATAGGAATCATATTATAGATAAGAGTCTGCCTGTTATATTGCCGACGGACGTTCGTACTGATGTAATATTTGATTATTTAGCGTTACTAGAAGGTGCAAAGGAGATTCACTGTATAGATAGTAGCTTTAGACTGCTTGTCGATTCTATTTTTTCAGAAAGACCGGGGTTATTCTTTCATAAGAGACTGTTAGACGGCGTGTTGAAGCACGGGTTAAATTCTAGTTCAAAATTATCATGGACGATTATATAAATAGTGATTTTATTAACGGGGTAGGGTTGCAGGTTACTGCCGATGCAGTGATTGATGTGAATAGAAGAGACTCGATAGACAAACTACCCTCGAGAGCTATAGTATGGTGCAAGACGGATTATATAGACGAGTTCTTTCATGCTATCAGGGATATTGATAATAAAATCATCCTGATAACACACAGCTCTGATCATGAGATTGACGAAGAGGTGTTTAGTAGGCGACCTGCTTGCATTAAGAGATGGTTTGCACAAAACGTAAATTTCGTACACCCGCAGCTAATACCTATACCTATCGGTATAGAAAATCATATCGGGCCTAATAAGGGTAGTTCGATCGATATTGAATATATAAGAAAGTCCAAGCGCAACCACGCGGTAGTATCAAAAAACACCGGCCAGCTGTATGTTAACTTCAGCTTACAGACGAATAAGAACCGCGCAAATGTACGAAACACTATTGCTAATAGAGGCATAGGCTTTGTTGACGTGAAGAGATCGTTCGCAGATTACTGTGATATAATGAAGCAGTTTCTATTTGTGGCATCGCCGAGAGGCACTGGTATCGACTGTCATCGTACGTGGGAGGCTCTCTATATGGGGTGTGTTCCTGTAGTAGAGAAACATGCAATGTATAATCAGTATAGGCATCTACCGATCGTACAGATTGACGACTGGTCGACGTTTCAGATGAGTCAGCTTGATCCTTATGTTTCAAGCTATCTTGCTGGCACCTGCTTTAGTAATACTAAAGAGTTGAGCTTAACGTATTGGGCATCTATCCTACAACAGGAAAAACTTCTATTATAACACTATGCCTGGTCAAATAAACTTCGAAGAGGATGTACTCGGTCGAGCAATTGTTGATATATGTATGCAACCCGATGTACACACGATTGTTGAAGTCGGTGCGTGGAATGGTTTGGGTACTACACGATGTGTTCTTCACGGGCTTAAGGAAGGCAATAAGACGGACTTTAGCTTTACCTCCCTAGAGTGCAGCCCGGATCGCTACATAGAGGCCGTGAATAATAATCATTTAGCAATCTCGAAAAATTTTAACATCTTATACGGTAAGATCGTAAGTGAGACTATGCTAGGTAGCTGGTTTGATATAAACTCTTTGAGAGTTGATCAAAAATCCTGGCTGGCACAGGATATCTCATGGATGATGAATGTTCCTGATGTATCCTATGCGTTGCCTGATAAGATAGACTTCCTAATACTCGACGGTGGCGAGTTCTCGACATTCTTAGAGTGGGAGAAACTAAAGTCACGTACCAGATATTGTGCATTAGACGACACTAGAGAGTTGAAGTGCAATAGGATACGCGCAGAGATACTTGCGTCTCCGGACTATAGGGTTATTATTGACGATACTTCTACGAAAAACGGCGCTATGGTGGTAGAGAACTTAAAGTGGTAGTGATATGAGTAATCTACAAATATTCATTATAGCTTATGATAGAATTTATAACAAGGTTGTAGATCAGTTGACCGCATCCGAGCTCGAATCGATTACGTGCTACGCGGTACAGGAGTAGCGACAATATGAAGATAAATATAAATGCGATACTAGATATAACAAACGATCACCTTAACAACATTGACATGTCTCGACTTGAGACAACACATCGATGCTACGGTTCTGAGTTTATTAGTGGTCCGAGCGGTAGAGAGCATTACAGGCTACTCGTCTATATAGCATCTCTCTGTTCAAATAAGCTCATATTCGATGTGGGTACCCATGCTTGTAAGTCAGCTATAGCCTTATCTAGCAATCCTCTGAATAGAGTTAAGTCGTACGACATTGTTCAGCTTGAACCGATAAACCCTAAGATAGATAATGTAGAGTACTTTATAGGAGATGTGACTGCTGATCCGGAGTTACGTAGATCATCCATCATATTTCTAGACGTGAGTCATGACGGTACATACGAGGATGTAGTGTGCAACCATCTCCGCTCTTCGGGCTGGAGGGGCTTATTAGTACTCGACGATATTAACTTGAACGACCCTATGAAGAACTTCTGGAATAAAATAACAGAACGGAAGTATGATATTACCCGTTTAGGTCACTGGAGCGGAACAGGGATAGCTGTGTTTGAATAGTGTTTCACATTAACAACATCATAAATGCCGCGAATTATGAGAGTATATGTGACTACTCTATAATTCCACCCGAAGGTAAAGTATTTACCCGTGATATACTCGATAGATCGGGTATCATCTTCTGCAAGACGGATTATATTGATTACCTGTTCGACAATATACAGGATTCCGATCATACGTATAACCTCATCACTCATCATAGCGATCATCCTATAGATGAGTACCGGTTTTCAAAAAGGCCGAGGTGCATAAAAAAGTGGTTTGCTATAAATCCTACTTATAAGCACCGTGACCTAGTGGCTATACCGATTGGAATTAAGACTCATTCAGGTATGTACTATGAGAAGCAGTATATGACACCGTGGTTTGCTAGTAATATAGAGGCGCTCCGGCACACCAGAAAAGATCGCAATATATATTGCAACTGGAACGTTACTAATCTCGACCGAATGAGCATCGTGAAGACGCTAAGACATAATAATATCGACTTAACACACGATATTAATCAACCGTTTGAGAAGTATATTGTAAACATGGCATCTCACAAGTTTGTGGTGTCGCCTCCTGGTAACGGTATAGATTGTCATAGAACATGGGAGAGTTTATACTCGGGATGCATCCCGATAGTTATAAAAAACTACATATATGACGGTTGGCACAATCTGCCGATACTGCAGGTAGAGGACTTCTCCCAGGTCACTAATGAGTTGCTTGATAGCTTCACGAGAAGATCATTCAATATAAATAAGCTGTTTATCTCTTACTGGAAGGACTTAATAACTGTATGAATAGACCGTTGAGAGTGTGTGTATTAGGTAGCTGCAACCTACAACACTTTCCGATTATTGATTACGGCGGCATAGAATCATGCGTAGAGCATCTTTGCACCGGTATGCACAGTCACTTTAATGATACAATTAAGTTCTGTGTAATTGTACCAAAGATTTTTAAGAAGAGAGAAGTAACAGCTCAATTCAAGTTTAATATCATCGAGGCAAACTATGTAGGATGTAGTTCATCAGGCATACACCCTATCAATTTCGCGCTAGAGGCTAAAGAAATGATTAGATCTTCACCTATGAAGCCGGATATTATATGGGCCTACGGTGATTGGTCGGCTAAGGGATTACATGACCTGGGTATACCTATAATTTCAACCATACTGGATAGCGGCCCGTGGATAGACGGTAAGTTCATCTTCAAAGAGAATGTCCACTATAGATTTGCATCTAAATTTCTCTACGACCTCGTTCTGCAGGATGCCGGTACGGATAAGGCTGTTGCAGATATAAAGACTAATAGTTTCTGGTGTCATACTGGTCTAGATGATTATGAATTTGACTTTGAACCTAATAAGGATGGATATATCCTATGGGTTGCTGGGCTACACTGGGGAATGAGCGGTAAAGGGCTAGATACGTTTATTGAATTAGCTAAACGCTTACCTGAGCAAGAGTTCGTTGCGTACGGTACGGGAGATGATGAGGTTGCAGCTCAACTACGACAGATTGCTCTTAGTATGTCGAATTTAAGCTTTAGAGGTGTGCTTGCAAGAGATGAATCTCATAGAGCAGCATTTAAGAAGGCAAAGATGTTCGCTATGCTTACTAGAATACCCGAGGCATTCGGTAGAACAAACATTGAAGCAATATCAAAGGGTACGCCTGTCATAGGCTCAATGTATGGAGCAGTACCGGAGTTAGTAAATCATCCCGAAACGGGATTCTGCTCAAATAATATTGACGAGCTTGTTAGCGCCATTAAGATGAATAAATTTAACAATAGAGAATGCTTTGAGTTTGCTAGGTCGAGGTATCATATAAAGACCGAAATTAAGAGCTTAATGCAATATTCGAAAAGGATACTCAATAGAGATAAGTAATATAACGCACTTATGCAAGAATCACCCTACCGCGTCGCTGTTTGTTTTTCGGGTGGAGTTAGAAATTTTAAAGATACGTTCTCATCCTTTAATGAGAACTTTCTGAAAGTATATCACCCAGATATCTTTATCTACGGTAAGCAGAATAATGACGGAGTTGAAGTTAACTTAGAAGATATTACGAATTTATATAATCCGAGATCTATTGTAATAAATGACGACGCATTTTATGCAAAGGAAGAATTTAAACACAGCTTTGGTGCGCCTATTTTAAAGTCTCTTTTTTTCAACGTACAGCAATGTAATATATTAAAGCAAGAATATGAAAGTCGTAATAATTTTATATATGATATTGTTCTTAGGGTGAGATTTGATTGTTTTTTTAACAGAGTTGTGGATAGGGAGGAACTGAGTCAGGTGAACGATGATACGATTCTAGTACGACGCGATTGGTGTGGATTTAATCAGTCTCACCCTACACGTGTGTGTGATATATTTGCTTTCGGCAAGTCTGCCACAATGGATAGATTTTCTACCGCGTTTTTAAGTAAGGACCTGTTCAACCAACCGCATACTAGTGACTGCGCTGAAACATTACTAGGCCTTCACCTAGCGAGAGAGGGTATAATTACGAACGATATCAGCGAGGTCAAAGGTAAATCAGGTGGTGCGCCTATCGTACTTGAATACCCTGATAGTTTTAATATCGATCACCTCACAGCCTATCGAGGAACGTCATGGCGTCAGCATTTAAGACTAAGGAACGATTCGGGACCTGATGCCAATTGGAGAGGAATAAGATATTGATAAAGATATTAATAATGGGACTGTCGACTTCCGGCAAGACTACTCTTGCGCGTAGTCTTTTTAACCTGCTTAAAGACAATAAACTATCTGTAGAGTGGTTTAATGCGGATGTTACCCGCAAAAGGTACGATGACTGGGATTTTAGCGAGGAGGGTAGAGTGAGGCAGTGTGAAAGGATGATATTAATGTGTGATAACTCAACAGCTCAATATATTATCTGCGACTTTATTGCACCCTTAAAGATAATTAGAGATAAATTCCAACCGGGGTATCTTATTTGGGTTGATACTATTACCGAGTCACGCTATAAGGATACAGATGCTATATTCGAGCCGCCTAGTAGTTTTAACCTTAGGGTCATAACAAAAGATTCAGAATATTGGGCGCGTGAGATATATAAGGAGCTCTATAAGCATGATAAAATTAGTAATTCTTGATGTTGACGGTGTACTAACTGACGGTAGAAAGTATTATGATAATTCCGGGCTAGCAGTATATAAGACATTTTGTGATAAGGACTTTACAGCGATTAAAAAATTTAAATCTGCCGGCTGCCATGTAATATTCCTATCAGGTGATGAGAATATAAATGAAAGGGTAGCTGCTAATAGAGGTATACCCTTTTACTATACTCGTGGTAAGTGTAAGAGCTTATTTCTACCTGATCTATTAAAAGAGTATAGCGCTAGATTAGAAGAGGTGGTATTTCTCGGCGATGATACATTTGATAGAGAGTTAATGTCTCGTGTTTATCATAAGTTCTGCCCAAGCGATGCACCCCGCGAGGTAAAGGAGGTATGTCAGGTACTTACCAATGCAGGTGGGTGCAATTGTGTCTTAGAGCTCTATGAAGTACTGCTCAAGCAAAACAACGTTAAACAGTATGATATGGATATAATTTATAAAATTGACAACAATGAAAAGTTTTGATATAACTCTGTATGGTCACCTGAGTTACGATAATATTTTTATTAAATTTAAAAATATTACGTCAGTAGGCTGTATAGGTAATGTTTGGCGGGATATTAAACTATATAACCCTTTAATTAGAGTCTCCATACAGCCTACTGCTATAGGTGAATCATTAATACTAGTAAATGAGGAGGAGTCGAAGAGAACGAGTAAATCCTGTCTAAATTTACACACCCAAAAACCGAAACTAGAGTCTTCGGTTATACATCATACAATGTATATCAATGAACTACACGACATTTCATTTTTAAGCGACTTAAAGGGGTTTGTAACTGCGGATGTATGTAATGGTTCAATGCTTAATTTAGACTCACCACATCTAGAAAGTATAGATCTACTGTTTATATCAGATGAAGATTGTACTTTCGATCTTCATCTACTCACGACCAGGATACCCAACGTTTTATTACATACAAAGAGTGGTAGTACCTTATATTCATCCGGCAAGACGACTGCATTTACTGCGGAACGAGTAGAGGGTGTCAACGTACTCGGTCTAGGTGATAAATTTGCTGCGTACGTCTTATGTAATTTGATTAATAGTAACTTCGATTTAAGTAACTCTATACAGTCATCACACGACAGAATAACAAATGAACTCAAAAAAATATAATCTAGTACTACCGGTAGCTGGTGATGCTAATAGATTTAAGGAAGCAGGCTACCTAATGCCGAAGCCAATGATACCGTGTAACAATAAGACGGTCGTTGAGTACGCTTTAAATCCGTTCAATCTAGAGGAGGCTAATATAATTTTTATTGTGCAAAAGAAGCACGTAGCAGATTATTCGATTGATTCATTTTTACGTCAGAAGTTTGGCGACGGTATCGCTATTGTTGAGCTAGATAAGCCGACTGAAGGTGCACTATGCACGTGTTTGTTTTCCGAACCGTACATAGATCATACACTACCGTTAGTAATATATACACCAGATGTAACATTTTCACCAAAATTTGTAATCAGCGATTTCGATAGATACGAAGCTGCATTGCTCACCTTTAAGGCAAATAGTCCAGACCATAGCTATGCTAAATTAAACGACAACGGCCTCGTTGTCGAGACCAAAGAGAAAGAAGTTATTAGCGATAATGCAGCAGCGGGTCTTTATTTCTTTAAGACACCGTCAAAATTCTATAATTACGGTATGTTGATGATGCAACGAGGTGAAAAGGTAAAGCAAGAGTACTATATCTGCCCAGTATATAACTACTTTATAAAGGATCGTCTAGATGTTGGCGTTGTTCTATCTGAAAAGCTATATGTCTTAGGTACACCTAAGGAATTAGAGTTTTATGAACGTCATGTACTACATGATACTTTTAGAATAGGTCTATGCTCAGATCATTCAGGCTTTGCTGCTAAAGAGATAGCAAAGCAAGTACTCGAATCTCTAGGAATTAAATATATCGACTTTGGAGCCTTTTCAGCGAAGGATTGCGATTACAATTCCTACGTTAAGCAAGCTGCTCTAAGATTGAATAAGCGATATGTTGATTTAGTTATAGGATTTTGTAGAACAGGTCAAGGGGTTAATATCTGTGCAAATAAAATTGAAGGTATTAGAGCCTGTATTATGTATAATGAATACTCGTGTGAGTATGCTATAAGACATAATTGTTGTAACTTCTTTTCATTCCCTTCGAAAAATTTTACCGGAAACGAGTTTACTAAGTACGTCGAAATTATGCAGCGGAATAAGTTCGACGGTGGTAGGCACTACACGAGAATTTTAGATATATGATTGTCAACAACCTGAAGAAGTTTGTTTTCGTATCTGTACCGAAGACAGGCTGTACTAGTATAATGGTACAACTAGATAGTAATCCGGATATACTGAAGCAACCTCCACCTATTTATCACAGTCAACTAGATACATTAGTAGGTCACGACGATTACTTTAAATTTGGATTTGTACGGCACCCGGTAGATAGATTTTTGTCTACCTATATAGATGGTATACGAGACCCTGGCCATATTAGAGATTGGTCAGGTAGTCTACTAAACTATGCTACACCTAATGAATTCTGCGCAAACCTTCACAACGAGGAAGTAAGAAACGAGGTACACTTCATACCACAGCATAGATTTTTCTATAAAGACGGTGTCTGTATAGCTAGTAAGATTTATAGATACGAAAACTTTACGGAGAGTTGCCGCGATATATCGCAAAGGATAGGAATATATGTGCATGCAGGAGTTAGGATGAGAGCTACACAGAGGGATACAGACTATACAAAGTATCTCTCTGACGCGTCGATAAGAATACTTTACGATTTCTACCGTAGGGATTTTGACTTATTTAATTATGAAATTCCTTCTGCTGTCTCATTGCTTCATTAAAGATCAGGTAGAGATAAGCAAAGTAGAGATTTTTAATTTTGTTATCGATTACTTTAAATCGCGCTACACCGAATTAACAGTCGTTGTAGCAGGCCATGGTATCGATTTAGTTAAGAGCCTGATTAAATCCGATTACATAATCTGGCTGCCATTCTTACAGTCCGAAATAGGGTATGGTCACCCTGTATGTGTAGAAAAGGGGTTACAGTTAATTAAAGAGTTGGGAGGTGGTAGGGTACTTAAGATGAGATTAGATACTATATCATCTCATGATGACATCTTTAGATACTGTGACGGAATTTTAAACGACGAAAAAACAAGCTGTATAGTAACAGCTCAGACAAATAATGCAGGGCTTATCGGGGACTTATTTATGTATGGTGATATAGACTTCCTATTGTCTCTATGGAACTCTACAGTATGGAACTACAGCGGAGATGGTATGGTGAATATAAACCGTCTGTTCCACGACAAGTATAACTGTAAATTACGTGAAAAATTCTCGTATAGAGAGAATGATAAGTTAAAGTGGATACTAATTAAGCCGGAGCATTTTAATACAATTAAGGCTAGCAATCTAGAGACTGACTACGGCCCGTATCTATGGGATAAATATTTTGGATCTTACATTACCGAGAACGATTTCTACAGAGCCTAACTAATATGAAGACTATCTCACACAGAGGTAACCTATTTGGTCCTATGCCCCTTTTAGAAAATAGTGAGGAGTACATTCTTGATGCTCTTCGTAGGGGAATCGAATGCGAGATCGACGTGTGGTATGCTGGTGACACCTATTATCTCGGCCATAATGGCCCGGTGTATAAAACATCGCTGCAGTTCTTATCACAAGCAGGATTGTGGTTGCATGCAAAAGATCTCAACACATTAAACAACATACCGTCAGAGTTAAATTTTTTCTGGCACCAACAAGACGACTTTACATTAACCTCAAAAGGGTATATCTGGACATTTCCGGGTAAGAGCGTTTGTAATAAATCTGTTATAGTTGACAAGGATAGAGATTGGAAATATAAGGGGTATAAGTGTCATGGCGTCTGCACGGATTGGGTATTTTAATAGAATACGTTGACTTAATATTCAATATATAATATCATATATCAATATGATCATTACTGACATTCCTATTTACGACGGTTCTCTCATTCACAATCGATTCGCTTATAAGTTTCACCGTAAGAAGGTTCTCTCTATCGGTAACATTGTAGCATTTAGAGCGCCCATGAAGGTGGAGACATCTGGAATGATTGATCTCGAAGATCTGCTAGATGCAGATTTTATTTATAGTGACGATGCTATAAATTTCTGTTGGGAGATTCCTAATATGTGTCCTGTTGGCGCAGTAGCCTTCCAGCGGCTATTTAACACTCTGATTGCCAATATACTCGGTAAGTATATTAACTCTCCTATTGAAATGAAGGGTGACGATTTAATTGTACATAAGGAGCATAATCAACACGGTATCATACAATCAAAAGGTAAAGCCTCTGTCAGTATTACTTATACTAAGAATAATATCGCTATCGGCCATACAGGGATCAATATAAATGCAGGTAAAAAAGCTCCTGCATTTGCTTATTCAACGAATCTCTCTAACCCTCAAGCAGAGGCATTTATGATTGAGGTAGTACAGTTGTTCTATAGCCTAGCTGATGATCTATTCGTTGCGTCGACGAAGATTACTCTATGAGTACTATCTTCGACTTTATTGAAGCGACTATCTTCACTAAAAATAAGGCATTACTTCAATCATCTGATGATGAGAAGGAGTTTAGTCCCTACATGGTAAATAGATGGCTATCTATGTATTCACCGCAGATGTGCAATGTGGTGAACGAAACAACAAATAGATATTCTACTGTATTTGATAATAAAAAGGACCTATTTGATTTCTATGTAAGTGTTTTGCCTAAGGTTAGTTTTAAAAAGATTTCTTATATCAAAAAGTCTGCGAAGGAGGATAAGGAGTTCAAGTATACAGATCTGATAGCAAAGACCAGACAAACCTCTCAAAGAGAGGTTATTGAATGTGCTAAACTAGTGGAGTTAATGAGCGTATCGAGTAATATATAACATATGCCATTAGACATAGATATTCTATCTACAAAAAAATCACTACTCGACTTAGCGTCGTTTCCTAAGAATAGCTTTAATTCCGTCCTATACGGGTTTAAGCTGAAAGCAGTGCTCGATGATGTACTTCTTGTTAGGTATGCTGACGAGACAAGCGACGGTAGTCTTATTAAGAGAGGAAGTATTTTTGTACCGGTGAACGTCGATTCTAAGGCCTGGAGAATCGGTTATGTTATTCTTGCAGGACCGAACGCAAAACTTGCAAAGCCAGGCGAATATGTTATCTTCCCTAATAATATGGGTATACCTATCGCTAATATTGAAGTAGAGGGGCACGGTACTATTGATAAGGGTCTGTTTTTAAACGAACAGAGAATTTTTGGTATTGCAGCCTTAAACGAATCTGATGAGAGCGTCGCTAGCTACAATAAAAACCTTGCAGTATAGCAATGTCTTAGAATTAAAGTTCGTAAGACGTGTACTAAAGCCCGGTTCGCCTCCAACGCGCCGGATGCTATGCACTGGTAATTTAGCACTCCTGAACTCACCTGAAGGTAGAATAGCGCTCAACTTTCGGCCGGCTTATAATCGGCCTAGGTATAACCCGGATATTAAAAATCTCGTGATTACATGGGATATTTTTATGCAAGATTACCGCAATATAAATATGAACGCGTGTGATGTATTGACTATAGTACCGGTTCAAGATTTCTGGAAATTCTTTAATGAGCGCAGACTGGGAGTAATGAGTGCTGCAGATAAGATGAACTTCATGAACAAATGACCTACAACATTGCCAATCTTGAAGAAGCCTTTAGCCCCCTCCTCCAGCGTAATATAATAATAAAATTAAATGATAAGACTCTGCGCGAAGGCAAGCTAGTTTTATTTAGTATTAAAAACTTTTACCTGGTATTTAGCCTAGCTCAACCTATATCAGGCCGCATGACATATTATGAACTACCAGTTCCCTTTATATATGAAGCGGGACCTAATAATATTAAGTTATCTTACCGGTTAGAGTCCTTTCACCAACAAGACGAGGATGTCAAGCTCTCAATGCGACTCATAAGTAGATCTAAAGTGCATAAAATATACGACCGTGATATTTATATTTTATCGAAGGATTGACAATCCTCTGATATCTAATATATTAGTTATGTGATTAATAATTACGTCGCGAATTTTCCTAGAGGGTTTACTCCCACGACCTCTCAGGCGGATGTTCTTAAGAAGCTAGAGGAAGCGTTTAAAACAAAGAAAGTTGTAATTTGCTGCGCGCCGACAGGTTCGGGTAAGAGCTTAATAGCTAAGACCTTCGAAAAAATTAGTAAGCATCATACCAAGGACTTCAATTCATTAGTTGATAGTCATGATGCCTTTAGATTGAATTCTACCGGAGAATATTCCAATGCAGATAAATGTTTAGAGCAAGGACCGTCCGGCGCGTTTGTTTTAACTATTACAAAATCTCTACAAGATCAATATAAGAAACTCTTCGACGATGTAGCAGTTATGAAGGGCAAGTCAAATTACACCTGTAAGATTGATACCAGTGTGGATGTAGAGACCGGTCCGTGTGTCTTGTCTAAGAAGGTAAAGGAGGGATGCTGGAAAAGTAATATTTGTGAGTATTATAATGCTCGTAAGGATGGTTTATTGAGCAACTTTTCCGCGCTTAATTATAAGATGTTTTTATCTCTACCGGATCACGTTAAGCATAAGACGTTTTTAGTATGTGATGAAGCTTCAGAACTAGAGGAGGAGCTTACCCGGAGATTTTCTGCAGAGATAGATGTAGCTAAGCTAGTTAAGAATGATGTTGAGGTTGAACCGCCAAAGAATATTTACCACGAGAATATGCGCCCATGGATTAGTGATCTAGTATTTAAAGTTGCAGGTGCGATCACGGAATTAAAATCTCGGTTAACAAAACGTCAGGGAGATCCAACAGAAGGTGAATTTTTCCGATTAAAGTATTTGTCTAATACTTACCGATCGTTATTAGCCGTTGATAGTAGCTGGGAGAGTGCGGATTATATTATCGAGAGAGACAAATTAGTATTTAAATTAACTCCGCTAAGGGTTGATAAGCTGTCTTACCACTTGTTTGATTTTGGTGAGAAAATCTTGTTAATGTCGGCTACTATTATCGATCATAAAAACTTTGCTAAGAGTCTAGGTATCACGGATTACGAGTTTATTGATGTTCCATCTCAATTTGATGCAGCTAAATCACCTATCTACATCTCATCGAAATATAAACTTAACTATACAAATCTCGAACAAAACTTACCTCACGTCATAAAGCAAATAGCAGAAATATGCGAACAGCATAAAGATGATAAAGGGGTTATTCATACTCACACGCAGTATATATGTAATGTAATCAGCTCTGCTTTACCCAAGAGTGATAGATTTTTATTTAGAAGTGATAATGCTACTAACGAAGAGATTCTATTCGAACATTACGCTAGTAAGGACCCCACTGTATTAATTAGTCCCTCGCTCGCGTACGGTATTGATTTAAAGGACAGTCTTGCACGCTTTCAAATTATTGTTAAGCTACCCTACTTACCTCTGTCTGATAAAAGAATTAAAAAGATGTTCGACGTAGATAAAGACTGGTACGAAAATAGGATGCTCAATACGCTGGTACAAGCCTCTGGTAGAGCTACACGAAGCGCAGAGGATCACTCTATTACCTATATCCTCGACGGTTGTATTAAGGATGTCATTTTTAGAGCAAAGGGTAAACTACCAAAACACTTTATAGATAGACTGCAGTAGTATTAAGTAATTCGTAAATATAATGACAAATCAGGGGTATTTTTTTGAAATTCGAGATCTATTGACGCAGTTTATTGCTGCGCTCGACAGTGTTATTATTAAAAGATACAATAAGAATCGCGAAATACAGAATAAAATTCAGGTTAGGTACGTTTACTCACCTAAGGAACGGGTAGTATTTGATTTAGTCAATAAGACGCAGAATATAACCATACCCGTAGTTGCTATTTCTATAGCATCAATCAGTAGGGCTAGCGATAGAGTGTTTAATAAGGTGCCAGGGTTCTACTTTCAGAGACGTTCAACGGATACGGAGCCATATAGTATGACTACATCGTATATGAGAACGCCGGTACCAATTGATATCGTTGTGAATATGTCGATTTTGACAAAATATCAATCGGATATGGATCAAATAATATCGAATTTTGTTCCATATAGTAACCCGTATATTATTTTGTCGTGGAAAATACCTACAGACTTTAACCTGTCTAATCTATATGAGATTAGATCTGAGGTATTATGGAACGGTTCCATTGCTCTATCGTATCCGACAGAACCGGCTGCAGGTGCAAAGTTTAGGGTCACTGGCGATACAAGTTTCACCATTAAAGGTTGGTTATTTCCTGCTGCTCCTGATGAAGAGACCAAGAATATATTCCAAATTGATGCAAATTTTTATAATAGCTCTGGAGTTACTTTAGAGTCTACATATGAATCACTCTCTGACGAGACATTCACGTACCCAGTAAGTACCGGCCTGATAAGCGATATGGAAACAGTTTCGTTAACGGGTTTTGTCTTATCGGGGTATGCAGCTAATACAAATATCGCGCAAAGTGTCTTTAGACCTAACCAACTACTCCTTACAAAATACCCGTTTGGTATTCAAAATGCAGAGTTTTTAACTAATGTAGATTATATGAGTGTATTTACCTTTAACCCGGCATTGTCGACTAGCTTTAATTCTACAACTCAAAATACGCTAACAGCTCAAATTACGTAGAACGTCGCGTACCCTTAATAAATATAATTAACATGGCAGATTACCTAAGCCCTAATAGCTCGAGTACGTTCGGTAGAGATATCGCAAAGTATATTACCTCCCGCTTACCGTACACTTCTTATAGCGTGATGGATCGCGTAAACGAGCTTAATCCTAAGTTTAATATCTTTAAAGATGAGGGTACAAACTTACAACAAAATTTAATTGATAAGTCGATTGCATCGAGTATCGAATATGATGAACCCGCCGCGAACGTCTTACGTAATAAGGAGTTTTTCGAATACATGTATTCGAATATTACTCCCGATAAAGGTAAGCGATTGGGAGAGTATCGGGGTATGGCAGCGTTTTCGGAGGTTTCTGATGCATTAGACGAGATATGTGATGAGATGATCAATCCCAACAGTGATGGTGACGTTGTTAATATAAAGTTCCCGGGGTCGAAGATATCTACACGTTATCAAAGTACTATTATTGACGAATTTAAACAATATTCAGGCTTCTTTAAGTGGCAGACGAAGGGGTGGGAGTATTTCAGACAGCTACTCATCGAGGCTGAGATATACTTCGAGCACGTTATCCATAAAGATCATCCTGAGAAGGGTATTTTAGGTATTTTACCTATACCTAGTGACTTAGTAGATCCAATCTATTCAAACTCACAGAATCAGCTTGTGAAAGGGTACCTAATACGGAAGATGATATATGACGCAACAGATCCTAAAAAGGTAACGTCACAACAGCTAGTTCCTCTTAATATTAATCAAGTAACCTACGCTAACTCTGGTATCTGGAATGAGAATAAGACTATTAGGTTACCGTTTATCGAAAATGCTCGTCGAGCCTACCGACAACTTTCGTTAATTGAGGATTCTATCGTTATATATAGACTTGTAAGAGCGCCTGAGAAGCTAGTGTTTAATGTTGATGTAGGTAATATGCCTCCACCTAAGGCCGAGGGGTACTTGCGTAAGTTAATGCAGCAATACTGGTCAAAGAGAACGTTTGATACGGATTCAACCTCTGGTACCGTTAATAAGTTTAATCCTCAGTCAATGTTGGATAGTTTTTGGTTTGCGAAGCGTGCGGGCTCTGAGGGAACATCAGTAACTCAGTTAGCTGGAGGCCAGAATCTAGGAGAGATTACAGATCTACTATACTTCACGAAGAAGTTATACAAGGCTCTTAAGGTTCCTACATCACGAGTTAACCCGGAGGATACTTTTAATGATGGTGAAAGTATTTTGAGAGAGGAATTAAAATTTGCTCGGTTCGTAATCAGACAGCAACAACGTCTTGCATCTGCTATTAAGCCGGGGTTTATCACTCACCTCAAGCTCAAGAAGCTATGGGATAAGTTTGACATTAGAGAGGAGCAATTTGAATTTGAGTTTAATGTTCCCACTAACTTCTATGAATTACGGGAACAGCAAAAGCTGCAACTAAAATTTACCTCTTATAATAGCCTTGCAACAAGCGAGATGATATCAAAGACTTTTGCACAAAAGAAGTATTTAACGTGGTCTGATACTGATATTCTAGCTAACCGCGAGTTTTTGAGGAAGGATACCGAATTTCAGTGGGAAATTGAACAAATTAAAGTTGGGGGACCTAACTGGAAGGAGCAGGCGGACCAAGCTTCAGTTAAAGGCGGGGCGGCTGAATTAGGTGGCGCACCTATGCCGGGCCTTGGCGGAGGCGGAGGTGGAGGCGGAGGCTTACCGCCCGGCTTCGGACCTACCCCCGGGGCAGAACCTGAAGCAGAACCTGAAGCAGAACCTGAAGCAGAGACCGCACCCGCTGCACCCGCTGCTCCAGCAGGAGGTGAAGTATTATGAGCTGTACCGACATAACTCCAATATCGGCGTTCACGTCTACTAACCTCAATAGTAAGATCGATAGCTTTTCGCGTCTCGGTGATCGTATTGTTCGCGCTCTTGGTGCTCCTATGATCAACGTAGAGATTCATCACGACCAATTATTTGAAAACATCTCCATAGCCTGCGAGATGTTTACAAAATATGCAGGGTACACTCAAGAGTATCTCGTATTTGATTCAAATCTATACGATAGCAATAAGGGTATCAGATTAGATCAGCTCTTCTCGATTACTCCATCCTTTAATCGTGTTAATAAGCCGGAAGATACCGTATACGCAGCTACTTCTACTATTTCAAGTAGCGTATTTTTATCTAGCTCTGCTCTATCCGCTACCTACCTTGATGGAATATTTAAAAACCAGCTATTATCTAATACTGATTACTTGAGTGTAGTAGCTTTTAGCCATTCGCTCTCTGCTAATTTTGCATCATCTATAACCGATACCCAAAAGAGATACAACAGCTTTGATTACGATGCAATGGATTACCGGAAAGTTGTAGATGTTACTGACTTTGAGGAAGGTTCTAATCAAGGTATGAACACTCTATTTACCATTGAACAGTCTCTGGCCCAGCAGACGTACTTTAGCCCGGCAATGGGCAATTATGGATTTGATCTAGTCAGCTGGTACATCATGAAGGATTGGCTCGATAACCGCGAAAAGTTATTAGCTCTAAAAAAATCGTTATTGTTTGATCCGAGGACGCAGTATCTTGTAATTCACCCGTCTCCTAATAGCTACCGGTATTATGGCATTATTTCATGCTACGTTGAAAAACCGCTAAGGGATATTATTAAGGAGCAGTGGGTATATCAGTATGCTCTTGCTTTAAGTAAGTTATCTGTTGCGATCGTAAGATCGAAGTATAGCGGCACGACCCTGTTCGGTGGCGGCAACATTAACGGCGGTGATCTTATGTCTCAGGGTCTGGCAGAGAGAGATAAGCTCGAGCAAAAATTATATGAAGGTGCACCCGGTCTAGGGGACGCAGAACCTCCCTGCTTTTTTGTCGGTTAAATAATTTCTTATATAATATTATACAGATATGATTCCTAAGTCTTTTACAGCAATATACGAGAAGGTAATGGATACTACTCAGGCTGTGATACCTGACTTTATTTCAAAAAGAATGGTGGGTGCAAACAAGATATACAAAGACGCTCGAAGGAAGGGAGGAGTTGCGCTACTAACTGCTGCCCACTTTAAGGTTAAGGGGCCGGCGTACGCTAAGACTAGACGGAAAGTTAACTCAGACGATAATTTAGAATTTTTAGAGGCTAATATTAAAGACTGCTTAGACAAATTAAAAGATATTGATAAGCTCACTCAATCAGAGTTTCAGGCAATAACCGGTCAGCTAGAAGTATACGGTGAAGTGTATATAGAGACTAAGTCTGTATGATCCCTCTAAACGGTAAAGGTAAATTTATACAAGGTATATTCCTGCCAATAAATCCTAAGAAATATATAGGTAATGAAAAACCTGTTTACCGTTCAGGATACGAATTAAAGTTCTTTAGGTGGTGTGATAATAATCCTAACGTACTAGAATGGGCGAGTGAAGCAGTAATCATACCGTACACTAGCCCCATCGACGGTAAAGTTCATAGATATTTTACAGATGGGGTAATAGCCTTGAAAGAGAGTGCAGGCATCGTAAGATACATCATCGAAGTTAAGCCAAGCAAACAAGTTTTACCTCCTGTAATGGGTAAAAAGAGTAGAAAATCAACAATGTTATACGAAAATACGCAGTATATTGTAAATACTGCTAAATGGGAGGCAGCTAAGAAATGGTGTGATAGTCGAGGTTATAAATTTCAAATTTTGACTGAAAAGCATCTATTTTAATATAAGTATTTATATGAAAAAAAATATAACAACGCCCACGATTAAGCCTACTATATCCTTGACGCCCACGATTAAGCCTACTATATCCTTGACGCCCACGATTAAGCCTATAACATATTTAACACCGACAATCACACCTACGGTATCACTAACACCTACAGGTGTGCAGATAATTCCAACATAACAAAGTGCTCGTCTATACCGAGGTTACATCTATAAGGTGTAAATTCTTATAATAGCCCCTGTTTTTAAAAAAATTTACTAATATCATGAAAATGTGCGGAGTATCAAATAAAGGTTACATTTATAATAAATAATTGTAATATGCCGTTTAAGTTATTAACAGAGCCACCCGCTCGACTCGAGGAGTTTGAATATATAGTTGAGGAGAAGAATACTAAAGAGCCTAGCACCATGTATATACGTGGTCCGTATATGGGTGCTGAGGTGGTTAATAAGAACAAACGTTTATACCCACTCCAGCAAATGAAGGCTGAAGTAGATAGATACGTAACTGAGATGGTAAAGACTCAGAGAGCTATAGGGGAGCTAAATCACCCCGCCTCTGCAGAAGTTAACCCCGAGAGAGCCTGTCATGTAGTGACTGAAATGTGGCAAGATGGTAATGTTTTCTATGGTAAGTCTAAAGTACTTTCGACTCCTATGGGTCAAATACTTAAGTGTCTTATTAACGACGGTGTTAGAGTAGGTATGAGCTCACGAGCTCTCGGTAAGCTCGATGAGCAGGGTGGCGGCGTATCGAAAGTATCAGATATGCGGCTCGTTGCAGTAGATTGCGTCGCTGACCCATCGTTCAACAAGGCGTTTGTTAACGGCATCCTCGAAAGCAAGCAATTCGTCGTTAACAGCAACGGAGATTTCGAAGAGTCTTATGATAAATTCGAGCGAGGTATAGCCGCTTTACCTAAGAGCGATGTAGAGAAATATCTTATGGAGCAGGTGTTATCCTTTATCAATAGCATTAAAAGTAAGCTTTAATAGAGTTTTTATAAACGGAATTATTGAGCAGATTCAATAAATAATATTAAGAATAAACTATAAATAATTATATGATCAAGAAGAATTTTGTCAGAGAGGGCGTAGTCAGTGGTACAGCCAAGGGCGCCGCAATAGGCGCCTTAGCCGGCAGTGCAATACCCGTCCTCGGAACAGCCGTAGGCGCGGCTGCAGGTGGAGCTCTCGGAGGACTTGGC
>Ga0222712_10000247_pt1 | contig 76935 bp, 64 predicted proteins | sample C33_657DmetaG_FD_165043 | JGI IMG/M metagenome (GOLD analysis project Ga0222712, IMG submission 165043) | Estuarine water microbial communities from San Francisco Bay, California, United States - C33_657D | ecosystem: Environmental > Aquatic > Marine > Unclassified | place: USA: California... | reverse complement strand
GTATACTAACATTCTAAACTCAACTTTAGATGCCTTTGCTAGTATTATCAATAATAATATGAATATGGTAATGAAACGCTTGACCAGCATTACCATTCTCATATCTATACCTACTTTGATTGCCAGCGTTTATGGCATGAATGTAAAGCATTTACCTTATGCCGATAGTCCGTATAGTTTTTATGTACCGATAGCTATATCTATCTTAATATCAGTGATGGTAAGTTTATACTTTAATAAGAAAAAATGGTTCTAATACCATCTAAATAAAAAGCATGAAATTATTAGACGGCGCCTTCGTGGCAGCCCATTACAAAGAACAAATTAAAGAGGAAGTAAAAACCCTTGTATTAAAAGGCTATAAAAAACCTCATTTGGCCGCTATTTTAGTAGGCAACAATCCAGCTAGTGAAGCTTATGTGGGTGCTAAAGTACGCACCTGTGAAGAAATTGGATTTGCATCTACTTTACTTCGTCTAGACGCAAGTATTGATGAAGCTAGTTTATTAAAAGAAATCTCTGCATTAAATGAAAATAAAGATGTAGACGGTATTTTAGTACAACTACCTTTACCTAAACACATACGAGAAGCAGCCATCATCAATGCTATTGATCCAGCTAAAGATGTAGATGGTTTCCATCCGGTATCTATAGGCAAATTAGTACTTGGAGAAGATACCTTTTTACCCGCTACTCCTTATGGTATTTTACTCATGCTATCCTATTATGGCATTAACCTTGCTGGCAAACATTGCGTAGTAATTGGCAGAAGTAATATTGTGGGCACCCCAATGAGTATATTATTGAGTAGAAACAATGCCTATGGCAATGCAACGGTTACGTTAACGCATTCCAAAACAAAAGATTTAAAAGCTCATTGCTTACAAGCAGATGTAATTATAGCGGCTATTGGAATACCTTATTTCTTAAAAGCAGATATGGTAAAAGATGGAGCTATTGTTATTGATGTGGGCATTAATAGAATAGAAGATGCTAGTAAAAAAAGTGGTAGTCGCTTAGTAGGCGATGTCGATTATGATGCAGTAGCATCTAAATGTAGCTATATCACTCCTGTTCCAAAAGGCGTTGGTCCAATGACTATTTGTGGCTTAATGCAAAACACACTTAATGCTGTAAAAAATAAAAACTAATCTTTGAGCACTAGTACTCTGCATAATGATTTAGCTGTTAGTTACCCCATCATGGAGCACTTTTATACGCTTCAAGGAGAGGGTGCTTATGCTGGTTATGCTGCCTATTTCATTCGCTTAGGCGGATGCGATGTAGGTTGCGTATGGTGTGATGTAAAAGAAAGTTGGGACGCTGCTGCGCATCCTCAAGTAACGGTAGCAACGCTCCTTAATTATGTATTAGAAAGTAAAACCAACCGCGTGGTAATAACGGGTGGCGAGCCTTGCATGTATGACTTACATGCCTTATGCAATGCCTTGCATGTACATGGCTTAAAAGTTCATTTAGAAACCTCTGGTGCTCATGAAATAAGAGGCAACTTTGATTGGGTTACCTTATCACCTAAGAAGTTTAAAGCGCCCCTTGCAAGCGCATATGCAAAAGCAGACGAATTAAAAATTATTATTTTCAATAAACATGATTTCGATTGGGCTAAAGAACATCAAGCTTTAGTGCCTGCTAAAACAGCTTTGTACTTGCAAACAGAATGGGAAAAAAGAGATTCGAATTATAACTTAATTATTGATTTTATTAAGGCAAATCCAGTATGGCATTTGTCTATTCAAACGCATAAATACTTACAAATACCATGACCTGGATACAAGCTATTATCATTGCCATTATAGAAGGACTTACAGAGTTTCTACCTATTTCGTCTACTGCGCATATGAAGTTTGCTCAAGCCATCATGCACATTAGCAAAGAAGATAGTTTTGTGAATATGTTTGATATCGTCATTCAATTTGCTGCCATCTTAGCGGTGCTAGTATTGTACTGGAAGAAATTTGTGAACTTTAAAGATATTCGTTTTTATATCAAGTTAATCGTAGCCGTGATACCTGCTTTAGTATTAGGAGCTTTACTCAAAAAACATATTGAAAGTGTATTAGGCAATATTACTGCTATTGCTTGTGTTACAATTGCAGGAGGCGTTTTATTGCTTTTTATTGAACGCTTTTTTAAGCAAACAATAATAGACGACGAAAATGAAATTAGCTATGCTACGTCATTTAAAATAGGTTTATTTCAAGTTTTAGCTATTGTTTTTCCAGGTTTAAGCAGAAGTGCAGCAACTATTATAGGGGGACTGTCTTCTAAATTAACCAGTAGACTAGCTGCCGAATTTTCTTTTTTCTTAGCTGTACCAACGATGGCTGCAGCCACAGCAAAAGAAATTTACGACACCTTCAAAGAGCATCCTGCTAGTTTGCAAGCAGACAATGCAAGTATGTTAGCTATAGGTTGTATTGTAGCATTTATAGTATCCATCATATCCATGCGCTTTTTTATCAACTTTGTTAGCAAACATGGCTTTAGAGCTTTTGGTGTTTATCGTATTATTGCTGGAAGTGTAATTTTATATTTAGCACTACACCAAGTTATTTAGTTAAGCAGGATCCCAAGACTCAAATAATAAATTGAGATAATAATTTTCTGTAGGTGTGATTACCTTATCAGATTTAGTAAGGGCTATAGCAAATTGCAATAAACGCATTCGCTCTTCTTGCGTAGCATCATCATAAAAATCGTCCATTGCTTTTATAAAATGTGCTTGCCATTCTTCTTTTTTTAAATTACTAATAATCGCCATTTCTCTATCGAGATTGACTTGGATGGGGAATTCTTGTTCTAGATATATACGAATAATTTTATCTTCATGGCGCGTAACTTTAAAATCAACAGCGGATAAGATCATTAATAAATGATATCCTGCTATTGTTTTATTCATTCTATTATTAGGCATTGCAACAAACTATGTTATGACTGAGAAGCTAAAAGCAAATCAAGGTCTGTATACTTAAAATTAAAACGCTTAGCTATTGGTGCATTGGTAATGCAACCTTTAAATAAATACACCCCACTTCTAATGCCTACTTTAGATTGAATAAGCGCTTCTACTCCACCCCAATCTGCACATTGCATCAAAATAGGCATCATAACATTGCTAATAGCTCTAGAAGCAGTTCTAGCTACACCAGAGGCTATATTGGGAACACAATAATGAATGACATCATGCTTTACAAAAACAGGATGCTCATGCGATGTTATTTGTGATGTTTCAAAACAACCCCCATGATCTATACTAACATCCACAATCACGGAGCCTGGTTTCATTTGACTTACCATTTCTTCAGAAACTATCATGGGTGTAATCCCATTTTTAGGTTTCAAGGCACCGATGACCACATCCGCTTGCTTTAGTTCTTTAGCTAATAAGATTGGCTCTATAACAGAAGTAAAACAACGATGTCCGATATTATTTTGAATACGCATTAATCGGTAAACCGAATTATCAAATATTTTCACAGAAGCACCTAAGCCCAAAGCTGTTCTTGCTGCAAACTCTGCCACTACACCTGCTCCTAAAATCACAATATTAGCCGGAGGCACTCCAGATATGCCGCCTAATAAAATTCCTTTACCATTAGATTCTATATTACTTAAATAGCGTGCAGCCGTTAAAATAGAAGAACTACCGGCTATTTCACTCATTGCTCTTACAATGGGATAAGTACCAGAGTCATCTTTTATTGATTCAAATGCAATAGCAATAATTCTCTTTTGCATTAACTGCTCTATCAAATTCGCTTGTAAAATAGGCACATGTATGGGAGAAAACACAACTTGATTGGGCTGCATCCACTCAATTTCTTGTTCTAAAATAGGGGCCGATTTTACAATGATATGCGCTTGGTATACTTCCTTTTTTTCGTAAGTAATAATAGCACCTACGGTACTATAATCATGATCATAAAAAAAAGAACCTATACCTGCATTGTGCTCAATAACTACTTTATGACCGTTATTGACCAATACCGCTACTGACTCAGGCGTGAGTACAATTCTATTTTCGTCAAAATAATCTTCTTTGGGAATACCTATACATAAATTTTCACGCTTAGCAATAACCTCTATAGTTTCTGCCAAAGGCACATAAGATAAAGAAGGAGTTATATAGGTTTTAACACTCATAGGAGATCCTATTTTTAATGTAATATACAATTTTGATAAATAAGTTCAAATAAAAGCAAGAAGATTTAAAAAGAATATAACCTGTGCCATTAATAAAATAATAAATAAGCTATTCTTACGATATGAATTTGTAAATTTGTGAGTAGTTATTATAAGCCATGTTACGCCAAACTCAACAACAAAGACTATCACAAAAGCTATCACCCCAGCAAATTCAGTTGATGAAATTGTTGCAAATCCCTACTACACAATTAGAAGAGCGTATAAAAGAAGAATTAGAAGAAAATCCAGCTTTAGAAATAGACACAATTATTAGTAAAGAAGATCTTTTTGAAAGCACGAAAGAAAGTCAAGATGATGAATATGATCAAGATAAGACCGTAGAACTTGAAGAGGTAGATGCTGAAAAAATAGAGATTGATGATTATTTAAAAAATGAACAAGATGGGAGCGGAGATTTAGGTGATGACTATTATCAGTCTAAAGATGCTCAAGAGCGAAGCGCCATTCCGGTTAGTGTAGAGTCATCTTATCAGGAAGTGCTTATGAATCAATTGGCTATGCTTAATTTAAATGCTCATCAGCAAAGTGTAGCTGAGCAAATTATAGGTAGTATTGATGACGACGGATATTTAAGACGTTCTGTGGAAGCCATTGTTGACGACTTGGCCTTTTCTAGAAATATTATAAGTAATGAAGCTGAAGTAAAGGAGCTACTTCAAGAAATAAAACAATTTGAACCAATTGGAACAGGAGCAGTAGATTTAAGAGAATGTTTAATATTACAATTAGAACACGTTAAAGATGCATCAAAAGAAACGTTATTAGCATTAAAAATACTTCAAGTATATTTCGACGACTTTATTAAAAAGCATTACGATAAGATTAAGAAAGCACTTTCCATTACCGACCAAGAACTAAAAGCGGTAGTTAATACTATCATTAAACTCAATCCAAAGCCAGGTGCTGCTTACTATATTGTCAATAAAGTACACCATCACATAACACCTGATTTTTTCATTGACAATTCGGAGCAACGTATGGAATTGCGCCTTAACTCTAAGAATGCACCCCCTTTAAGAATTTCTGAGGGTTTTACAGAATTGTTACAAGCATACAACCAAAACGATAAAGTAGATAAAAAACAAAGAGAAGCCGTTCAGTTTATCAAACAAAAATTAGACGCGGCTAAGTGGTTTATAGACGCTATTAGGCAACGTCAACAAACGTTGATAAAATGTATGCAAGCTATCATCGTTTTCCAAAACGATTTTTTTAAAACAGGAGATGAATCGAAATTAAAGCCGATGATCTTGAAAGACATAGCTGAAATAACCCAATTGGATATGTCTACGATTTCAAGAGTTGCGAATAGCAAGTATGTACAAACAGAATTTGGAACCTTTCAGTTAAAATACTTTTTTTCAGAAGCAATTACTAATAATGAAGGAGAGGAAGTAACCAATAAAGAAGTACGCAATGTACTAGCTGAAATTATAGAAAACGAAGATAAGTCCAACCCGTACAACGATGATGTATTAACAGAGTTGATTGCCCAAAAAGGATTTAAAATTGCCCGCAGAACTGTTGGCAAATATCGCGAACACATGAATATTCCACCTGCACGACTTAGAAAACAACTTTAATTTTTTGGCTGATAAAATTGATCAGCAATATCGGATAATGCCTGATAAAACTCTTTACCATAAGCACGTTCTAAAGGCTGCTGTAAGAATTTATAAACGGGAATTTTAAGCGTAGCACCTAATTTACATGCTGGTTTACACAATTTTTTTCTAGGTTCATAGTTAAGTAATTCAAACTCTTGACTTTGCTTAACCCGAATAGGATATAAGTGGCAAGAAATTGGTTTTTGAAATGCCAATTTTCCTTCTTTCCATGCCTTTTCTATCGCACATTTTACGATGCCCACTTCATCCGTATAGGCATAGACACAAACACCACCTTTAATGGTAGGCGTTACATAACCATATTCATCATCCATAACATAAGTGCCTTGTTCTTCAATAGCAGCAATATGCTGAGGAGCTAAATCATCTTTTACAACTGGATATATGGTATGTAATAATTGAGCTTCTTCAAAACTTAAGGGTGCACCACAGTCTCCATCTACACAACAGCCTCCTTTGCAAGCATTTAAATCGCACACAAATTGCTGTTCTATAATATCATCACTTATTAATTTATTTTCTATAGCAATCACGTATTACATATTTAAATAGGTCATTAATAAATCGTATCGGTCTTCTATATCCGTATCCCTCGACTGATCTCCAAAAACAGCCGTTACTTGCAAATTATGACGCTCTATAGATTGCACTAAACCCGATACATGTACGGAGTTTGTTTTAATGGTAATTTCTACTCGACCGCTCTCCGGTAACACATATGAATGCATAGACCAGATAGGCACTTGTTCTGATTCACAAATACGTGCAATTTCTGCAAAGCTTAAATCTTTTTGTGCCACTTCTACAACTATGATTGCACCTTCTTGCTGAATAGCTGTTTGCTGTCCTAAATAATTAATTAAATCTTCTCGGGTTAAATAACCCAAATAAGCTTGTTGCTTATCTAATACAGGCAAAATAGCTAGTTCGTTATTGCGCATTACTTTTAATGCATCAAAAGGATGGGCATTGGCTGATATTGCAGGCTTATAATTTAATAAAGAGGTATGCACCAATAATTGTTGCTCGTCTTGCCAATCCAAAACATCTTTGTATTGAATGAGGGCAATGTATTGCTGCGTACTTTCATCCAACAAAGGCATTTGTTGAAGCATTTCATCTTCCATAAGCGTGATAGCATCCCTACAGTTATGCTGCGTATTCAAAAACGAATGCTCGCTTTTAATTAATTCGCTTAATGGCATATTATTTTTTTAAGTTGGCTAGAAACGAATCTAAATGCGTATTAAACTCTTCAGGCACCTCCATCATTGGGGCATGACCACATTTATCAATCCAAAACAGTTGAGAATTAGGTAATAAACGGTGAAATTCCTCGGCTACTGGAGGAGGCGTAATAATATCATTTTTACCCCATATTAAGCAAGTAGGTAGGGTAATCTTATGTAAGTCGTGTTCTAAATTATGTCGAATAGCAGACTTAGCTAAAGACAAAATTTTGAGCACTTTCATTCTATTATTCGTGATGGCAAAAACTTCATCTACCAACTCTTTAGTTGCAACAGCTGGATCATAGAATGTTAATTGCGTTTTGTTTTTGATATACTCATAATCGCCACGTTTTGGGTAACTTTCTCCCATTCCATTTTCAAACAAACCAGAGCTGCCGGTAAGAATTAGCGATGCTATTTGATCTTGATGCTCTAAAGCATAAACCAATGCCACATGACCACCAAGTGAATTACCCAATAAATGAAAATTAGAATAGCCTCTGTGATCAACAAATTTTCGTACAAAACGCTTTAAGCCAGAAACGCTCGTTTCAATCAAACTCAAATCAAACAAGGGTAATAAAGGAATAATAACCTTATGCGTTTTTTTAAAATGCTCTAATAAGTCGGCAAAATTACTAAGCGCTCCAAATAAGCCATGCAAAAGAATCAATGGTTCCCCATTTCCTTCTTCAATAAATTGAAAGTTCTTATCTTCTTTTATTTCGTATTGCATACTGTTTGTTTTCGTTGCGAAAATACTATTCTTAGTGTATTTTTATCTCCTTAAAGGTAAATAAATTATTATTATTTATTTCAACAAAAACTAAATAAAATCGTTTAGAAAGAAGTCTTTATTTAATTTTGTTTAAAAGATTTTTATGCTTTCCAATTATTGTGCATCACTTACCCAATACAAACGTTTAAAGACAAGAACAGTAAACGTAGGCTCCATTAAAATTGGTGGCAATGCGCCTATTGTTGTACAAACGATGACCACCACAGACACTATGGACACAGCAGCTACGGTGGCACAGTGTATTCGTTGTATTGAAGCAGGCGCACAAATGGTGCGTATTACAGCGCCAAGCAAAAAAGAAGCAGAAAATTTAAGAGCTATTAAAGATGCACTCCGAGAAAAAGGGTATCAAACCCCTCTCATAGCCGATATTCACTTTACACCAAATGCAGCTGAAATTGCTGCGGGCATTGTTGAAAAAGTACGTATCAATCCGGGCAATTACGTTGATAAAAAAAAGTTTGATGTATTAGAATATACGGATGAAGCGTATGCTGCAGAGGTGCAACGAATTCACGAGCGATTTTCTCCACTTGTTAAAATATGCAAAGCCAATGGTACTGCCATGCGCATTGGCACCAATCATGGTTCGCTTAGCGACCGTATAATGAGCAGATACGGAGATACGGCTATAGGTATGGTAGAGAGTGCTATGGAGTTTTTAAGAATTGCTCGAAGCCATGATTTTCATGAAATTATTTTAAGCATGAAAAGTAGCAACCCGCAAGTAATGGTGCAAGCTTATCGTTTGTTGGTTCAAAAAATGCAAGAAGAATTTAAAGAATGTTATCCGCTGCACTTAGGCGTAACGGAAGCTGGCGATGGTGAAGATGGTCGTATTAAAAGTGCTATGGGCATTGGCACCTTATTAGAAGATGGCATTGGCGACACAATCCGTGTTTCGCTAACCGAAGATCCAGAATTTGAAATTCCTGTTTGTCATGCTATCATAAAAAAATATACGCAATTGCCTGAAACAACAAACAGTGAATTGCCTACTATTGAAAAATTATTTTACAGCCCCTATCAGTACAAAAGAAGAAACACGCATAGTGTAAGCACTATTGGCGGACAACAAGTGCCTGTTGTCATTGCAGATGTAAGTAAAGCTGCGGCAGTTAATTATGAATTATTAGCAAGTATCGGTTATCAATATCAAGAAGATAGTGATAAATGGAATATTAATGATAGCGCTCCAGACTTTATTTATACGTATGATCAACTACCTACTATTGCCTTACCCGGCACTTTGCAAACTATTGTAGACGCAAGTATTTGGTCGCCCGGCTTAGTACAAACCTATCCACTTTTTAATACCGATACTTTTTTAAGTGCTTCGCAACAACATCCTTTATTAAATTTTGTAATTGTAGATTGCTTTAGTAATAATCAAGCAATTAATTGGGAGACCCTACAAACTATTGCACAGCAACAAAATGTAGTTTTTTGCCTCTATACAAACCAAACAAAGGCTATGGCCAGCTTGCGTTATGTATTCAACGTATTTATTGAAAAAGGAATTACGACACCATGTATCCTTTTTGCAGAAAGCGCGGCTGATAATAATGATGAACATCTTGTAAATTTTGCTGTGCAAACAGGTGGACTTTTATTAGACGGTTTTGGCGATGGCTTAATTTTAAGTTTGCATAGCCAAGCATATAGCCATATGCAGCAGCAAGCAAACCTATCAACACAAGGCAGAACTTATCAAGAAACACAAACTATTGAGAGCTTTGTAAATAATACAGCATTTAGCATTTTACAAGCCAGCAGAACCCGTATTTCTAAAACAGAATATATTTCTTGTCCTTCTTGTGGCAGAACTTTATTCGACTTGCAAGAAACGACTGCTAAAATAAGAGCGGTAACGCATCATTTAAAAGGTGTTAAAATTGCTATTATGGGCTGTATTGTTAATGGTCCGGGCGAAATGGCAGATGCCGATTTTGGCTACGTAGGAAGTGGAGTCGATAAAATCAGTTTGTATAAAAACAAAGATGTAGTGCGTAAGAATATACCTAGTAAAGATGCCGTGAACGAATTAATAGCGTTATTAAAAGAACACGGGGCTTGGGTAGACCCTAATTAACGGAGAGGATTTGCTTCCTTTCTGCTTTTTAAATCTAAGATCACTAAGAGTGAGATGCTTAGATAAAATAAAGCACCTACTTTGTGATTTTCGATTAATTCTGAAAAGAAATTATTTACAAAACCTGCAGCAAACATAGTAGCTACTGCAATAGTAGCTTGTTTATAAAAACCTGGACTAAAACGGTGATAGGTTTTTTGAGCAATATAGAAAAAGAGCATTACTAATAATCCATATAAAATCAATGCCGGCCAACCTTGCTCTACAAGCATGTATAAAAAATAGTTATGCGAAGTAGAATGCTCTAAATTTCGACTTACATACGTTCTGAAGGAAGTAACCGCATAGGGTTTATAGTTGTAATAAAAAGTATTAGGTCCGTAACCTACAATAGGATGCTCTTTACTCATTCTCGCTCCAGCCACCCAACGATACAAGCGCTCCATCGACGACATATCTTCTCCTCTAAACGTAGCAATAATATGATCGGTAAAAGTAAAATGCATAAACGTATGATCATAATTGGGTCTAAAGTCGATGTACTTATTATTACGTATCATGAAACTTAGTAAGCAAATAACGGCTACATAAAAAAGTGGCATTACCCAATTCACTAATTTCCATCGTATTGCCAAATAAATAACACCGGCAAATAGCAAGGCAAGGATGGCAGCTCTTGCATAGGTTAAATAAATAGCGGGCAAAAAGAATAAAATCACCAACAACCATAACACACGTGCATACCAAGGCCATTTTTTAGTAAGTGGGAAGGTAGCACACATCGCTGGGAAAAGCATAGACAAGACTGTAGAATAATCTACATGATTTTGATAAAGCTCTCCAATTGCTTTATAGATTTTTAGAAAATCAAATCCAATAAGCGCGTGCCTAACAAAAATGATGAGGGTAGTTATAAAAACGCCCATGAAAAAAAGAATAAAACCTAATTTGAAATCTTTTTTTTCTTTAAAAACCAAATACGGTAAAACTAAGAAAGAGCTAAGAAACCAAATCTTAGCCAAACCAAATTTAACGGATAAGAGTACATTGCTGGAAAATGCAATAGCAATAAGCATCCATATAAACTGTAAGCCAATGATAAGTATTAGTGGGTGGCTTAACCATTCTTTTTTGATACGCTGTGGTTGATGTGCTATTACAAAAACCCCTACAAACATCATCATCCACATGATAGGCTCGTCGGGCAAAGAAGTAGAAAGGGAATCGTTAAAAAAATAAAATGTTATAGAAATAGGCACCGAGGCGAGCAGTATCCAATAAGCAAGCTTCCAGTTTAATACTAAAACGAAGCAAAACATTAAAAAAAAGGGAATGCCCATAAACAACCAATTGGAAGTTAAAAGAGCTGTGACCATACTTAGTAAAAATACAAGTACGGCAGTCTTTGAAAATTTATTAGATTCCCAAATGAAGTTTTGCATTAGGCCTTCAAAATGTGTTTAAGAGAATGCTGAAGTACTACTAGTGCAGCACTAAAAAATAAAGCCAACAAAAATGCAACTAAGGCATTGACTACAAATCCTAAGTCTGTAGATTTTGTAGGCGTATAGGCTTTAGAAATAATTTTAATCAGCGGTATTTCTTTTAAGGTGGTAGCCGTTGCAAATTGATTTAATAAAGTAGCTGTATTAGCTCTATCAATTACCAATTGATCTTTAATAGCCTCAATATTTTGTAATGCTTCTAAGTCATTTGCAAAACTTGCACTACCGTTAGAACGTATCGTACCTTGTACCGTATTTTTTCTATTAGGCGCAATTAAATCATAAACACCCGTTCTTGTTCTTAATACAGCTAAAGAATCTGACATGGTTTTTATTTCTTGATCAAGTGCTAATACTTTTTCACTAAGTGTTTTATGAATACTCAAACGTGTTTGGTTATAGTGTGCTTGGTATAAATCTGCAATAGTTTGAGCTATTGCATTGGCACAAGTAGCTGCAAATTGAGGATCGTGATCTTTAAAGCTCAGTTCCAAATTGGTATTTTCTGTTCTTTTAATGTTGAAATTACTTTGAATTTTATCATGTAATTCATTAAATGATTTAGGATCTTGTAAGGATAAATTATAATGAGCATCTAATTGCATGCGTGCAATTAAGGTGTCCCGCATAATAGCACCATTAGCAATAGCCATTACTTTATCAACATCCTTTTCTTCTGCAAAATGGTCTAAAATAAACGCATTATTAAATTGGTATACGTTAGCACGATCCGCTACTAGAGGATTAGCAACAAAAAATGCCGTTTCTGCCTTATAGATAGGTTTCTTAATAGCTGTAAATAGAATAGCTACCACTGCTGCTAGCAAGGCAATACTGGCAATGAATTTTCTTTTATTTAAAATGACTTTAAAAATAGATAGCATATCAAAGTTATTCGTTTCCATAGGTATTTATTCGTTTATTAAAACGTAATTTATAGTTTTATATTGTTTATAGGGTTTCGCCCGCTTGCATTTTTTCTGCATTTTCAGCAAATTGTAAAGCTTCAATCATATCGCCAATATTGCCGTTCATAAAATCATCTAAATTATAAATGGTCATATTAATTCTATGATCGGTAATTCTTCCTTGCGGATAGTTATAGGTTCTGATTTTTGCAGAACGGTCTCCAGTACTTACCAAACTCTTTCTTCTATTCGCAATTTCTTCTTCATATTTACGTACTTGCTCTTCGTATAATTTTGTACGCATCATTTGCGTAGCTTTTTCTCTATTACCTAATTGTGTACGCTCTGTTTGGCATGTAATAACCGTTCCTGTAGGCACGTGGGTTAAAATTACTTTAGTTTCCACCTTATTTACATTCTGTCCTCCAGCACCACCACTTCGTGCCGTTTCCATTTTAAGGTCCGACTCTTTTAATTCGAAATCTATTTCATCTGCCTCAGGCATTACAGCAACCGTAGCTGCAGAGGTATGCACCCTACCACTTGCTTCGGTAGCGGGTACGCGCTGTACTCGGTGTACACCACTTTCAAATTTTAAGGTGCCATATACATCGTCACCCGTTACTTCTAATTGTATTTCTTTATATCCACCAACAGTGCCTTCTGCTTCGCTCAATAAAGCAATCTTCCATCCTTTACGCTCACAAAAACGCATGTACATGCGCAATAAATCGCCGGCAAAAATACTTGCTTCATCGCCACCCGTACCAGCACGTACCTCAATGATTGCATTTTTTTCATCTTGTGGATCTTTTGGAATAAGCAATTGACGAATTTCCTCTTCTAGTTCTTCCTTATTTTTATTTTGAGCTTCGAGTTCTTCCTTTGCCATTTCTCTTAAATCGGCATCGGTTTCAGTCTCAAGTACCTCTTTACCGAAAGCAATACCATCTATACATGACCTATAACGTTTGTAGGCTTCTACAATTTTTTCTAATTTTCTATACTCTTTACTTGTTTGAGAAAACTTTTTATTGTCACTCACAATCTCCGGATTGGTAAGTGCTACGCCAAGTTGTTCAAATCTTGCCTTAATGGCTTCTAATTTATCAATCATGCTTTTTCTTTTGGACTTGCTATATTAAACAAAACCGTTAACCTAAATAATAGGCTAACGGCTTTACATTTTTTATGGTCGTTACAAAGTTCGTTTTACCGATACTTCTTCATAACCTTCTATAATATCTCCGATTCTTACATCGTTATAGTTTTTTACCATCAAACCACACTCATAACCTGCGTTTACTTCCTTCACATCATCTTTAAAGCGTTTTAATGAGGATAGTTCTCCATGGTAAATAACGATACCTTCTCTGATAATGTTAAGTTTCGTTTGACGTGTCATTTTTCCATCCAGTACATAGCAACCTGCAATGGTACCTACGCCGCTAATTTTAAATACTTCACGCACTTCGATATTGGAAACAATTTTCTTCTCCACTTTTGGTTCCAATAAACCTTCCATGGCACTTTTGATTTCCTCAATAGCTTCGTAAATAATAGAATAGGTTCTAATTTCTATATTCTCTTGCTCTGCTAATTTACCCGCTTGCAAAGAAGGACGTACTTGGAAACCTAAGATGATAGCATCAGATGCTGTTGCTAATAAGACATCACTTTCAGTGATTTGTCCTACTGCTTTATGCACCACATTTACCGCTACTTCCTCTGTAGATAATTTTTGTAAAGAGTCACTCAAGGCTTCTACCGATCCATCAAAGTCACCTTTAATAATGATTGGTAATTCTTTAAAGTTACCCAATGCTAAACGACGACCAATTTCATCAAGCGTTAAGTGCTTACGCGCTCTAATACCTTGTTCACGTATAATTTGTGCACGATGGGTTGCTACATCTTTAGCTTCATTCTCATCATCATACACTTTGAATTTCTCCCCTGCTTGAGGTGCACCATTCAAACCTAAAATTTGAACGGGTGCAGAAGGTCCTGCTTTTGTAACACGTTGTCCGCGCTCATTAAACATCGCTTTTACTTTACCAAAGTGCTGACCCGAAACAATCATTTGACCTTGTTCTAAAGTTCCATTTTGAACGAGAATCGTAGTTACATACCCACGACCTTTATCTAAAGACGCTTCAATAACCGAACCTACACCTGCTCTATTTGGATTTGCTTTAAGTTCTAGTAACTCAGACTCTAAAGCAATCTTCTCTAATAATAAATCGATATTCAATCCTTTTTTAGCTGATATCTCTTGACTTTGATATTTACCACCCCAGTCTTCAACAAGAATGTTCATACCCGCTAATTGTTCTTTAATTTTTTCTGGATTAGCGCCTTCTTTATCAATTTTATTAATTGCAAAAATCATCGGCAAGCTTGCAGCTTGAGCATGCGAAATCGCCTCTTTTGTTTGAGGCATCAACGCATCATCGGCAGCTACTACAATAACCGCTACATCGGCTACTTTAGCACCACGCGCACGCATAGCGGTAAAGGCTTCGTGACCTGGAGTATCTAGGAAGGTAACCTTTTTGCCAGTTGCAGTTAATACCTGGTAAGCACCAATATGTTGGGTGATACCACCTGCCTCACCAGCTACTACATTAGCACTTCTAATATAATCGAGCAAGGAAGTTTTACCATGATCTACGTGACCCATAATAGTAACTATAGGTGCTCTTGATTCTAATTCTTCTTCGTTATCTTGATCTTCTTCTTCTAATTCTGCTTCTTGTTGTACACCAATAAATTCTACGGTATAACCAAACTCTTCTGCTACCAATTCTAATACTTCAGCATCTAAACGTTGGTTAATAGAAACCATGATACCTAAGCCCATACATTTGCTGATCACATCGGCAAAGCTCACATCTAATAAATTAGCAAACTCACTCACCGAAATAAACTCGGTTACTTGTACTACTTTACTATCGCCAGATTGCTCTAATAAAGCTCTTTTTTCTGCCATATCATCGCGTTTCTCACGACGATATTTAGATTTGGTATTTTTATTGTTTCTTCCACCACCCGCAAGTTTAGCTTGCGTTTGTCTTATTTTTTCTTGAATATCTTTTGCGTCAATTTCAGTAGGTACATTGCTTGCACCGCCACCTCTATTATCGTTATTACCTCTGTAATTATTATTGCGGTTATTATTATTGCCACCACCTGGACGATTACCTTGCGGAGCGCCACCTGGACGATTAGTGTTAAATCCACCTGGTCTGTTCGGCTGATTTCCTTGGGCTGGTCTAGGTGCATTAGGATTACCACCTGTACCTGTTGTACCGTCTGGTTTTTTATCTACCGGAATGCGTTTTCTTTTTCGTTTCTCTTTTTCGCTGGCATTTCCGCCTCGACCACGATCACTTCCGCTATTTACTGGTAAATCAATTTTACCAATAATTTTTGGTCCCGACAATTGAGGTGATTTCATCTCAATATGCTCTAGTGAAGCTGGAGCAGTTGGATCTTCTACTGCTGGAGCTGCAGGTACTTCTAAGGGTGCTTCTGTTATACTAGGTTTTGTTGTTTTCTTAACTACCTTTTTTTCTTCAGCTGGTGCTTCTTCTGTTTTCTTAGCTTTTGTAGTTTTCGCTACTTCCTTATCCGATGTTTTAGCTGTTTTTTTATCAGCCGCATTATCTGTTTTCTTAGCCGTACCTTTTTTAGGGCGCGTTGCTTGATTTATTTCGTCTAAGTTGATTTTGCCTAAAATATTTGGACCTGCGACTTTACTTACTTCTTTTTCTTCAACAAGTTCTTTACTCGGAGCCATTTGCTCATCATCTGCTTCTCTCGTTTTTGCTTTCTTAGCACTTGTTTTAGGAGCTGTTGCTACTTCTACTTTTGGCTCTTCTTTTGCAACTAGCTCTTTCTCTGGCTTAGCAGCTACTACTTCTTCTTTAGGTTTTTTAGCTGCATCTGCACCACCCTTTGGCAAAGCGATAGACTCGCTCTTCATTTTTACCAATTTATCTTTGGCAAACTCAGCTTGAAGTGCATCATACATGGGCTCACTGAGCTTTGTATTAGGATTACTTGCGTTTACGTCAAACCCTTTACCAGTAAGAAACTCCACTAAGGTTTCCTTACCGATATTAAATTCTTTGGCTGCTGCCAAAATTCTGGGTGTTTTATTTTCTGTTGCCATTCGTTTTTTTAATCAATAATTTATGCACTTTTACTTTGAATTAGAATCGAATAAATAGTTTTATTCATCTTCAAATTCAGCATTTAAAATGCTATGCACTTCTACAATTGTTTCTTCTTCTAAATCTGTTCTTCTTACTAATTCTTCTACCGACAAATTCAATACGCTTAATGCAGTATCGCAGCCAATTTTCTTGAACTCATCAATAATCCATGGTTCTATTTCATCGCTAAATTCATCTAAGTCAATATCATATTCAGCATCTTGCTCTACTACATCACGATATACATCGATGGTATAGCCGGTAAGCTCTTGAGCTAATTTAATATTAACCCCTTTACGACCAATAGCTAATGATACTTGATCAGATTCTAAAAATACTTGTGCTTGTTTGTTTTCGTTATCTAAATCAATACGATTTATTTTAGATGGTGTTAACGAACGTTGGATAAGCAAAGATGTATTGGTAGTAAAATTAATAATATCGATATTTTCATTTTTCAATTCACGCACGATGCTATGAATTCTGCTACCTTTCATACCTACACATGCACCCACTGGATCAATACGATCATCGAAGCTTTCTACAGCTACTTTTGCACGCTCCCCTGGTTCACGCACTACTTTTTTAATGGTAATTAAACCATCTAAAATTTCTGGCACTTCTAATTCTAATAATTTCTCTAAGAACATGGGGCTTGTTCTGCTTACAATAATGAAAGGCGTATTGCTTCTCAATTCAACTTTTTTCAATACCGCACGCACCATTTCACCTTTTTTGAAAAAGTCGCTTGGTATTTGTTCTGTTTTAGGTAAAATCAATTCATTGCCATCATCATCTAATAGCATAATTTCTTTCTTCCAAATTTGATACACTTCAGCGTTTACAATTTCGCCTACACGCTCAGCATATTTTTTAAGTAATTCGTTTTTCTTCAAATCACCTAAACGTGCAGCTAAAGTTTGTTTTGCAGCCAAAATTGCTCTTCTACCAAAATCTAATACGTCTACTACTTGGTATAATTCTTCACCCACGCTATAATCGGGTTCAATTTTTAGAGCTTCTGATAAGGCTACGTGTTGATTTTCATCTTCTACCATATCATCTTCTACAATTTCTCTTCTTCTGAAAATTTCTAAGTCACCCGTTTTATCATTTACAATGACGTCAAAATTTTCATCACTGCCATGTTTTTTACGGAGTAAGGTTTTGAAGACATCTTCAATAACCTTCATCATGGTTGGCCTATCAATATTTTCGGCCTCTTTAAACTCTTGAAACGATTCAATTAAATTAATACTTGACATGGTTTACATTTTTTCCCAAAGGGATTTGTTATGGTTAAAAAATTACTTGTACGATACTTTGTTTTATGTTTTCAAAAGGCAATTCCACAAGGGCTGTTTCCTTTTTCTTATTGATTTTTACTTCAAGGCTAATGCCCACTTCTGTCACTGCTTTCAACACGCCAATTTGCTCCATATCTTCTATATTAGTTACGGCAAGCGTGCGACCAATATTTTTTTTGTATTGGCGGATAGAGCGCAAGGGCTCATCTACACCAGGACTAGATACTTCCAAACTATAATCTCCGTTAGGATACCATCCTAGTTCATCGATTTGAGCTACTAATTGTCTGTTAATCGATACACTCTTCTGCACATTGAGACCTTCATCTGCATCTAAAAATAATTTAATATTATTTCCAGGCTCTATCTGTAAATTCGTTACAAACATATCCGTTCCTTCTAATAAAGGAGCTAAAAGGGCTTGAATTTTACTGATCATCTCTTGCATAGACAAAAAACAAGGGGACTAATGTCCCCTTCTTAATTAATAAATCCACTGCAAATATACGACATATTCCAATGAAATCATCAGTTTTGTCAATTATTTTATGCTTATAGCTAAATTAGAAAAAACTTAACAATCTAAGTAGGCGGAATACTTACCTTTGACAATCAATTCGTTTCTATGGCCTTGTTTCGCATTTTATTATTAGCTTTTATTCTCTCTGGCGTATTTAAATTCGTTACCCGCATTTTAATACCCATTTTAAGAATCCGCAGCGCTGTAAAGGATCAAATAAAAACGCAACAACAAGCACAAACAAAGCAAAACCAAGCAAAAGCCCCTAAAAGCCAACAAAAATCGAGTTCGGCTGGAGAATACATTGATTTTGAAGAAATTAAATAAAAAACCAGCATGATATGCTGGTTTTTTTTGTGGGCCCACTAGGACTTGAACCTAGGACCACCTGATTATGAGTCAGGTGCTCTAACCAACTGAGCTATAGGCCCATTGCTTTGAAGCAATTTGGATTGCAAAAGTAACTAAATTTTTAATTTAAAAAAATCAATTACAAATTTTATTTTTATTAGATGATAAAAGGGATTAAACATATTATTTTCGACTTAGGCGGAGTCATACTCAATATCGACTATCAATTAACTAGCAAGGCATTTAAACAATTAGGTGTAAATAATTTTGATGAATTATATTCCCAAAAAGAACAAATTGAATTATTTGATGAATTGGAAACAGGCAAAATTGATAGTACTTCCTTTTATCAACGCTTCAATTTGATGTTAAACACAAACTTAACGCATCAACAAATTGAGGATGCATGGAATGCTATGTTATTAGATTGGCCGATTAAGCGATTACAGTTATTGCAGCAATTACAAAATCAATATGATCTTTTTCTGCTAAGCAATACCAATAGCATACATGAGACTGCATTTACAAAATCGCTAGAACAAGCTCATGGAATACCTAATATTGGCATTTTTTTTGACAGCGCCTATTTCTCTCATCGATTAGGACTCAGAAAACCTGATATTCGGTCTTTTGAGTTCATACTGCATAGGCACCAATTAAATCCATCCCAAACCTTGTTTATTGATGATAGCGAGCAACATATTAATGCAGCTGACAGCTTAGGCATAAAGACAATATTTTTAGATAAGGGAATGACCATTGAAAAGGATATTTTCAAGCCCATAACTTAGGTATAAATAAAAAAACGGCTAAAATAAATTTAGCCGTTTATAGTTTATTGGTTGAAACTAATTCTTATAGTATAAATCCTAAAACTACCTCAGTAGCATTACGATTCATATTGTCTGCTTTCATTTTACCTGTAGTAGATTCAAAACATACACCTACAGCAATTTTATTATAACGCAAGTCAAAACGAGGAATAATAGCAGCTCCCGATCTTGCAGCAACTCCAGCAGAGAAACTAACTTGGGGGCCAAAATTCTTTTGGTATTTAACACCTACAGTATAGTCATTTGCTTTTGATTGCCAGTTTAAGAACGTGTAAGCGCCTATTAAATCACTATTTTGTAATTTGTATGTATAACCAGCTTGCACACCATAATTTATACCTAATTGATATAATGCAGTTTTAGAAATATTCGTGTATGGTTTGTTTAAATGACGAGCAGATGCACCTAAGTACCAATTTGCTTTTTCGCCATTTTTAAATAATGATAAACCACTGTTTAAATCTACCCAACGAATAGTACCGTTATTAGCATTAGTAGGGTCATTATTAGGCATATCAGGAATTAATCCATATTGATTATACTGTTCTGGAACTGTTTTGCCATCAAAATTAATATTTAAACTACTGATACCTGTTTGGAAACCAGCTGATAAATACAATCCATTGTCATTTAGTGGTAAAGCGTAAGCAAGACCAACTAATGCAGTTGTGTTTTTAATAACACCAGCAGCACCATTGTCTCCAATGTATGCAAACGTAGCCGTAAAGAATCCTTTATTGTCATCAGAAGTACGTTTTGACTTATTTAATAGCGCAAAATCTCCTATTGCTACTTGAGTTTTATAAGTAGATGCGCTATTAAATTGCACGTCTCTGTTAACAGCTTGCAAACGAATATCCTTAGTAGTTTTCAAGCTTTGGTTATAGATCGTTGCCATATCTTCCACTCTTGAAAAATGGATGTCTTGAGCTTGTGAAGTCATAGCTGTTGATGCAACAGCTATGATTCCCAAAATTTTATTTACTATACTTTTCATCTTCTATATTTTATAGTGTTGAATGATTATATGAATTTTATCGTACTAAAGTGATGGTACCTTGTTTTCTAATCAACTCCATTCTGAAGTTATATCCTTCTATTACATAGCTGTAAGAATCTTGAGGTTGCATCTCACCTTTGTAAGAACCATCCCATGCAGCATTTGGATCTGTAGATTCAAATACTAAGTTACCCCATCTGTTATAAACTCTGAAGAAACTAAAGGTATGGATACCTGGCACGATTGGTTTGATTTTATCATTACTTCCATCACCATTAGGAGTGAAGATGTCTGGTAAAGATATGCCAATTTCGCATGGTACTTCTACTATCATCGCAGTAGATGGGTCTGAAGCACAACCAAATGAATTGGTTACGATTGCTGTGAAGCTACCTGCTGTAGTTACTAAAGTATTAGTTGCTGTAGCGCCACTCACTGGCACACCATCTTGATACCATTGATATGAACCTGTATTTACTGGATTGAAACGTAATACTACAGATTCTTCTTTACAGAATACGGTAGGACCATCTGCAGTAATCACTAATTTAGCAGGGGTTGGATTAACCGTAACTACTAAGTTTTGTGTGTTTGTACATCCATTTGCCGTTAAGGTGTATACATAAGTTACATTTAATGGCGACTGTGTATTATTTACAAGGGTTTCATTAATTGCTCCAGTACCAGTAGCTGCAGTGTTAGCAATACCAGATACTGCCGCACGAGACCAAGCATATGCTACACCCGCTGTTGCGCTTAGTGGCGTATATTTGAATAATCTTCCACTACAAACGTTAGCTGTTAAAGCACTGCTCATAGTAGCACTTGGATTTACCACTACAGTTACTGTTTGTGTATTATTACATCCATTTGCTGTTAACACATAAGAGTAAGTAACCGTAATTGGATTAGCCGTTGTATTCACCAAAGTTTCATTAATTGCACCTGTACCAATACCTGCTGTATTAGAGATACCTGTTACTGCTGCACGAGACCATGCAAAAGTAGTACCTGCTGTTGCAGAGGTAGGCGTGTATACAAATGTATTATTACTACATACTGCTAGAGCAGAAGTGGCACTAGATAAAGTAGCTGCTGGATTTACATTTACAGTTACATTATTAGTACTAGTACATCCATTTACTGGTTCAGTAGTTGTATAAACATAAGTTACTAATACTGGATTTGCTGTAGTATTATTTAAATTTTCATTGATAGCACCAGTACCTGTTCCTGCAGCATTAGAAATACCCGTTACACTTGCACGAGACCAAGCAAAGGTAGCTCCAGTTACAGAAGAACTTGGCGTATAGTTGATTGCTGTTTGATTACATACCGCCGCTATGGTACTAGCGCCCGTAAAGTCAGGAGCTGGATTAACAGTAACCACTAGTGGTGTACGTAAACTTTCACAACCTTGTGGAGTAGTCTGTGTAGCATAGTAAGTAATAGTTCCAGCAGTTGCTGTAGATGGAATTGGTGCTGAAGCTAGGGCAGTTCCGCCTGTTGCAGATAAGTACCAATTTACAGTATGACCTGCTAAAGCAGTAGCTGTAAGAGCTGTAGCTGTGCTATTTTGACATAAGCTGACATTAGCTACAACTGGAGCTGCTGGTTGCGACACATTTAAGGTAGCATTAGCAGAAATTTTACAACCGTTTACATCAGAAGCAGTATATGTTATTGTTTTTGTACCAAATGATGTAGGCGTATAAGCTAGCGTAGCATTAGTACCTAAAGTAGTACTTGCCTCTGTCCAAGTATGAGCTGCTGCAGATGTACCAATCATTACCGCATAGTCTTCGGTTTCACCCCAAGTATACGTACCTGTTGGATTTACTACGGAGCTTTCTACAAATACCACACGCATTAATGTTCTACCTGCTGAAGCTGTTAAAGGAACAGTAAAGGTACCGGTTACAATATCACCTGACAATGATCTTGGACCATAGTTGGTAACTGCTGCTTGCTCAGCAGCCTCAAACGCACCATTGCGGTTATAGTCAATATAGATTTTAGCCATATTACTGTATGCAAAACCAGATCCGCAATAACCTAAGGTTAAAGAGAATGGTATCGTTGCACCTGGTGCTAAAGATGGAACTGGGACAGAAGATACGGTTGTATAGTTAGAATATCTTGTAGGTAATGATGCTTGTAAGCCATTACCTGCCGGACCACCTGTAGTAGCACAAGTTGATGAATTATTTAATAATGAACCTGCTGTACCTAAAGATACATTTAAGATCTCTTCATCAGCTGTAGATGAAGCATTAGAGTTTAAGTAACCAGTAGGTAAAGTAGTAGGGCCACCTGCGTTACCGGTAAGGGTAACTGGAGTACCTAAACCACAAATATTAGCTGTTGTTGGTGTTACTGATGCAGTGATACCCACCCATGGATCGATAACATTTACATTAACTGTACTGTAAGCAGAACAACCTGTTGCAGGGTTTCCACCACCAGCATTAGGGCTGATGATATTTATTGCATACTCCTCAACCTCACCCCAAGTTGGAGCTGATTCTGGAGTAGGGGTAACGCCTTCATTTACAATGATACGCATTCTCGTTACACCATTGAATGCAGTTGCAGGAACGGTAAAGGTACCAGTTTCTGTACGTGGAGGGCCTAATAATGCAGGAGATATGTATATCGTTTCGCCAGCATCTGCAAATGAGCCGTTTCTATTATAGTCAATATACGCTCTAATACCATGTGCATAGTTATAGCCTTGATTGATGGTAGTTAAAGATAAATTATAGGTATTATTAACATCTAAAGTATAAGGACCAAAAGAGGAGAAATCTGATCTTCTACCCGCAATACCTGTTGCCGTACCAATTGTACCCACCAAAGAAACGATTGGTGTAGTATTATTTAAAATAGTAGTAGCACCTTGAGAAATAGTAATATTTCCTAAATCTTCATCAGCATTAGAAGCAGCAGTAAGTGAAGAATACACCGCAGGACCATTTTGATTAGCTACAACAGTATAAGCAATAGTGCCTGCAGCACTTGGTGTAATCGTAGGTGTAGCACCTATAATACCTGCAGTACCAATACCGCTACCTGCTTGAGGTGTAGCTGTCCATGTATAATAATATGTATTGTTAGAACCATTTTGAACCACATTTAATGTCAATGGAGTATTGATACATAAATTGGTTGTATTACTTGCAGAAGCTGTAATAGAATCTGCAGGTGTAACCGTAATAGTTACTGGAGTACGAGCACTTTCACAACCATTAACACCTACTTCTGACACAAAGAACGTAGTAGTAGTGCTAATCATTGTAGTGAAGGTATTAGATGTACCTACCTGAGCGGTAGTAGCACCTGTAGCTGATGTATACCATTTGAAAGTACCATTTCCGTTTGCACCAGAAGTTTTAGTAACACTTGCAGCTGGTATTTTTGTACCACAATGTGCACTATTAGTAGCTGTTGGAGCAGATGGTAAAGGTAAAACGGTTACCACAGCGTTTTGAGAACTAATTAAACATCCTTGCGCACTTGCAGCAGTAACGTTGATATTATGCGGACCTACAGAACCTGTATAAGACAAGGTGCTGTTGGTGCCAAGCGTAGTAGTTCCTTCTTTCCATGCAAAAGAAGATGCACTTGCCGAAGCAACATTGATTGAGTAGTCTTCTGTTTCACCAGAACCCATAATTAAACAAGCATCATTTGCTCCATTTTGGTTAAATGCACCTCTAGAACGAACACGCATTTTAGTTAAACCCATAGCAGCGTTTGCAGGCACAGTAATTGGAATAGATCCAGCATTTCCATCAACATAAGGTTGATACCACTCTGAAGCATCGAATACTCCATCTCTATTCCAGTCAAACCACACTGAAGTGATAGCCGTAGTATAACCACCTGATGAAGGTGTTGCTATGGAGAACGTATAGGTTTGACCAGGTGCAACATTAGTTGTTGCCACTGATGAAGGATAATCTGTATAGTTAGTTCCAGTAGCTGCGCAAGTAGTGGTGTTATTTAAAGTATGAAACGACACATTTGTAATACAAGCACCACCAGCATTAGTTACTGCGCAATATCCTGTAGGTAAGGTTTGATTGCCCAATACAAATGCACTTAAGGTAACACTTGTTCCATTACAAATAGAAGCCGTAGCAGGAGCTATAAATGCCGTATAACCATTCCATGGGTCAATTACAGACACTGATACAGTACTTGTAACTGCACAACCTGTGGCAACTTCCGTACCAGTAACTTTATAAGCATAAGTACCTGCAGCACTTGGAATAGCAACAATTGGAACATTTAATGAAGCTGCAGTAGAGCCTGCTGCCAAACCACTATTAACTTGTGGAGTAGCTGACCAACTGTAAACATAAGTATTTTGATTTCCAGTTTTAGTAACATTTAATGCCACTGGGGTATTGACACACACATTGCTTGTTGCAGAAGCAGAAGCAAAGATAGGATCAATTGGATTTACCGTAACTAAGAATGGTGAACGAGCGCTTTCGCAACCTGCAACACTCATCTCAGATACATATAAAGTAGTAGTAGTTGCTACTTGATAGGTTTGCATAATACCACCGGTAGTAGTTTCTACTGGAGTACCACCTGTTGGTGTAGTATACCAATTAAAAGTTCCAGAACCTAGAGCACCTGCAGTAGAGGTAGCAACATTAGTAGGTACTTTAGTACCACATTGAATAGAGTTATTAATTGATGGTGCTGTAGGAATTGCATTTACAGTAACTACCGCATTTGATGAATTTAAAATACATCCACCTACTGCACTTGAAGCAGCGAAGTTAATTGTATGAGGACCAATCACAGAAGAGTTATAACTAATGCTTGGAGTAGTTCCTAAAGCAGTAGCTCCTTCAGACCATACTAATGAAGCTGGCGCTGTAGTTATATTTACAAAATAATCTTCTGTTTCTCCCCAAGTATAAGTACCTGTAGGGTTGATGAATGCAGGAGATGTCTCAACATTAATCACGCGCATTAAGGTTCTACCTGCTAAAGCAGTATTAGGAATGACTATATTTCCAGACTCAAAATGAGGGCCAGAAGTAGATGCTGATGAAGCATAAACTTGCTCTCCAGCATCAGTTAATAAACCATTTCTATTAAAGTCGATATAAATTTTTGTAGCATTTGACCAGTTACCAGTACATGTTCCTATCTGAACGGAGAAAGGAACAGTAGCACCTGTATTAAGTGTAGGAACAGGCACAGAAGATACTGTCGTATAGTTTGAATATAAATTAAGCACAGATGCTGGTAAACCATTTCCTGCTCCACCACCTGTTGTAGAACAAGTAGAAGAGTTGTTTAACAAAGATCCAGCTGTACCCAAAGAAACATTGAAAATCTCTTCATCTGCAGTTGAAGTCGCAGCAGAAACACCGTAACCAGTTGGCATAGTTTGCGGACCATTAACAACAGAACTTAAAGTAACTGAACTACCATCGCAAATACTTGCCGTAGCCGGTGTAGCCGAAGCCGTAAAACCGTTCCAAGGATCTACCACATTTACAGTAATGTCAGAAGTAATAGTACAGTTTGGAGAAACCCCACCATCAAAACCTGTAATTCTATATACATAAGTTCCTGCATCAGTAGGTGTAACTACTAATGAACCATTAGCAGCACCTGCAGAACCTGCAGAAGGAATACCACTACCTGTAGCCGGAGTAGCTGTCCATGTATATGCATAGGTATTTGCAACACCCGTTTTTGTAGCCGATAAGGTAATTGGTGTATTCGCACAAACATTTACCGTATTAGAAGCATTAGCAGTTAATAAATCTGGAATATTTACCGTAGCTGTTACCGGTGTTCTTAAACTAGAACAACCATTAGTACCAACTTCTTCTACATAAAAAGTAGTTGTAGCAGAAATCACGGAGGTATAAGTAGTAGAGGTAGATGATTGTAATGAAGTACCACCTGTTGACGCTGCAAACCAATTCATAGTACCACTACCTGCAGCACCCGCAGCAGAAGCCACTGAAGCCGTAGGAATTTGTGTACCACATTGTAAACTGTTAGTAGCTGTAGGAGCAGCAGGAGCTGGTAACATCGTTACTGATGTACCTCCCACAAAAGAACAACCATTAGCATCGGTAACCGTTGCAATGTAGTTAGTAGACCCTGTAGGGGTAATTGTTAATGGATTAGTGGTACCTACAACTGATGTACCCGCTTGCCAAGAAATAGTAGCTGGTGAACCTTGAAGATTTACAATATAATCTTCAGTTTCTCCCCAAGCATAAGTACCTGTAGCTGAAGGCTGCGCAATTGATTCTGCAGAAACAACACGCATTAAGGTATAACCCATTGCTATATTAGATGGAATTGTAATTGTACCACTTACAACGCCACCTGTAACTGGATATGTAGCTGTAGCTGTAGATCCAGCAACTTTTTCATTAGCCTCAAATACACCATTTCTGTTTAAGTCTATAAATATAGAATACCCCTGTGAATATGCATAACCACTACAATATCCTAAAGTTAAAGAAAATGGAATACTCTGATTAGAAGCTAAGTTTGGAACAGGAACGGTAGTTGTTGTATAATTAGAATATAATTGATTAGAAGATCCTGGCAAACCGTTACCAGCGCCACCACCAATTGAAGAACAAGTAGAAGAATTATTTAATAAACTACCACCGGCACCTAAAGAAACATTTAAAATCTCTTCATCACCAGTGTATAATGCATTACTTGTTGCATAACCAGTTGGTAAACTTGGAGAAGAAGAACTTAATACCGCATTCAATACCGTAGGTGTGTTTTCACATACAGGGCTTGGTGTAGCTGTAACCACTACAGAGCTTGCTGGTGTTATAGCAAAGCTGTTCGTATTAGAAGCTGGGAATGCACTTGCTAACAAGTTTACAGTTGCAGGACAATAACCTGCTGCTAAAGTAGCACCGTTAACACCTACGTTTACAGTACCATTCATATCTTGTGCTACTACAAAGTATTGAATAACATCACCAACAGCTAATGGAGCTTGTAAGATATTAAAATCAAAATTGAAAGTAAATGGAGATACAGCATTTGATGCTTCTACATATTTCCAACCATTATCAGTAGCCGTATTACCTACTAGTGCATTAGCATCAGTTGATTTTTTATAATATATTCTTGGCTTAGTGCCAGCAGTTACGTTAACACCTGATAAATCAGTAATAGCAACAGATTGCGCAGGGACAGTAGTACAAGCAAAATTTGGCAATGCTGTTAAAGCAATTGTTGGAGCAGCTGCATCAATAGAAGTACCAGAAAATTCTAAAGCTCCTAAATCTGGATTTGCTGAACGCGTAACATTTGCATAATCATCTGTAATGCCCGGAACAGCAACACCTGAATTTTGAGCATAGCTTGCACCACTTGGCACATAGGTTCCTGCAATAGATCCTGCGGTTAAATTATTTTCAGCATAAGCATTGTCATCACTAGTACCCATAAATGCGGTAGTGTATGTACCACATGAAGTACTAAATGCTGCATCATTTACAATATTATTGTTTGCATCAGCGGTATTACCTGAAACACCGTAAGCATTTCTTAAAGAGCCTAAAGCATTAGAAGTACCTTCTGCATACAAATAATTATTTGCTGCAGGGTTTACATAATAAATATTGTTGTTAGCTTGGAAACCAGCAGGTTTTACGCCAGCTGTTCCCACTGCTGCTTTACGTACAGCAACTATAGTACCCGTGCCAGTAGCAATACCTTGAACATTGATAATATTATTTCTCAAGTTAAGACTACCTGCATTCCAATAAATACCAGAAGCTCCATAATTAGTACCAGTTGAGGTAGCAGTAGCTGAACCAAAATCGATTGTATTGTGAGATAAAGAAAGCGTTGAACCAGCAGTATTAATAGAATTGATATTAATACCTGCTATAGAAGTAGCTGAATTTATTGCATTTGGCGTAGCTAAATCAGTTACAAAATTATTATAAAGGCTAAAATTATCTGTAAAAGCAGTATAGATACCTTGGATGTTACCTGCTTTATAAGCAGTAATATTATTAATTAAGTTATTATATGCTTTAGCATTATTACCATATATTAGATAAAGACCACATACTGTTCCCGTATTAGTAGTAGTATTAGATCCCATGGTGATATTCTTAACCGTATTACCATAAATTTCCATAGTACTTGTAGATGGATAATTATAGTTATAAATACCATACAAAACATTTGTAGTTGAAGTAGATGAACCTTGTATGGTTATATTAGAAACTGTGTTATTAAACAATTTTATACTACCTGCCCCATAAGTACCCGGCGCATATGGGTAATTGTACAATGCATAAAAATTAACAGTAGATGAAATAGAGTTATTGTTAATTGTATTTCCACTAATAGTATTATTGTAGGTATGGGCATTAGAAGCATAGAACAAATATGGATAAATCGCATAAGTAGTACTCGTTCCTGATGTAGTATACGTGGTTGTATTATTATTATAGGTATTATTATATACGCTATCTGTTAATGCTCTACCAGCATATAAACCATAAACGGTACCATAACCAGTAAATGTGTTACCATTAATGGAGTTGTTAGCTGCTACCATTACTGTGTTCGGAGCACTGTAAGTATGTGACCCATAAAAGAAATATTTTGTACCATTTCCTGGTATGGTTTGGTTAGTACAAGAGTTATTACTCAAGTTCATTCTTGAAGCATTACCACCACTATAAGAAAAATAGTAGCCAAAAAATGTTCCAGTAGTAATATTAGGACAAGAACCGAATTGTAAAACATTCCCAGTTAATTCCATATTACCACCTATCATGCTTGAAAAGTAAATACCTGCTGTTTGAGAACCGGTAGTACCCGTCTGTAATGTAACGGTATTGTTTTTCACCTCTACGTATCCACCTAAGCTACTTGCATTATAAGCAGCATATGCTGTAGTGGAGTGAACGTTAGATAAAGAAATACTATTACCATTCATTTTTAAGGAATCTACTTGGTTAGGATACACACCATAAGAGGTAACCGTATTAGCACCCGATGCGGTACCTAAACCACCCATATTGGTGACTGTATTATTTAAGAAATTGACATTTCTTACGGTATTACCCGAAACACCACGAATGAAAAAACCAGAATATACAGAAGCAAAATTATTATTCGTAATATTAAAATCGCGGTGGCGATCAGCCATAGTAGACCAAGTAGCTGTTGCACTAACACCATATTTGATTGGCATTGCAACAATTGCTGCACCTGCTTGACCGAATTTGGTCATATTAAAGGTACAATTATTAACAGTGATGTTTTGACAACCATCAGCACCACCCGTTGTATTTAAGTTATAAAAACCAATAGCTGCCTCCATAGCAAGGGTTACTGTGTTGTTAGAAGTTGGCTCAGTAAATACCAATCCATTAAACGTCACATAGTCCGTTCCGCTTACCGCAAACATAACATCATGACCACTTGTACCAGTAGCTAAAGTTGAGGTTAGAGAAATAGTACCCGCTGGAGCTGTGATTACGTTTCCATTACCATTAAAAGTAATCGTATTGGAAGCATTAACACTCGCATTTAAGGTAGCACTTCCCAATTGATAACCACCCACTGGAGCTGTTTGAGCTGTGTTTAAATTAATAGTTACTGCACCCGTTACACCTTGAGTGTTAAGAGCAGCAACTACAGTAGCTAAGTCTGGATAACTTACACTCGGCACCGTAATAGTTCCCGACAACTGCGCACGGCTTATTAACGTAATCAGCAATAATGCTAGAGTTAAGCCGCTTTTTTTCAATGTAGATAATTGGATCATACTTGATTGGTTTTATTTAAGCTTGGTTTATTATTTGTTCTGTGTTACTTATTGTTATTGATTTTCCTAAAATTAGATTGTGTTAATTTTCAATAAATTAACTGCATTGGTTCTTGGTTCAACCTAAAATCAGAATTTAAAAATAGACAACCTATATTTAAAAAACAAGTTTTTGTTAAATTTTTTTTTAACATTTACTAAAAAAGCTCCCCGAGGAGAGCTTTTGTTTAAGTTTTCTTAGTTTTTAGGCTATGCAAAGGCATCTTTTAACTTGTCGAAAATACTTTTGTCATGTTTGCCTTCTTTGGCATCCTGGCTAGGTTGGAAGTTAGGGGATTGATTAAGCTTTTCTAAGAGTGCTTTTTCTTCTTCTGTAAGGGTTTGTGGCGACCATACATTGACCTCCACTAATTGGTCTCCTTTTTCATAGGATTGAAAGGCCGGAAAGCCTTTACCCTTGAGCCTAAACAGCTTTCCACTCTGCGTACCAGCTGGTATTTTGATCTTTGCTTTTCCATCTATTGTAGGCACTTCTACACTTGTACCCATCACCACATCTGGGAAGGATAAAAATAGTTGATGGATAACGTCTAATTCTTGTCGTTTTAACTGCGGATGTTTTTCTTCTTCTATAACAATCAATAAATCACCATTAGAACCCCCGCGCTCGCCGGCATTACCAGCCCCTTGCATGCTCAATTGCATACCATCAAATACACCTGCTGGTATATCTAAGGTTACCGTTTCTTCGCCGTATACTCTACCCTCGCCTTTGCAAGACCCACATTTAGCGGTAATCGTAGTACCCTCGCCGCTACAGCTAGGACAAGTGCCTACCGTTTGCATTTGCCCTAAAAAGGTTTGCTGCACTTGGCGCACTTGGCCACTTCCTTTACAGGTGCCACAGGTTTGTACCGAATTTTTATCTTTTGCTCCACTGCCGCTACAAGTGCTACAGCTTACGTGTTTTTTAACTTTAATTTTTTTAGATGCCCCTTTTGCAATTTCTTCAAAATTCATTTTGATTTTTACTCGCAAATTGGCTCCTCTATTGCCTTGTCTACGACCACCACGTTGTCCGCCACCACCAAAAAAACTACCAAATCCGCTATCGCCAAACACATCACCAAACTGGCTAAAAATATCTTCCATATTCATGCCGCCAAAACCGCCACCATGGCCAGCACCACCGCCCATGCCTGCATGACCGAAACGATCGTATTGTGCTTTTTTATCGCTATTGCTCAATACATCATAGGCTTCTGCAGCTTCTTTAAACTTTTCTTCCGCTGCTTTATCGCCCGGGTTTTTATCAGGGTGAAACTGCATTGCAATTTTGCGATACGCTTTCTTTATTTCATCAGTACTAGCACTTTTGCTTACGCCGAGCACTTCATAATAATCTCTTTTTGCCATGGGTTGTTTTTTTATTTAATAGCCGCTGGAATTATTTTCCAACCACCACTTTTGCAAAGCGAATTAATTTATCATTCATATAATAACCTCTCTCCAAAACATCTACCACTTTACCTTTCAGCTCTTCTGTAGGTGCCGGAATTTCGGTTATGGCTTCGTGCAAATCTGGATTAAACTCCATGCCTTTAGCTTCCATTTCCTTTACGCCTTTGTGTTGTAAGGTTGATTTTAATTTGGAAAACACTAAAGCTACACCTTCTTTTAAAGCTTGCACATCTGCAGCCGATTCAATTTGTTGCTCTGCTCTATGCATATCATCTACAACCTCTAATAAGGATTGAATAATATCTTTTCCGGCTGTTTGAAATAATTCTAAGCGTTCTTTTGCCGTGCGTTTTCTAAAATTTTCAAATTCCGCCATCAAGCGCACATACTGATCTTTACTTGTATTCAAGGCTTCCTGCAAAGTAGCCATTTCATCGAGCTCTGTTGCAGGTGCTTCTGGAGTAGGTACTGTTTGTTCTTGTTCTTGTTCTTCTGATGTCAGCTTGTCTTGCATTGCTTCGTTTTCTGGTACACTTTGACTATTCATGCTTTAATATTTTTAAAATTAAGTATGCAAAAATAATAGCAAAAATCTTGCCAAGCGATTTTATTTGCCAAAATGTCGGAAAAAGAGAAGGTTACGCGTCAAAAGCGAATGGACAACTGCCTAATTTATTGGAATAAAGCGCGAAGTTTCCATAACCAATGGCTATTTTTTTGCGCTGCCACATACATGGTTTTTTGGGTAGGGAAACCTTGATAATAATTAGCTACACCTTGATCCATACTGCCTTCAAGATCAAAACTCATTTTACCTTTCGATTTTTGAAGCAGCATCATTTGCCACAATAAATAAGTAAGTGCCGATGCATGCGGCGCTTCTGATGAGCGGGCTCCCATGAGGTAATAGGCTCTTTGTTCATCCCATACCACCCATGCCCATGCATGCGCTATGCCTTGCTCATCGACCACTTTATATAAGGCACCTATATGTAAGGCTATGCTTTGCGCTACTACTTTTGCCAAAGCACTTGCCGATCCTAAAATTGTAGTGTTTTTTTCTTGTAAGGTAGTTGCATAATGTTTCCAAAGTAATAAAGCATCTTGTGGTGCTTCTTGCAACAATAACTGTTTTTGACCCGCTTGTATATGACGCTTAGTAGATTCTTTGCAAGCAGCCAATAAACTAGCTTCCTCTTGCAATAAATCTACCACAAAAGTTTGTCGGGCTAATACCTGAAAACCATGGGCACGCAAACTAGCTGCTGGCAATTGAGATGGAAATAGACCGATATGAATTTTTGCAAAAGAAGGTAATTGTTCTAAAGCTTGCAACCATACCTGTTCTTCGAAGCGTGCTTTGTTGCTTTCTTTCAAATCGCTTGGATAAAAAATATGAATGCCAACATAAGGTGTCCAAATAGGATTAATAAAACAAGCTGTTTTTTTCAACACACTCGTATGGTAGGGCAAAGCACCACTAAGGGCACTGCCATTATACAACAATAAAACATCCCAATCGCTAGTGACTAAGTCTAACCAAAGAGGCTGCAGAAACAAGGGTATACTTGTGTCTCGAGAACAAATTTCTATATAGCGCTCTTTATTGCTTTGCATTAATTTTTATTTGAACTGAATAAGTTTTGTTACTTGTAAGGTACGAATATACAAACCCGGTAATAAAGTGCAGATAGCACACAATAAAATTGTAGCTGCATCGATACACACAATTGGCAAGAAGGCTAATTTCACAGGTACTTCAGCCATATAATAAGTTGCTTCATTTAATTTTAAAAATCCAAATTGTAATTGTGCTGCGCAAATGCCTAAGGCTAATAAGGTACCTATACCTACACCCCAAGTAGCAATTTTAAATCCATGCCACAAATATATTTTTTGTATTTCCCAAAAGCGCATACCTAGAGATTGTAATACACCAATTGTCTTAGATTGATCAACAATTAAAATTAAAACAGCTACACTTAAATTAATCATCGCTACTAAAATCATAATAATATAAATGATGCGCGCATTCATATCTTGCAAATGCAACCAATCAAAAATACTAGCATACAAATCACTTGTAGTGGTAGCTACTACTGGCGCTTGCAAATATTGTTGTTGCAGGCTATTTGCAATACTTGTTGCTTGTAGTGGATCAACTACGTGTACTTGGTAACCAGAAATTTGTTGTGCATTCCATTGATTTACTTTTTGTAATAAACTCAACTGACAAAAAGCAAAATGCTTATCTAATTCTTCCATGCCCGTATGATACAAACCCACTACCTTTAGTTTGCGAATTTTGGGAACATTACTTTCTTTTTGCAAAAAATAAACAAATAAATCGGAGCCTTTTTGTAAGCGTAATCGATTAGCCGTAGTGGTAGATAATACAATGGCATTAGCCGAAGTACTATCTATTTTACTAAGCGCTTCGCCGCTGTATTGCATTGTTGTAGGCCAATGAAAAGAGGCGTCTACACCTTTCAATTGTATGCCTTCCATTAACTGATTGGCATGCAAAATTGCTGGTCGTAATATATAGGGAAAATACGCATCTACATTTTTGTTTTCATGCAAAGCAAGTTCTATTCGAGCATCTTTATAAATAGCATCAGCTACTAAATTAGCTTGCGGTTTTAAACCAAAATCTGCAATCGTAAAATCGCCCCAAAACTGTGTTACTTTTTCTTTTACAGTATGTTTAAATCCATTGATAAAAGAGAAGGCAATAATCATCACCGCCACACTTAATGCTGTAGCAATAATACCTATTCTAACAATAGAAGCTGTGTACGCATTGCGCTGTTGGAAACCCTGTTTTTTTGCTATGTAAAAGGGTACATTCATGCCTTAGTTTTGTTTTACATTGGCTAATTGTCCGCATGCAGCATCAATATCTTTTCCTCTACTTCTGCGCAATCGTGCATTCACGCGTTGTGCGGACAATTGCTGCATAAAGCTTGCTACTACTGCATCATCGGGTTTTTGAAAACGTGCTTGCTCTATGGTATTGTACTCAATAATATTTACTAAATCGGCAGGAATTTTTCTAAACACTTTCACTAATTGATTAGCATCTTCTGTGCTATCATTAATGTTTTTAAATAAAATATACTCGAGTGTAATTTCATTTTTTGTTTTCTGATAAAAATAATTCAAGGCTTCTATCAAGGATTCTAAATCATTCGTTTCGTTGATCGGCATGATCTGATTACGTTGCGCATCAGTAGGTGCATGTAAGGATAAGGCTAATTTAAATTTCACTTGATCATCGCCTAATTGCTTAATCATTTTTGCAACACCGGCAGTAGATACTGTAATGCGTTTAGGACTCATACCTAAAGCTTCAGGATCAGAAATTTTATCGATAGCTTTTAATACATGTTTATAATTCAGCAACGGTTCGCCCATACCCATAAACACAATATTGGTGAGCTTCTTATTGAAATGTTCTTCGCATAAACCATTGATAAGTGTTACTTGATCTACAATTTCATCAAACTCAATATTTCTTTTGCGTTCCATAAAACCTGTTGCACAAAACTTGCAACTTAAAGAGCAACCTACTTGTGAAGAAACACATGCAGTCAATCTCTTTTCAGTAGGAATTAATACCCCTTCTACAAAATGCCCATCGTGCAATTGGAAACGACATTTAATGGTACCGTCGCTGCTAAATTGCGAATGATGAATTTTTACTTTTGGTATCGTATAGCTTTCGGATAATTTAGTTCGTAAGTCTTTAGACAAATTACTCATAGCATCAAAAGATGCGGCATGTTTTTGCCACAACCATTGGTATACTTGCTTAGCACGAAATGCAGGTTCGCCCCATTCTTTAAAAAGTTGCGTTAAAGCATCGAGTGATAATTGTCGGATATTGATCATAGCGCAAAGGTACAAAATTTTTAAGGGGCTAAAGGCTAGCTCTACATAAATTGATGGATAAAATAAAATGAAGCAGCTTTGCGTTAATGCATAAATAATTCGTTTTAATACAATTTACTACTTAATTTAGCATTCGTAAAAAAGCAAGCCTTGAAACTATCCGTTATCATTGTCAACTACAAAGTAAAGCACTTCTTAGAAGTATGCTTAGATAGTGTATTTAAAGCTTGTAAAGGGTTAAGTGCAGAAGTTATTGTGGTCGACAATTGGTCGCAAGATGATAGTATACCGTATTTAAAATCGCGTTTCCCTCAAGTGCATTTTATTGCCAATACGGTAAACCTTGGTTTTGGCAAAGCCAATAACCAAGCGGTGCGCATTGCACAAGGTGAGTATATTTTATTTTTAAATCCGGATACCATTGTTGCTGAAGACACCTTTGAAAAATGCATAGCGTATTTAGATGCGCATCAAAGTGTGGGTGCATTAGGACCGCGACTTATTGATGGCAAAGGAAGCTTTGCACCAGATGCCAAAAAATCATTTCCTACCCTAAGTGTTGCTATTTTTAAAACCTTAGGATTACATAAATTATTTCCTAAAAACGCTTATCTCAATCGCTATTATGCAGCGCATATCAACGAGTGGGAAACCGCACAAGTAGAAGCCCTCTCCGGCTGTTGCATGTTTGTAAGAGCATCTATACTACCTAGTATTGGAGGCGCTTTCGACGAATCGTTCTTTATGTATTGCGAAGATGTAGATTTAAATTATCGCATCAATAAAGGTGGTTATTTGAATATGTATTTCCCGGAAGCAACGGTTTTACATTTTAAAGGAGAGAGCACCAAAAAACTCAGCTATCAGTATGTAAAAGTATTTAATGATGCGCTGATTACTTTTGTAAAAAAACATTATAGTGCAGCCAATGCTGGTTTGTTTATTGGCTTTATAAAATTCGGTATTGCCCTTCGTGGTGCAATTGGATTTGCAACCAATTGGTTGAAAAAATACAAATTAGCCCTCGTTGATTTTATTGTTTTATTTTGTACACTTTCTTTGCTCACTAGTTTTTGGGTAGAGCATATTAAAAATATCAATAAGGTTTCGAGCACATTTATCAACTATACTTATCCGGCTTACTTACTCATTTGGATGGGCGCTTTATATTTTAACGGTGTCTATAACAAATTATATAAACCCCTCCGTGTGGTGCGCGCCATGTTTGTTGGCAGTATTCTATGCTTGGCCTATTATGGTTTGCTCCCAGCCGATTTGAGATATTCGAGAGCTTTAATTTTACTGAGTGGCATGACCGGCGGTTTGCTCTTACTTGCTGCGCATGAATTGGTGCATCGTTTGGGCATAGTGCCCCTTACTTATGCAGGCAGTATCTCTGCCAAAGCCGTGGTATTTAGCAATCATGATGATTATGTAGCAATTCAACAAAAATGGAAAGGCTTGGCTTGGGCTCCTCAACTATGTGGTCATGTGCAAGACGATCCGTATACTTTAGCTACGCCTAGTAGTCAATTCAAACAATTGGTGCAAGCTACGAGCAGCAATGAAGTGGTCTTTGTAAGTGAGGCCTTGACTTATGCACAACTATTTGAGTGGATGCGTGTATTAGGACCAAAATACAATTATAAAATACATATCTCAAATAGTAATTATTTTATTGGCAGCAATCAAAGTGAGCTCGCTGGCGATTCCCTGCAATTAGATCCAGTCTATGCACTTGCTGATCCGGATCAGCAAAGAAATAAGCGCTTAATAGATATTGCTATCAGCCTACTTATCTTAGCTAGTCTGCCTATATTAGCGCTTTTAAAATATACTTTAGATAAAAAAGCAGCAGCTTGCTTATCGGTTTTAAAAGGAAAAGCTACTTGGGTGGGGTATTGTAGTACAGCTTTTCCAGATGCACAATTGCCTCGCTTGGCACCAAGCATTATGGCAGCCTATCGTTACCAAACAGATTTTGTTCCTAATGAAAGCTTGGCACAGCAGTTCAATAAAGACTATGCGCTGCATTATCATGCCTGGACCGACATTAAACTGGTAATACATAATCTGAGATTTATTTAAAAAAATTGCCTAAAATATTTGCTATAAAAAAATCCTTGCCTATCTTTGCAGACCTAATGCTGAAATAAGCAATTAGATTCCTCCTTAGCTCAGTTGGTTAGAGCACATGACTGTTAATCATGGGGTCTCAGGTTCAAGTCCTGAAGGGGGAGCAAGAAAAGCCTCACAGAAATGTGGGGCTTTTTTAGTTATAATGATTAGTATGTTTTGTGTATATATAATTTATTCAAGTAAGCTAAACCGATTTTATATTGGAACTACAGATAATTTTGAAATTAGGCTAAAGCAACACAATTCAGCAGCATATCCTAATTCATTTACATGTAATGGGATTCCTTGGACTCAATATCTATTGATTGAAAATTTAGCTTCTAATCAAGCATACGCAATTGAGCTACATATTAAAAAAATGAAATCGAAAAAGTATATTGAAAACCTGCTGATTTACCCTGAAATTATTCAAAGATTGCTTCAGCGGTATTCCTTTTAATGTATTATCTTCTGTTCAACCCCGATAGCTATCGGGGCTGAAGGGGGAGCCACAATGATAAAAAGGTTATACATTTACGGTATAACCTTTTTTATTTGAACTCCTAACATCTGTTATTTATAACATCATCCTTGAACTGAAGCAGCTGTTTCTTCATTTCTCTTATCTCCTTCATCTTTTGTTCTAAAGAAATCAATTTGTCATCAAGAATTTCAAGTTTTTGCTTCTTATTATATTTTCTATTGTACCAAGCATCTATGATTTGACCAATTTCTTTAATAGTAAACCCAACTGACTTGGCATCACTAATGAACTCCAATTTTTCAACGGTTACCTTATCGTAGTGAAAGTAATTATTCGATTTGACTGATTTATCTTTTTTGCCTTCTATCAACCCCGACTTTTCATAAAAGCGAATGGTGTGAGCTGAAATTCCTGTTTTTTTAGATAGTTCGTTTATTAACATAGTGCAAATATAGGGTGTTGAAAAATAAATATCAAGTATAGACTATACTCTAATGTTGTTAGTTTGAAAATAACCCTATAGTTTTGTTCAAAATAAATCAATAGAGATATGAAAAAGACAGTATTAATTACAGGAACGTCAAGTGGTATTGGGAAAGCAACAGTTTATGAGTTTGCCAAAATGGGCTGGAATGTAATAGCCACTCAAAGAACCCCAGAAAATGAAACAGATTTCAAAAGCTATTCAAATGTAAAAATGTATACAATGGATGTTACTGACTTGAATAGCATTAAAAATACTATGTCACAAGCACAAAAAGACTTCGGGAAGATAGATGTTGTTGTTAACAATGCAGGCTATGGAGTTGATGGCACTTTTGAAGCAATGTCAGATGAAATTATCGAGAAGCAATTCAATACAAATGTTTTTGGATTGATGCGAGTGACAAGAGAAGCGATAAAACACATGAGGCCAAGCGGAGGCGGAAGGATTATTCAAATTTCAAGTATGGGTGGTAAAATAACATTCCCATTATATAGCATTTATCACGCAACAAAGTTTGCGGTGGAAGGCTTTACTGAGTCGCTACATTATGAGTTGGCGCAGTTTAATATAAAAATGAAACTCATTGAGCCAGGTCCAATTGTCACTGATTTTTATGGAAGAAGTCGACAATTTATTAAACCAACTGATACAAACCAATATGACGGGTTTATTCAAAAGTTTAATGATGCTGCCCAAAAAGTATTGAAAGAGGCGGAAGGACCTGAAGTAGTGGCTAAAATAATTTTTAAATCCGCAACCGACAATAGTAATCAAATGAGATATGCTGTAGGCAAACCTGGACCCATGTTGTTGATGCTTAGAAAATTACTTTCAGATAAGTTATACTTTTTGATGGTGAGAAAAAGCTACAATTTATAATCACACTCCTACATTATTACACGAAATTCATCCTTTTAATCTCCTTATAGTAACATACTCAATTAACGAATTATAGCTGCAAATTTCGTCAATAAAGGGAGCAAGAAAGAAGCCTCACAGAAATGTGAGGCTTTTTTTTATTGAAATACATCTGATATCTTTATCAAAACATTAAAATCGTGCCCTATATTTCTATCACCGGCTTAAAGCCTAAAGGATTTTTTCGTGCCATTCAATTTTGGTTATTAGCTATTCCCTCGTTTGATCAAGCACGCAAATCTAAAGGCAATCAATTTTGTGAAACAAAACGGATCAACAACTATCAATGTACCTTAACGGCTTGGGATAGCCGAGAGGATATGCTCGTATTTTTTCGCTCCGGTGTGCATTTAAAAGCTATGAAAGCCTTTCCTAAAATTGCCACAGGAAGAACATATGGCTATGAAGCCGAACAGCTACCTAGCTGGGCAGAAGCCTTTACACTTTTACAAGAAAAAGGGAAGGAGTACTAAGATTTTTTATTTTTACATAAACTACACATCATGAAAACTCCATTTCAAAAATGGCTTTATATCGGATTTCTATTACTTGGATTATATCAAGCTATTTTTGGCAAAGATTTCATTCAAGCAGCTGCATCATTAGGGATCGGTATGGCTTTTGACCCTTTTAATCCAGAGCAAAAATGGAAAGAAAGACCTAAATGGCAAAAGGTTATTTTAATAATACATCTTGCTTTAACAGCAGCCCTGCTTGGATTAGGCATAGGTTTGAATGATCGATAAACTGGATAAAGTGTCAAATGAAAAACTATTTGATGCTGTAAAAATGCAAGGATTAATAAAATTTGTTAACCCACTACCCATAATTATATTTCAATTTACTAGTTTACTCATTGAAAAATTCTTATGTAACAAATGCTACCTTTCTTATCCTAACAAATACCGATATTTGTAGCATGGAACCTACAATAAGCACCCATTGGGAAAACATATATACGACCAAACAAGCGCACGAAGTAAGCTGGACGCAAGCTATACCAGCGCTTTCTTTAGCTATTATTAAAGCAGCTAATTTGGATAAAAATGCTAAGATCATTGATATCGGTGGTGGCGATAGCCATTTAGTAGATCATTTATTAGCTGAAGGTTATACCAATATTAGCGTCTTAGACATATCTGCTAAAGCACTTGAAAGAGCACAAGCGCGCTTAGGCGATGCAGCAAACAAGGTTACGTGGATTGTAAGTGATATCTTAACTTTTGAGCCAAGTACAACGTATGATTTTTGGCATGATAGAGCCGCTTTTCATTTCCAAACAACTGCCCATCAAATAGAACAATATTTAAAAGTTGTAAAAAAAGCAGTGAACGGAAAATTAGTAATAGCTAGCTTCTCTGTAGATGGCCCACAAAAATGTAGTGGGCTAAGCATTCAGCAATATGATGAAGCTAGCATGCAAGCTGTTTTTGAACGTATCCATTGCAAAGCTTTAGGCTTTCAAAGAGAAGATCATATTACCCCATCTGGAGCTATTCAAAATTTTGTGTACGGTAGTTTCGAATTAGCTTAGCGATAGAATACTAGAGCTTTAAACACATCAACAAATCAGTTTGCTCGTCATTTCCAAGTTTAAAGATGTGTTGATCGAATGCCTCGAATCCTTGTTGTTTATAGAAATCAAGCGCTTGTTTATTGTGCTCCCAAACGCCTAACCAAATAAAAGGTGCTTTAATTTCTTTAGCCTTTTGTAAGGCTATTGCTAATAAAGCTGTTCCAATTTTTTTACGATGGAATGCTTGTAATACATAAATGCGTTCAATTTCTAAAGCAGCTTTATCTTTGATTGCTGTTTGAGCAGTATCAAAATTTAATTTTAAATAAGCAATCACCTGGTTGTCTAATGATGCAAAATAAAATTCTGTGTGGGGATTTTCTAACTCTGTTTTGAGTTTATCTAAAGAAAGTTGTTCCTCCAAATACATAGCCATATCGGCTTCCGTATTACTATGCGCAAAGGCCTCCCAAAAAGTAGTTTTTGAAATATCTTGAAGCAACAATAAGTCGCCTTTTGTAACCCTACGAGTATGAATAGACAAGTTTATTTAGTGATTTAAATTTTCAACAACTAATCTCTTTTTGCCCATTTATAGGCTAAGAAAGCCATTGGGAAATAAGCTAGCGCTAAGTCTGTACAAGAAAACCAAATTGGTGCATGCAATTCTAATACATCTATCAGTCCGCCTATAAAAAACAAAGCAGCAATAATTATAGGAATACGAATAGCTTTTGTTTTAGAGAAACGGGTAGCGAGATACGCCGCTACAAAAGTACCAATAGCATGCGCTAAAAAGGGCATTAAGAAATGCTTAGGTTCCATTAAAGGCATAGCTGCTAATAATCCTTTTTCAGTTGTTAAATCTGCACCTTGAGGTGGTGCTATCAGAAAACCGCCAGACATTACAATAGCCATATTGACAATGCCTCCAATTAAGACGCCAACCAATATCGCTAGTATATTAATGATAATGCTTCTCATGTTTTTTTATTGAAACTCTAAATTACTAAAAAAATATTATTTCTGTTTTTCATTTATTCATCGTAATATTGCGATGAATAAATGGGAACAAGTAAACTACATACCTATACTAAAAAGCAATTGGCATTGGCTACTTTAACGCATGCACTTGCCCACCCGGCACGCATAGCTATACTGCAGTTTATCAGTAAGCAAAAAAGTTGTATTTGCGGATCTATTGTCGATGAATTGTCCTTATCGCAAGCTACCATATCGCAGCATTTAAAAGTGCTTAAAAATGCTGGATTACTAAAAGGCACTATTAGTGGCGCTAGTACCTGCTATTGCATCAACGAGAAAGAATGGGAAAAAGCACAATTGCTTTTAAATCAATTTATGAACACTACATATAATTCATCTAATAAAACCTGTTGCTAATGATGACGATTCAACAATTTGTAGACCATCTGTCTACTTGCAAGGAGCTGATATTCACCTTGCCTAATAACGAAACCGTACCCTTACATTTTCATGTAACCGAAGTAGGTAGTGTAGAAAAAAACTATATCGATTGCGGCATGACCATTAGAAAAGAACGAAAAGCAAGTATGCAATTATGGGTAGCCGATGATACTGCTCATCGTTTGCATGCTGATAAACTAATTGCTATCATTCAACAGTCCAACAAACTATTTGATTTAGATGCATTAGAAATTGAAATAGAATATCAAGCGAGTAGCATTAGTAAATATGCCCTTTCCTATAATGGAAACAGTTTTCAACTAATAGCTACGCAAACGAATTGCTTAGCGCCCGATCAATGTGGCATTCCAACTCAAAAAACTAAAAAACCTTTAGCGGACTTACCAATTATCAATAATGTATGCGAGCCTGGCAGTGGCTGCTGTTAAACTATAAGCAATGGAACACAAAAAACAACTATCCTTTTTAGATCGCTATTTAACCGTATGGATTTTTAGCGCCATGCTCATAGGCATTAGCATAGGCTATTTTATACCCAATGCGGCTAGCTTTATCAATAGTTTTTCTAAGGGCAGCACCAATATCCCTATTGCTATTGGTCTTATCATTATGATGTATCCTCCTTTTACGAAAGTAAAATTGAGTGAATTAAAACAAATATTTAGCCAATGGAAATTGCTTGCTTATTCTCTTTTCTTAACCCTAGTCGTAGGGCCTATATTGATGTTTGGATTGGCGCTATGGCTATTACCATCGCATCCTGACTACATGCAAGGACTAATATTAGTAGGTCTTGCGCCTTGCATAGCCATGGTAGTGGTATGGATAGATCTTGCCAATGGTAATAATGCCTATGCAGCGGGATTGGTAGCAGCTAATGCCCTATTGCAAGTAGTGCTCTATAGTTTTTATGCCTACATTTTCATTACTGTTCTTCCTACTTATTTTGGCTATAAAGGAAGCAGCCTAGATATTTCTATCGGCGCCATTGCTAAATCAGTAGGCATTTACTTGGGCATACCGTTTATGCTGGGCATTTTATCCAGAAATCTATTGATAAACATTAAAGGTGCTACTTGGTTTCAAGAGCAGTTTATTCCAAGAGTAAGTCCACTAACCTTGATCGCATTATTGTTTACCATCATGGTCATGTTTACCTTAAAAGGCCAATTGATTGTAAGCATCCCTTTCGATGTATTGCTCATTGCCTTACCCTTAGTTATTTATTTTGCTATCATGTTTATAGGTAGTTTTATCATAGGTAAGCAATTAGGAGCCGATTATGCAACCAATACAGCTATAGCTTTTACTGCAGCGGGCAATAATTTTGAATTAGCCATAGCGGTAGCCATTGGTGTTTTTGGCATACATAGCGGACAGGCTTTTGCAGGAGTTATTGGTCCACTAGTAGAAGTGCCCGCCTTAATCATACTCGTTCAAGTAGCCTTTTACTTTAAAAAGAAATGGTATAATCCTAAAAATTAAAGCAATGAAACAAATTTTAGTATTATGTACGGGCAACAGCTGCAGAAGTCAGCTAGCAGAAGCCTATTTAAGACATTATGCCCAAGGTACAGCTCTAGTATATAGCGCAGGCGTAGAAACCCATGGCGTAAACCCAAGGGCCATAGCGACCATGCAAGAAGATGGCATAGATATCAGTGGACACACCTCTAATCACATACTAGAATACCAGGATATACCTTTCGATTATGTTATTACCGTATGTGACCATGCCAAAGAACGCTGTCCCTATTTCCCAAGCAGTGCCTTAAAATTCCATCATAATTTTCCTGATCCAGCTAAAGCTACAGGCAGTGAAGAGGAAATTAGAGAAGCTTTTAGAGCGGTACGAGAGGAAATTAAAGTTTATTGTAAACAATTTATAGCAGCACACATAAAAAAAGAGCCAGTATAAAACTGGCTCTTTTTTTTATAAGGATCTTGATTAGCTAATTTTAGTAGCTTCAAACAAATCTGTATCTACTAATACGCGACCGCAATGCTCGCAAGTAATAATTTTTTTGCGTTGGCGAATTTCAGATTGACGTTGAGGAGGCACTACGTTAAAGCAACCACCGCAAGATTCTCTAGAAACCGCTGCTACAGCAATACCATTTTTATAGTTCGTTCTGATTCTATCGTAAGCAGCTAATAAACGCTCGTCTACATGAGCTTTAGCTTCTGTAGATTTTGCTACCAATACTTTTTCTTCTTTTTCAGTGCTAGCAATAATTTTAGAAAGCTCTACTTGTTTTACATCTAAAGCTTCTTGAACGATAGCCATTTTCTCTTCCGTTTTCAAACGTTGATTTTGGAAATCACGTAATTCGAAAGTAGCATCTTTAATTCTTTTCTCGCAAAGCTTCACTTCTAACTCTTGCATTTCAATTTCTTTATTGATAGCTTCAAACTCACGACTATTCTTTACGTTTTCTTGTTGTTTTTCGTATTTCTTAATCATTGCTTTCGCCTCTTTTTCACCTGCCGTACGCTCCGCAATTACAGAATTAATAATATCTATTTCATTGTCGATATTGTTGATTCGGGTTTGCAATCCTTGGATTTCGTCTTCCAAATCACGCACTTCCATAGGCAATTCGCCTTGTAGGGTCTTAATATCATCGATCTTTGAATCAATTTTTTGAAGAGTTAGAACTGCAACTAATTTTTCTTCAATTGAAAAGTCTTTTACGGTAGCCATATTATATAAAATAATTTACTGGATTTGTATTCCTTTCGGAATAAAGAATGGCAAAATTAGGGAATTTTTCGTTAAGAATTGAGTAAAATATTTCAACGGTAAACTGTTCACTCTCATAATGCCCTATATCTGCGATAACTACTTGTTTATCAGCGTCAAAAAACTGATGATATTTAAAATCTGAAGTGATAAATACGTCGGCTTTTGCCTGAATGGCATCCTTTAAAAGGAAACTTCCCGAGCCGCCACAAACCGCTACGCGCTGAATAGGTCGGTCTAATAATTCCGTATACTTGATACAACTTGTAGGTAGCGCGGACTTTAAATGCTTTAAAAAAGCTTCTGCAGGCATGGCTTCTGCCAAATTGCCAATCATACCAGCACCTAGATCTTGGTTTTTATTTTTTAGGGGAACGATTCCATAGGCAATTTCCTCGTATTCATGTGCAGTTCTGAGTGCGGCAAGTACCTTACTTAAGGCATGATTAGGCACCAATACTTCAATTCTGATTTCTGCTACTTGCTCTCTTGGTCCACCCGCTGCACCAATCAAGGGTGAGCTATCCTCATTTCCTTGAAAAGCGCCCAAACCTTCTACTTGGAAAGAGCAATTGAAATAATTACCCACTTGTCCTGCACCTGCTTCAAAAAGATGTGCTTCTATTTTGGGCACCATGGCAGCTGGTGCATAGCAATATAATAGATTTAATGCTTGACTAATAGGGGCCAATATTTGTGTTTGCTGCAAACCTAGTTTCTCAGCAATTTTAGCATTTACACCCTGCTTCCAATTATCCAAATTGGTATGAGCCGCATATAAGGCTATGTTATGTTGTAATGCCTTCATAACAATACGCTCCACATAAGTACTTCCCGTAATGGATTTTAATCCTGAAAATAATAATGGATGATGCGCAATAATAAGGTTGCAATTTTTTGCTATAGCCTCTTCTATTATGGCCTCGGTAATATCTAAGCAAAGCAATACACCTTTAACATCCATATGCGGATCGCCCACTTGCAAACCGCTATTATCATAGCTTTCTTGCCAAGCTAATGGCGCCATTTGCTCTATAGCTTGGGTCATTGTTTTAACCGTATACATAAGTATTAAAGGGCTTTTATAAATTGAACAATAGCATTGCTCAATAAAGGAGCAATAGGCAAACTTGCATTGGCATAACTGTCTTGATTAGCTTGCTCATCGCCGTTAATTTCAACGAAAATATGATTCATTTTTGGAATCATTGTTAATCGTGCGTTTTTATTAGCTGCCGCTATAAGTTCAGCATCTTTAACACCCACTTGCAAATCACTAGTACCTTGAAGCACTAGAATGGGAATTGTCAATGCAAGCACAGCATCAATCGGGTTTATTTTAAACCACGATTTTACATAGGATTGTACACTTGGCCTAAATACACTCATTAAAGCAGGGGGCACTTTCTGAACCGTATAATCTTGATTTAGGCTGTCCATAATTTTTACAGCATCGTCGTAAATTTTAGGATAAGCTTTTAATTGTTCTTTAAGGATGTCATCCGCTTTTCTTCCCGGACCAGCTATAGATACATAAGCATCTGCTGCCGTACTAGCCAAAGCGCCAATAGTAGATCCTTCACTATGGCCTACAAGAATAATTTTAGTAAACCGTTTATCTTTTCTAAAGTGTTCAATAATAGCTTTTACATCATTTACATAATCCGTGAAGCGTAAATTAGTCTCATTAATCTTGTCGCTTTTACTTTCACCAATACTTCTTTTATCATATCTAAAGCTTGCGATTCCTTCTTTTGAGATAGCTTGTGCTAATTTTTTAAGATGATCATTAGCCATGTAAGGATTATTGCCATTTCTATCCGTAGGGCCAGAGCCAGCAATGATGATGGCTAAGGAACTGGATTTAGTATCAGCAGGCACTAAGAGGGTTCCGTAAAGGGTAATATCGGTGCACCTTATCACCTGTGCCTCTTCTTTATAAACAGCTGTTTTAGCAGTTGTAGAAGTCGCAATTAAAATCAAGGAACAAAATGCAAGAACTATGTTTTTCATAAAAAAATATTTAGATACTCACCCACCACACATTGCGGCTAGCAAAATTACCCCAATCTTTCATGCTAGAAAAAATAGTTTTTTCTAATTCTTGAGGACTCACTTTTTTACCTTTTTGTGGCTTTACAAAATCTGTTTCTTTAGGAGTCGTAAGTTGTACTTTTGTAGCTACCCATGTTGTGTATAAGCGAGGCACGGCTATTTCTAAAATCATTCCTGGAAGGCCTGCAAACATTTCTGGACCACCAGTTGTAGCAATATCCTCGGTATAAAAAGCAACTACATATACAGAATCACAAATGATACCCACGGCTTTTCTGCAGGTATAGCCGGCAATGGTTCTTACTGCAGCATCTAATTTCCATTTCATCTTTCTGATGGGCATTTGTAATAAAAAGGCTTGCTCGAAAACTTGTTTCTCTGCAATAACTGAGTCACTTAAAAAATTAGTAAGTACTACATTTTTACTTGCAGGTGTGCCACCGCCAAACATTTTAAGAGGGTTTTCGGTTTCTTTACCGGGCTTATAAATCGTTTTAGTAGCTGTAAAATAATAATCAAAAAAGCTACTAGTAAATTTTGGTATTTGCGCCTTCATACGCTCTATCCAAGGCCCTTGTTGCATATCATCGAATTGTCGATGAATATTTACTTTACGCTCAAACTCTATATAGCCTTGTGTTGTAAACTGTGCTTTTGCACTTACAACCGCAAATAATAAAATAGTAATGGTGTACAAACTTTTTTTCATAGTCGATTATTTTCTTCTTCTAAAATGCATTTTACCACCACCTTCATTAGTAATAGGATTGGTTGTAAAATTCCAAATGATATTGATTAATGCGTAACGCTTAATATTGTTGTAAGAGGTTTCGGTAATATAATTGCTTTGTCCTACACGATTATATCCTAAATTCTGATTCAAAATATCATTTACATAAAAACGACATTCTAACTGATCGTTCTTTAATAATTTTTTACTGATATAGGCATTCCATCTAAAAATGTTGTTGCCTATTTTAAACACCTCTGTTTCTTGTCGCAAGAACCAATTAAAATCAGATCCTAATTCGAAATGATGCGGTAATGTTACATTGCCATTGAAATCTAATTGAAAGGTAAGATAGTTGATATTGTTGCCAATACTAGAGGTATTAGCATTATAATCGATTTGTGGATTAAGCGATAAGTTGAATTTATCTTCTTTGTCGTAATTCAAATCTAAGCCGAAACCAAACGAATTATTGCTACTAGAATTTTTAACTCCATTCACAAAATTGTTTCTATTGTTGAAAGCTCCATTCAAATTAAAACCAAGCGTTAAATTCAAGCGATCAATTTTTCTACCCATACCACCCCAGAAATTAGCAAAGTAATTACCATCCACATTTACATATTTCGAAAATCTTCTGCCTGCAGCAGTAATACTATCGCTAGTGCTAATACCATCATTAGTTTGAATATAATTGATGCCTGCGTATTTCCAAACGCCCGTTAGCATTTTATAATCGTTAAAATTTAATGAGTAATTATTATTGAAAGACTGTCTTAAGTCTGCATTACCAATAACAATATTCAAAGGGTCGGTATTTTGATTTAAAGGTTGGATCTGATCAATTGTTGGTTGCGATGTAGCACCTGAGTAACGCAATACAAATCGGGAGTGTCCTTGCATAGTATAGGTAAAACTTGCTTTTGGGAATAAATTATTAAAGCTACGTGTACGCGTTGTATTGGTAAATAAATCTTTTTGAGAAAAATTAGTTTGTGAAGCCCCCATACCAATTGATACATTCATTTTTTTGTAATTGTATTTTAAAGCAGTACTTGCTTTTTGTGTAAATACATTAAACACATAATGACTACTAAAAAAAGAATCGCAGATCGTATTATAAACGTTCTTTGCTAGAGCATTGTATGAAAAACGCTCAGCGGTATTATTTTTAATACCTGCTCCATAGGTAAACTCAACAAACGTATTTTTCATTACCGGCTCGGTATAGGTAGCATTTGCATCTAAAGTAAGACTGGAAGAAGCGGTTGTTTTCAATTGATTGGTTACGGAATCAAAAGTGCTACCTGCATACGTATTAATTACGTCTAAAACACCAGAACTATTACTATTCTTTGCCGATTCATCTACGTTTATAGTTATCGTACGTCCTTTTTTCTTCAAACGTTTTCTCCAAATTGCCGTTGCATTATTACTGATTGCATCTGAAGAAGAGGTCTGTACTTTTACGCTATTATTTAAAAGAATAGCTCTTTGATTTTGCATAAAAGAAGTTGACTGCTCTGCAAATTCTGCATGATTGATACCTCCATTAGCAGATATTTTAAAAGTAGCGCTAGAATCAATCTTCCATTCAAACATACCGTCTAATCGATGACGGATACTTGTACTGAACTGATTGCTCGACTCTTTACTGATATTAAAACTCGTATCACTTAACAAATACTGCGTATTGGTATTGGTTTCCGTTTCTACAATTTGTTTTGCTGTTCTAAAATTAGAATTTACATGAAAGGTATCTTGTTTCCATTTGTTAGAATAGTGCGCACCACTTGTCCAAACTTTAGGCAATCCTTGTCCATCAAAAGTACCATCCCAGTTTTCTTCACTATTGGTAGAAAAGGAAACACCTGATTCCTCATCAAAAACGGTATTGTTGCCGCCACCAAACTTATCTCTATCTTGCCAGCCTAGACCTACCGTACCGGTATTAGAAACAATTTCGAAAACAGCAATTTTTCTTTTACCCTTAAATAAATTAATCATACCCTGATTATCGAAATAACCATTTTTTGCCAATTCCTTACTTGTTGGGTCAATGCGAGGACCTGCTGCTGCAATAAATTTACCAAAATAGCCGGCCTTACGATCTTCTTTTAATTGCAAATTGATAGTTTTAATTTTCTGTCCATCATCAATACCTGTAAACTGAGCTTGATCTGATTTCTTATCAAATACTTGCACTTTATCTACGGCATTGGCTTGCAGATTGCGAGTAACTACTTTAGGATCATCAGAGAAAAATTCTTCGCCATCCACTAATACTTTTTCTACACTTTCACCTTGCGCAGTGATATTGCCATTTCTATCTACTTGCATACCCGGTAATTTCTTCAATAATTCTTCTACACTTGCATTATCACGCACTTTAAAACTATCCGCTACATACTCCGTTGTATCGCCTTTAATTTTAATAGCCGCACGCTGACGCGTTACTACAATTTCTTTTAATAATTGATCTCTTGAAAGCATGGGTATTCTACCAAGATTCTTCTCTTCATTCTTCTCTAATTTTATTTGATCGTAATAATCGACATAATTTTTAAAACCAATTAACAACAAATACAAGCCCGGATCTTTTACATTCAATATAAACGCACCATCAGCATTTGTTCTTGTAAACCCAACAATACTGGAGTCTGATTTATCTAGCAAAGTAACTGTTGCCGATTGCATACTTAATTGTTTAAGGGTATCTATGGTAATACCTTTAACTTTTTGCTGCGCCATAACGGGAGTTGCCATAAAAAAAAGTAAGCATAGGTATATATATTTTTTCATTGGATTAGGCTTCATAATTAAGGCGTAAAAGTACTAATTTATAATAGAGTTAGAATATAAAACATTTGTTATCGCTTTTTGTTGTAATAATCGTGCATAAGCACCGCCTTGTTGCGCTAGCGCTTCATGTGTGCCTTGTTCTACAATACTTCCTTTAACTAAAACCATAATGGATGTGGCTTTTTTGATAGTTGATAAACGATGTGCAATAATGATAGATGTTCTGCCTTCCAATAAATAGTGCAAGGCTTCTTGAATCATTTGTTCACTTTCGCTATCAATAGAAGCAGTAGCTTCATCTAAAATCACAATTTTTGGATTGTATAAAAGCACTCTTACAAACGAGAGTAATTGTCGCTGACCTTGAGAAAGCGTTTGACCTTTTTCTAATAATTGATATTGATATCCATTGGGCAATTGCATAATAAAATCATATACCCCAATGGCTTTACAAACAGCATCTACTTGCTCAATCGTGAAATTTGGATTTTGCAAGGTGAGATTATCCCAGATCGTTCCGGCAAATAAAAATACATCTTGCAATACAAATCCAATTTGTTTTCTGAGACTATTAAGCTCATAAGCTTCAATAGCTTTTCCATCAATCGTAATTTGTCCTTGCTGATAAGCATATAATCGATTGATTAAATGCACTATCGTTGTTTTACCCGAACCTGTAGTACCAACAATAGCCAAGGAGGTACCTGCGGGTACCTCAAAAGAAATATTATTTAAAATCCTTGTTGGCGTATCGTAATAGAAAGAAACCTGATCAAAACGGATGTGCCCCTTGATCTCATCTGCTTTGAGTAAGCCTGTATTCACTTCTGCCGCTTGATCATCTATTACCTGATAAACGCGTTCTGCAGCTACCAAGCCCATTTGAAGTACATTAAATTTATCAGCCAACATACGAAGTGGGCGAAATAATAAATTTAAATACATAATAAAAGCAATGATCACGCCGGCTGTAATTTCTTGATGTAGTAATTGATTAGCACCTACCCAAACTAATAATCCTATAGCCGTAGCCAATACAATTTCTACTACGGGAAAGAAAACAGAATACGCAAAGATGGCTTTTATATTTGCATCTTTATGTTGTGCATTGATTTGTTGGAAAGCGCTTAGACTTTGCTCTTCTGCAGTATAAGCTTGTATCAAATGCATGTTCGACAAGCGCTCTTGCACAAAAGTATTTAATGCCGCCACTGCTGTTCTCACTTCTTGAAACGATGCCCTTACTTGTTCTTTGAAAAAATACGTAGCTAATAAAATTAAGGGTAGTGTCAGTAAACAAACCAATGCCAATTTCCAATTGGTAAAGAGCATTACCGCAATCACTGCAATGATGGTAATTAAATCAGCTAAAATGGAAATAAAACCTTCTGAAAAAATATCTTGTAAGGCTTCTACATCATTAATAGTGCGCGTTGTTAAGGTACCAATGGGCGTATTATCAAAATATCGTAATTGCTGATGTACAATTTTTACAAAAACATTATTTCGAATGCGCATCATGATATGCATGCCCAACCAATTCATTCCGTATAAAAATAAAAACCGCAATCCCGACTCGCTAAGCAAAACCAATAATTGGATAACAGTTATCCAAACAAGTCCATGCCAATCTAGTTTTCGGATATAATTATCTACTGAAATTTGAATAAGATAAGGACGCAACATACTGATACCTCCTAATACTAAACTCAGCAAAATAAGGAGATAGAAGGTGCTTTTAAAGGCATCTGTCTCTTTTAAAATGCGTTTACCTATGGCAATAGATTGTTGCCATTTAGCTCGTTTATTCATGATCAAGTTCTTGCATCATCATTAAATAAGCTTTAATAAATCCATCGAGCTCACCGTCCATAACCGGACCTACATTACCAACTTCAAAATCTGTTCGGTGATCTTTAATCATTTTATAGGGATGAAAAACATAAGAGCGTATTTGCGATCCCCACTCAATTTTTTTCTTATTTGCATTGCTAGCATTTTTAAGCGCCTCGCGTTTTCTTAATTCCTCTTCGTACAATCTACTCTTTAACATCGTTAAGGCCTTCTCTCTATTTTCGCCTTGTGTTCTTGCTTGTTGGCATTCTACAATAATACCACTAGGTATATGCTTTAAACGCACCGCCGTTTCTACTTTATTTACATTTTGTCCGCCTTTACCACCGGCTCTATAAAATTCCCATTCAATATCTGCCGGACTTACGTCAATCGCAATAGAATCATCAATTAAAGGGTAAACAAAAACCGATGCAAAAGAAGTATGACGACGCGCATTACTATCAAAAGGAGAAATGCGTACTAAGCGATGTACCCCACTTTCTGCTTTTAAAAAACCAAACGAAAATGGCCCATCAAATTCGATAGTAGCTTGTTTGATGCCCGCACCATCACCATATTGAATATCAATTTCAGCTACTTTCCAGCCTTGTTTGTCACCATACATGCTGTACATGCGCAATAACATCTCTGCCCAATCCTGACTTTCTGTACCACCGGCTCCAGAGTTGATGACCATTACAGCTGGTAATGCATCTTCAGGTTCGTTTAAAGTTGATTTAAACTCTAAGGTATCTAAGGCTTCTATGGCTGTATCGTAGGCACTTTTAGCTTCCTCTTCGCTAGCCTCTTGTGCTTTCCAAAACTCAAATAGTACTACAAAATCCTCTACGGCTTGTTGTACTTGAGTAAATAAATCTACCCAAAATTGGTGTTGATTGATACCTTTTACAATTTGCGTAGCACGGGTATTATCATCCCAAAACCCAGGCGCTAAGGTTAATTGTTTATCGTTTGCAATGCGTGCTTTTTTATCTTCTATACGTAGGTACAGATTTAGATGTTGCACTCGGTCACGCATTATTTTTATTTGCTCTATGGTCATGTGGGGAAAATTAAATCGTCTTTTTACTTATAAACAGGATAAGGAAAGACGCGTCACATTTGTACTTTGAATGTAAATTTTCGTTGCGAAAAAAAACTAAAAACTGCTACAATGCCTGTAGTTATTACTTTAGATGGCGTAGGATACCAGCCTAAAAACTCTACAAAAAGTTTTAAGAAAAATACATTAAGAATGATACAACTACCTACCAACAAGGCATATCGGAATAATTGAATACGCCCTTTTAACTCTGATTCGGGAAACACAATATACTTCGATAGCACAAAACCAATTGGAAAGCTCACCGAAAACGACATAGCAAAGGCTAATATATGTGCTTGAAAAAGAATACCTATTACCGTGTGGGCTTGGCGCAACAAAATAAAATTATAACTGACAAAATAAATGAGCGTATCAATCACCACATTACTGCCACCGCAAGCCAAATAACGGAAAGTGCGAATATCCATTAGCTTAGCGAAAGGGCTGTAAAAGAAATCGATGAATCGAAGAATACTATTTTTTATTGCTGTAAACACGCAGTTATTTTGAGTCAGCAAAATTAATCTAAAAACGCATCAAAATGTAAACTAGGGAAAATAAAAAATGGATTATTAGCGAGCTAATAATCCATTGCTGGGGTGGAACCGCTGGGAGTCGAACCCAGTTCCAAACATTCGCCCAAAAGGCTTTCTACATGCTTATTTTAGTATTGATTTTCGTCACTGCACCGGAACTAAACCAACCAAGGCAATGCTTAGCTACTTTGTTTTCGCAAGTGTACCGTAGCACAACACTCACTATCCTATTCTTGTTTCGAGTTAGGCGGCAGCTACAGATATAGGCATCTGTTTGCTTGCGGCCAAAATGGGTGGTTAATCACTGATTAAGCAGCCATGGCATACTGAGTATTGCCAGATAGATTTTGAATATTCAGATTATCGTGCTAATTATCCAACGCACGGCATGCTTACCAATCCTGCATAAATGCTGTCAAAACCAGTCGGCCCCAGAATTTGTAAGTACTACAAAGTTACGGCTTTGTGCCGATTAAATAAAAAGAAAAGGGACGAACCGTGTTGGTTCGTCCCTTTTTAAGTAGGTATTAACACTATTTAAATAAGCGGAAAATATCCATGCCATTGGCATAAACCATAAGAGCCAATAGTAATACAAGGCCAACCGTTGTAGCTTTCTCCATTACTTTTTCGCTTACTTTTTTACCTGTAAATAGCTCAAATAATAAGAATACCACATAACCACCATCTAATCCTGGAATAGGTAATAAATTCATGAAGGCTAGAATAATAGAAATAAAGGCGGTTAACGACAAGAAACTTAACCACGTAAATTCTGTTGGGAATTGTTTAGCAAAAGTAATCATACCCCCTACGCTATCTTTTGCATTGGCTTCTTTAGAGGTAAATAAAAACACAAATTGCTCTACGTAAAATCCTAATTTGTCAATCGTGTTCGTTACGCCTTTAACCATAGCACCACCAATGCTAAAGTTTTTGGTAACCGTACTGAAATAACGATCTGGGTCCATAGCAGCTACAATACCTAATTTTCCATTGCTCGGAACGGTCGTTGTTAGGGTATCTATTTCATTGTTGGCACGAGCTACGACTACTTGAATAGGTGCATTTTTATATTGGGATAAGGTAGCTTGTAATTGATCGAAATAGGCGATGGATTGATTGTTGATATAAAGGATGCTATCTTTTGCTTTCAAGCCCATTTTATCAGCAGCGCTTCCAGGTGCTACATCACTAATGGTAAAAGGCGTTCTATAGGTCCAAAAAGATTTTTTATTAGCTCCACTTGATAGTAATTTTTTGATGGTACCTGCTGGTATAGCTATAGTAGTAGGCAATCCATCACGTTCTACATCAACTGTTTTTGCTTCCGACAAAATTAATTGTGTAAGATTGGCATCGAAACGCTCCGACACTACTCCACCAACACTAATAATTTTATCGCCATTTTTGAAACCAATTGCTTTAGCCTCTTCACTTGCCTCTATGCCATATTTTACTTGGCTGGTAGACAAATAATGTTCGCCCCAAATGCCATAAATAAAAGAGTAGATAATCATTGCTGCAATAATATTAAATATAATACCACCCAACATAATACCTAGTTTCTGATACGCTTTTTTAGAACGGTATTCCCATGGTTGTGGTGCTTGTGCTAATTGCTCCTTATCCATACTCTCATCTACCATGCCTGCAATTTTTACATAGCCACCTAGAGGAAACCAACCGATACCATATTCGGTATCACCCTTTTTCTTTTTAAACAAAGAAAAATTAAGTAGCCCAGAAAAAGGAAATAAGAAATCGAAGAATAAATAAAATTTCTCTACACGTGTTTTGCATAATTTAGCAAAAACAAAATGACCCCCTTCGTGAATAATGATTAATAACGATAGCGCTGCGAATAACTGTAAGCCTTGCGTCCATGCACCTGACAATAATAACTGTGTTGTGTTCATCTAAATGATATTTAATGTTTGTAGCTGTTTGTTTTTATTAATTCTTGAGCTTGCTCGCGTGCTTGTGCATCACTTGCTATATATTCTTGTAAGGTAGGTGTGTTAATAAACGCTACTTTCTGAATTACCTCTTCAATTATATCACTCATACTTAAAAAGCCAATTTGATTTTGCAAAAAGGCATGTACCACTTCTTCATTTGCGGCATTCATCACACAGGCCATATTACCTCCTTTAAACATTGCATCTTTAGCAATGGCTAAATTTCTGAAGGTTTTGTAATCTGGTGCTTCAAATTTTAAAGTTTGAAAATCCTTAAAGTCAAAACGCTTATGCGTATTTGAAATACGCTGAGGAAATGCTAAAGCGTATTGAATAGGCAATTTCATATCGGGCAAGCCTAATTGAGCTTTTAAAGATCCATCTATAAATTGGACAAATGAATGCGCTATTGATTCAGGATGGATGATAACATCGATTTGTTCGTTTTTTAATCCAAATAACCATTTAGCTTCAATCATTTCCAAGCCCTTATTCATTAAGGTAGCACTATCAATGGTTATTTTTGCACCCATAGTCCAATTAGGATGTTGTAAGGCATGCATAGCCTTTACATTGAACAAGAAATTGGTTTTTCTACCGAGAAATGGTCCGCCAGAAGCGGTTAATATTATTTTATCAATACTTTCTGCGGTTTCGCCTACTAAGCATTGAAAGATGGCAGAATGCTCACTATCTACAGGAATAATGGGTACGTTTTTTTCTGCAGCACGCTGCATTACAATATCACCAGCTACTACCAAGGTTTCTTTATTGGCTAAAGCGATTGGCTTTCCGGCATCAATTGCAGCTAAGGTAGAATGCAATCCTGCAAAACCTACAATGGCCGCTAATACCATATCTACGGCTTCCCATTGCACCACTTCATTAAGCGCATCTGCACCAGAGAATACTTTTATAGGCAAAGCACTTAACGCGCGTTTTACTTCATCATATTTTTTAGGGTCAGTAACTACCACTGCATTGGGTTGAAACTGATGGGCTTGCTCTATAAGTAGAGCAGCATTACTATGTGCCGACAATACTTCTACTTCAAATAAAGTAGGATGTGCTGCCACCACGTCTAAGGCTTGAGTACCTATAGAACCAGTTGAACCTAAAATTGCTAAACGCTTCATTAAAAAAATAATTGCTTCAAAGATATTAAAAGCAATACGTAATTAGTGATATCTTATGAAATAATTATAATTTAGCTCCTTTAAAAACGCCTCAAATGTTAGAAGCTAATACCCTTCAATTTCTTAAGAAACTACAAAAAAATAATGATCGTGTTTGGTTTGATGCTCATCGCGATACCTATCAGATAGCCATGAAAGACATGCAGTCTTTTACCACTCGTTTACTTCATGAGTTAGTTGCTATCGACCCAAGTATAGAGGGATTAGAAGCTAAAGCCTGTATATTTCGTTTGTTTAGAGATGTACGTTTTTCAAAAAACAAATTACCCTATAAAACTAACCTAGCCGCTTACCTGGCTAAAGGGGGTAGAAAATCGGAGCGAGCAGGTTTTTACTTTCATTTCGAACCCAATGGGAAGAGTTTTTTCGGTGCCGGCATTTGGATGCCAGACGGACCTGTTTTACAATCTATCCGACAAGAGATAGACTACAGCTGGAGCGATTTTAAGGATATTATAAATAAAGCTAGTTTTAAAAAGCTCTTTCCAAACATGGAAGGCGATCGATTAAAAAAAACACCAAAGGGCTACGCTATTGATCATCCTGCTTTGTCGTACTTACAGCTTAAGAGTTTTTTAGTAACACATCCTATTCCAGATACACTTCTTACTCAAAAAGATTTATTGAAAACGCTGCTTACCTATTGCAAAGCAGCCAAGCCTTTAATAGATTTTTTGAATCGTAGTTTCGACTAATAAAAATGAGTTAAATATGGGTAGCGCTCTTCATACAGCGCTTTGATTTTAGCCAACAAGGTTTGTCTGAATTGATCAATATTGCACTTCGTAGTAGCAGAGATAAACAGGGCATTATTACCGGTCTCTAATTGCCAGCGTTCTTCTAATTGTTGTAATAATTCTGTTTTTATTTCATCAGAAAGCCATTCATCAAAGGTATGTGCTTCGTACAAGTCCATTTTATTAAAAACGGTAATAATAGGCTTATCGAAGGCTTTAATATCTTGTAGTGTTTTAATCACCACACCCATTTGATCTTCATATTTAGGGTGCGAAATATCTACAACATGCAATAAACAATCAGCTTCACGCACTTCATCTAAAGTACTCTTAAAACTTTCCACTAAATGATGCGGTAACTTTCTAATAAAACCTACCGTATCACTTAATAAAAACGGCGTTTGTTCAAATACAACTTTTCGTGTAGTAGTATCTAAAGTGGCAAACAATTTATTTTCTGCAAAGACCTCACTTTTGCTAGTAACATTCATCAAGGTGCTTTTCCCAACATTAGTATAGCCAACTAATGCGATGCGAATAAAGGTGCCTCTTTCTTTTCTTTGCGTAGCCATTTGTTTATCAATCTCTGCTAAACGCTTGCGCAACAAACCAATTTTATCTTTGACAATACGACGGTCCGTTTCTATTTCTGTTTCCCCAGGACCTCTAGAACCAATACCTCCTCCTTGCCGCTCTAGATGCTGCCACATACCTTTTAGTCGAGGTAATAAATATTGGTATTGTGCTAATTCTACTTGTACTTTTGCTTGAGCTGTTTTAGCTCTTCTAGCAAAAATATCTAAGATTAAATCGCTTCGATCGATGGTTTTGATACCAATAGCCTTTTCTATATTAATGATTTGCGATCCTGTAAGTTCATCATCGAAGATGGCTAATTGAATACCTTTTTCTTGAACATACAGGCGTATTTCTTCTAACTTTCCCTTACCAACAAAGGTTCTACTATCAGGCTTAGGTAATTTTTGAAAAAACACTTTCTCTGTTACGGCACCAGCCGTTTCTGCCAAGAAAGCCAATTCATGTAAATATTCTTGTAATTGTATTTCTGTTTGATAACGATGCACTAAACCTACTAAAACGGCGCGTTCATTTTCAACAATTTGTTTATGTTCTATCACCCTATTGCCTTCTTATTTAAATGTGAAGATACGAAGTCTAACTTAAACGCTCTTGAATACGCAACCATCTGTCTGGAATTTCATCATTGCAAGCACACAAATAATCTTCATACGTACATGGTACCATAGAAGCATCTGGCAATTGCATCCACCAACGATTTGTTTTTTTACTCTTCATAAACAAGGTGTCTTGATGTTGCATTTGCACATGAAAACTTAAAAAAGAGTCGGTATCAGAAAGTGATGCCTCTTGTGCACGCCAAGAAAACCCGTCTATAAAATACCATAACATCTGCGCCATTAAACGAGCAGTCATATCTTCTTGATCAAGAGTAGGATCATAACCATACAATCCGATAGATTGTAAGTGCTGACTCATACCGGCATATTTCATAAGCTGGCACATTTCATCGCCTGCAAATCCATTGGGAGATCCATATTTATTGATTGGCGCATCGCTATATTTCACCGCATTCATATCAACCGTTAATAAATGTGCATCTCGCATGGGCGGTTCCACTATTGATAATTGACTGCGTACTTTTCCTAATCTAAAGCAATCGAAACGCAACATATCTAAGGTTTGCAACATTTGAGGTTGCACGAAATAACTTTGAAAGCCGATATGTGTAAAATGTTGAATGAAATTAGGATCCTCGGTTAACATATTCATAAGATAACTGCGTTCATTAACTACCGCTGTTTCTTCGAGATCAATCAACATATCTACCGCCACTGCTTGAATTGTTTTATGGGCAACCCTGAAAGCATTGTATTGTTCGAGGGTTAAATCTTGACTACCACCTAAAACCAAAACAGTTTTACCAGCAGCTTCTAATTCCTTCAATACTAAAGCTAAAGCTGCCTTAGTGTCCGCCTCTGTAGCCCCTTCTAAAATATTACCCGCATCAACAACTTTAAGATGGGGATGCCATACAAATAATTCATAGAAATATTTTCGAATGGTATTAGGAGCATCCGAGAAGTTAGCGTTGGCACCTCTCGATTCTCCGCAACCCACAATGACAATATCTGCTTCTTCCCAATCAAAATCTTCTGAAGTCAAGGCTTTTACATGCGCACCCCATTGTAATGGATGAAACGCTTCTTTATCAATAGTTTCAATATAAGGTAAGGGAGAAAAAAAAGCGCTTAAATCGTGCATTGAAAATTAATTTTAAGAGTGTTGCTGCTAAATTAATCAATTGTAGCATAGGAATGCAATGAAGTGATCGTAATTATTTTATGGTTTTTTAGTTTTATGAAAATTGTTAAAAAAACAGATTAATGTAAGAATATGTATAAATTACGGAGCTAATTATCTATTTTTGAAGGACAAGAAACACGCATGACAACAGGTAAAAAATCAAAACCATCCTATGTATACGCCATTGTTGGTGTATCGCTCGTATTATTTTTAATTGGCATCTTAGGTTGGTTAATGATTAATGGCAGAGCGCTTACTAGAGCATTTAAGGAAGATATTGAAGTATCCATCGATTTCCATGATCAAACTAGAGACGCTTCTGTGCAAGCCCTGAAAACAATTTGTGACAAACAAGCATGGGTGAGAGAAGCAAGAATCATTTCTAAAGAAGAGGCGATAAAAATGCAAAGTGCTTTGGAGAATGAGAATATTGAGGCTTTCTTAGGTACCAATCCGCTCTTTACTTCCATAGCTTTAAAAGTGCAAGAAGCTTATGTAAATAAAGACAGCTTAGCAAAAATTAAAGACTTTTTCATGCAAAGCAATGTAGTGCGTGACGTTAATTACCCTACATTGGTAGTGAATAGCATGAATGCTAACTTCAGAAAAATCAGTATCATATTATTAGTGATCGCTATTGTATTATTTATGGTAGTGGCTATTTTAATTGACAATACCGTTCGTTTGGCTATGTTTAGCAATCGCTTTTTAATTAAAACTATGCAAATGGTGGGCGCAACCCGTAATTTTATTACACGCCCTTTTGATAGAAGAGCGCTTATTAATGGCTGTATCAGTGGGGTATTAGCTACTATTGGCATCTTATTAGTTAAATCCTTTGCTGAAGCTCAATTGCCAGCTCTAAAAACGTTACACAACAATAATCTTTTTATTGTCCTATTAATCATTATGATTTTTATGGGCATGATGATTACTTTTTTAAGTACCCATCGTTCTGTAATAAAATATTTAAAAACCCCTATTGACGATCTTTATTAAATTTAATACTTATGTCAGCTACTAAAGAAAAAAACAACAACCTGTTCTTATTTGATAAAACCAATTATACCCTAATGATTGCAGGTGTTTTATTAATCTTACTAGGCTTCTACTTCATGAGTGGAGGTAAAAGTGAAGATGTACATCAATTTCACGCTGATGAAATATTCAGTACTTCACGCATTACGCTAGCTCCTGTTCTTGTATTACTAGGCTTTGTAGTGGAGATTTTTGCTATCATGCGTAAACCAAAATCATAAAAAAAGGCCTATTGAAAACAATAGGCCTTTTTTATATAGTTGTGAATTTAAATTTTCCAAGCATCCATTCCAGAGTCATCGTCAGCAGATGGTAGTGCTGATGGCGTTTCTTGCACTGGAGCATCTGGTACAAAAGCACTTGGTGCAGCAGCTGGAGCACTATAAGGTACATACTCGCCTTCTTCTTCTTGATCGTGATTAAACGCATCAAAATCAAAATCTGGCATTAAATCTGTTTTTACGTAATTAACGGTTTCCGTCATGGCTGCAACAAACTTGTTGAAATCCTCCTTGTATAAGAAAATTTTGTGGCGATCATAACCATTATCATCAAATCTCTTTTTACTCTCTGTGATAGTTATGAAAAAATCGCTTCCTTTGGTAGCTCTAACGTCAAAAAAATACGTTCTTCTTTTCCCTGCTTTTACGCGCTTAGTGTAAATGCTTTCGTTGCGTTGTTCCCCTTGTTGTTTGTTTTCGTATGACACGATGCAGTTTTTTTTAAATGAATGATAAACAAAAATAAACAAGATGTGCTTAAATACAAGTACTTATGCAATGCCAAAACGCGTTTGTTAGAAACGTGGGGAAAAGTGAAAAGTATCAATTATCATATAAACTTCTAAAATTGTTTGAAAAATTTAAAAAAGTCCTTACTTTTATAAGCAATTAGCATATTAAAACAGTCTTTAAACTTATTTTATGAAAAAAATCGCATTCTTATTAGTATTGATGGTAGCAAGTAAATTTGGTTTTGCTCAATGCCACATTTATGGTACCGACCACAATGGAAAAAATAAAGTTCAAATTGGTGTTTATGAAAATGGAGTAATTTATAGCTCTAATGCTCATGATGAAAATTTAGAACAAATGGGCATGATAGAAGGTGGCCATATTTTTTCTACCAATCACAAAGGCGATTACAAAAAATTAGTAGGTGTAGTTATCGGTAATAAAGTATATGCTACTGACGATTATAAACATTATGAAACTTTAGTTGGATTCATCGAAGGTGATGCAATTTACGGATGTAATAAAGATGGTAAAGATCCACACCAAGTAGGTACAACTCGCGGTGGTGGTGGCGCTTGCGGTGCTGCAGCAGCATACTTATTATTATTATAATATTAAACAACAAGTTAAAAAAGGCTATTCTTTCGAATAGCCTTTTTTATTTACTAGACTTTAGGTCTAATACTTTAATTTGCAGTCGAGATTTTCCGTTAAAATCATTTTGATCAATCGTATAAACAACATCAAATAAGCCATCTTTAACTATACCGATTTTATCGGCCAAATTAAACCCAATCCCCTCCATATGCGCACCATTTTGCTGAATGCTAAATTTCAAATGCGCATCTTTTACAATTCTTGAATACCCTTTATCATCCTGTACACCTTTAGATATAAATACAGGTCTTAAGTTATTAGGACCAAAAGGTTCAAATTGGTTAATCAAGTTGAGCAATGCAGGTGTAATATCACTCAATTGCAATTCTGCATCTATACTAATTTCTGGGATTAAAACAGATGGATCTATCGTATCGGCTACTTGTTTTTCAAATGCTGCGATAAAAGCATCTACCTGATGGAGGTGCATAGTCATACCCGCTGCAAAATAATGACCTCCATAGTTTTCTAATAAATGGCTACATGCTTCTATAGCCTCGTGAATATTAAACCCGGGAATAGAACGCGCAGAACCTGAAGCCATACCGTTAGACTCGGTTAATACAATAGTAGGTCGATAATAATGATCAATCAAGCGCGAAGCTACTATACCTACTACCCCTTTATGCCAATTGGTTTGAAATAAGACGGTTGATTTTTTATGCTGTTGATGGGGATGTTGTAATAATTGTATGGCTTGCTCGGTAATGGTTTTATCTACTTCTTTCCGATCCAAATTATCGGCTTGTAAAGCTGCTGCTATTTCTTTTACTTTTTCTTCGTCGGTTTCTATAAAAAGCTCTACCGCTTTTTTAGCGTCATCCATCCTACCAGCTGCATTTACGCGTGGACCAATTACAAACACCAAATCTGACATTTGTAAAGTTCTTTTAAAATCAGAAGCCTCTAAAAGAGTTTTCAATGAAAGCGAAGGCTGCTCATTTGCTTTCTTAATACCATAAAAGCCTAATACTCTATTTTCTCCATCTAATGCTACAATATCGGCAGCAATACTTGTTGCTACTAAATCTAAATAGGCATATACACTTTCCTTGGGTTTATTAAGTTGTATAGCTAGCGCTTCTATTAATTTAAAACCAATACCGCAGGCACTAAGCTCTTTGTATGGATACGTACAGTCTGCTTGTTTGGGATTTAATATAGCTAACGCATTGGGTATGCGCTCGTCTGGTAAATGGTGATCACAAATAATCACATCAATACCCAAACAATTGGCATAATCTACCAAATCAGCAGATTTAATACCACAGTCTAGGGTAATCAATAAAGTATGTCCGTTCGCTTTAGCAAAATCAATACCTTGCTTAGATAAGCCATAGCCCTCTTTATAACGATGGGGTATATAATAATTTAATTGCCCAGCATACAAAGATTTTAAGAAGGAATAAACAACCGCAACCGAACTGGTGCCATCTACATCATAATCGCCATAAATCAATATGCGCTCATTCCATTCTATAGCTGAGCATATTCTATCTACCGCTTTTTGCATACCCTTCATTAAGAACGGATCATGCAAATCGCTGAGTTGTGGTCTGAAAAATAATTTAGCTTGATCAAAAGTATAAATACCTCTAGCCACCAACATCTTACATATTGCTGGATGTACGCGCAAGGAAGCTTGTAATTCATTTACGATTTGCGCATCAACTTCTTTTATGGACCATCGCTTAGTGAGCCCCATTACCAAATTCTAAAGTAGCAACTGATACATGATAATCATTCATCCAAGCATCTACTTGCTTTTTAAACGCATCTGTTGCTATCAATTCAAAATAATTTCCCGCTTGCATAATGCGCTGTAATAAAGCATCTTGCTTTTCAATACATTGCCATGCGGTACTATATGGAATATGGCTAAAAGAAACCATTTCGTAAATAGAATTAAATTGCGTTGGATAGCGTAAGCCTAAATCCTTTTCGATCTTCTTTCTTTCTAAGAATTCAGGATCGGCTACTTTATCACGCATTTCAATAAAGTTGTACAACGCCAATTGTAAAACTGCATCACCATTAGGTTTACGAAGTTTTTGATACTGTGCTAATACCGCTTCCCAATCATCGCCACATTGATCCATACATTGCATCAACACACTACAATCTTCAAAACCAGCATTCATTCCCTGACCGTAGAATGGCACAATGGCGTGCGCCGCATCACCAATAAGTGCACTTTTATTTTTGTATACCCAAGGGAATATGCGCGTAGTTACCAAACTAGCCGTTGGATTATGTGTATAATCTTCGAGTAAAGTAGGCATCAAAGGAACGGCATCAGGGAATTGCTCATTAAAGAATTGTAAGATTTCTTCATTTGTTTTTACACTATCAAAAGAAGGTGTGCCATGAAAAGGGAAAAACAAGGTACACGTAAAACTAGCATCTGTATTAGGCAAGGCAATCATCATAAAATTGCGTCGTGGCCAAATATGTAAAGCTTCTTTTTCTAGTTGAAAAGCACCCGTTGCAGCAGCTGGAATTGTTAGTTCTTTATAACCATGCTCAATGTATTCTTGTTCGGCATTTACACGATCTACTTTGGTATAACCTGTTCTTAATGCAGAGAAAGCACCATCAGCTCCAAACACTAAATCGGCTTGTATGCTTGTAGTTTGTCCATTTGTTTGCTCAAACGTAAAACGATTATTTGGGATATCTGCTTCTACGCATTTATGCTCGAAATAAATTTTAGCACCTGCTTCTTCAGCTGCGGTCATCAATTTTTTATTGAGCTCACCTCTGCTAACCGAATAAATAGCCTCTCTATTTTTACCATATTGCTGAAACACAACGCTACCATCAATTTGGTGTAAGGTGCGCCCATACATAGGAATGGCGATATCTTCAAATAATTCTTTTAAGCCAGCTATAGATAATGCATGCCATGCACGATGACTTACAGCCAAATTAATAGATCTTCCTGCACTCATTGTTTGCAAACGCATATCACTTCTGCGCTCATAAATAGCAACTTCAAAACCTCTTTTTCGAAGCATTACGGCCAATAAAGAACCTACTAAACCTGCTCCTAATATAGTAACGGAACGACTCATAAAATCAAATTAAATATTTAATGGAAAGGTACAAAAATATGCCTCGTTTTACAAACCTAGCAAGCATACCCGTCAATATAATATCCCTTACTCTGTTAATTTGTTTTTAAAATAGCGGTGAATAGCAATTTGCAGCTATTTCTTTCTTAATTTTATGACTATTAAATTTATTAAGCTATGCGTTTAGCATTTTGGAAAAAGAAAGAGGCGTCTCAACCTAAAAAGAAAAAGTCATTTATTAGAGAATGGGTAGATGCTGCGGTGTTTGCAATTGTTGCTGCCTCCATTATTCGTATTTTTTTAGTAGAAGCGTATACCATCCCTACGGGATCTATGGAAGGTAGTTTATTAGTAAATGATTACTTATTTGTAAGCAAAGTATCCTATGGTGCTCGCACGCCGATGACTCCATTAGCGGTACCCTTGGTGCATAATACCCTACCTTTTTTCAATTGCAAATCATATACTGAATTAGTACAATGGGGTTATCATCGCTTACCTGGCTTTGGCCATATTGAGCGCAATGATGTGGTGGTATTTAATTTCCCTGCTGGCGATACAGTAGCCTTAGAAGTGCAGCAAGATCAAGATTATTATTCGCTTTTAAGAAATTACAACAACGATAGAGCATTCGTAAAAAATAATTTTACAGTTTTAAGTAGACCTGTAGATAAAAAAGAAAACTATATCAAACGCTGCGTGGGTATCCCTGGTGATACGATTGAGGTACGTGGTGGATATTTATATGTTGGCAACAAATTGAGTAAGCAATACCCTCATGCAAAAATGACCTATACCATTGCCACTAATGGACAAGTGAGCCTTGACGAATTTGTAGAGGAGCAAGACATGAATCCGGAGGAACTTAATTATGATCCAAATTCTAAAATGTACATTGCTAATTTATCCAATGATCAGGTAGCGGCTATCAAGAAAATGAATGGTGTGATAGCTATCGCTCCATTTGTATTAGATAAAAATGATACGCGTGACAATGCATTCCCCAATGATACGGCTAACTTTAAATGGAATAGAGATTTTTATGGTCCTTTTATAGTGCCAAAAGCAGGCCAACAAGTTACACTTAGCCTACAAAACATTGCACTATACCACCGTATCATTGCCAATTACGAACATAATAGCTTAGACATTAAAGATGGCAAAATCTTTATCAATGGTAAAGAAACAACTACCTACACCTTTCAGATGAATTATTATTGGATGATGGGTGATAACCGTCACAACTCAGCCGATTCTCGTTATTTTGGATTTGTTCCCGATGATCATATTGTGGGCAAAGCCTGGTTTGTATGGTTGAGCTTTGGCAATAAAGGTATTCGTTGGAATCGTCTATTTAGAAGCATAGCGCATTTAGAAAAATAAGCATGTTGCCCTTACAAAATACCAATATTGTTGCCATAGCTACTCCTTCAGGTGCAGGCGCTATTGGTATTATCCGCATTAGTGGACCAGAAGCCATAGCTATTACCCAACAAATTTTTACAGGCAAAAAACTAGCCGATCAAGCTACACATACCCTTCATTTTGGCCATATCGTATTGCCTAAATACCAAACTATGGCTTTATCTGCAATACCCGCAGAAGGCATAATAGATGAGGTGGTAGTGAGTATTTTTAAAGGACCAAAAAGTTATACTGGCGATGACACGATAGAAATCAGTTGCCACGGCTCTTCCTATATTTTACAACGCGTTTTGCAATTGTTAATCGAATCTGGTGCGCAACTTGCTAGTCCAGGTGCTTTTACACAGCGTGCTTTCTTAAATGGGAAGATGGACTTAACTCAAGCAGAGGCGGTAGCCGATTTAATAGCTTCTAGCCATAAAGCTGCCCATGATATTGCTATGCATCAAATGCGTGGCGGTTTTTCTAAAGCCTTGCAGGTATTACGTGATGAGTTGATTCATTTTGCTGCACTTATTGAACTTGAATTAGATTTTAGTCAGGAAGATGTGGCCTTTGCCGATCGTTCTGCATTAATTCAATTATTAGAAAAATTAGAACAGCATATTCAACCTATCATACAGTCCTTCCAATATGGTAATGTAATAAAAGCGGGCATTCCCGTGGCTATAGTAGGCAAACCGAATGCCGGGAAAAGCACACTTCTCAATGCTTTGCTTCAAGAAGATAGAGCCATTGTAAGTACCATTGCAGGTACAACGCGTGATACGATTGAAGAAGTATTTACCATTGAGGGCATTCCGTTTAGATTAATAGATACGGCTGGACTTAGGGATACAGAAGATGTGATCGAAAAAATTGGTATTGAAAAAGCTAAAGAGAAAATGGATCAAGCACGCATCATTTTGTATTTGATCGATGCTCAAGAACCCATTCATGAAACTGTTTTTCATGATATTCAACAATACTACAGAAACGATATTCCTTTCCTTATCTGCTTAACCAAGTTAGATCTTATTAGTGCTGATAAACTTGCTACTTGGTCGGAATATTTATCAAGCAAGCAATTACGTGCTATAGCTTTTGCTGCTAAAACAGGCGAGCAACTTAAACAAGTGCAAAACGCATTAGTAGCTTATGCAAAAAGCTTTGCTGGCGATGCTAACGAATTGATTGTTACCAATGAGCGCCACCATGAAGCCTTGCTCAATGCCTTAGCTGCATTGCGCGATATTAAAACAGGCTTAGCGCAAGATCTTACTGGAGATTTATTGAGCTTAGATATACGCAGATGTTTATATGCCATAGGCAGCATCACGGGTAGCATTCAACATGATAAAGATATTCTAGGCGCTATTTTTGGAAAGTTTTGCATTGGTAAGTAATAATCCATAAAAACTCCTAACTTTATAACGTATGGTTTCATAGTATGTAAACTGTGCATTTATTTGTTCACAGTCTAAAAACCAATCTATGAAAAAAATCAGTTTAGTACTTTGCTTTTTTATTTGGAGTACCTTCAATGCATTTAGCCAAAATATTCCTATTAACTTTGAAACAGGAGGTTTCGGTGCCAATTGGGCTTGGAATGTTTTTGAAAACGGCAATAACCCTGCACTGCAATTTGTAGACAACCCAGATACTACCGGCATAAACTGTTCAAAAACCTGTGCAAAATTCACAGCCTTACAAATAGGTAAGCCTTGGGCAGGGTGCGAAACCCAACATAATTCTGGGATTGGCAGCTTTACCATCAATGCCAATAATAAGATAATAAAAATAATGATTTATAAAGGTGTTATCAGCGATGTTGGTATAAAGCTTGTAAGAAATGATAATTGGTCATTAGGAGAAATTAAAAAACCAAATACGCTTATCAATCAATGGGAGATGCTCACTTTCGATTTTTCAGCACATATGGGTAATACCTATGATCAAATAGTTGTATTCCCAGACTTTAATTTAGCAGGAAGAGCTGAAGAGATCGTTATTTATTTCGATAACATTTATCAAAACACAGCAATCCCTTGCAATACTAGCACAGCAAATATTGGATCTGGCTTACAACAAGCTATAAATAATCGCTGCTATCCTAATCCAAGTAATGGACAAATTACATTAGAGACAAATGAACAAATTGCAAAAGTTCTTTTTTATGATGTATGCGGGAGAGTACTATTAGAAATTCCAAGTAGTACATCAACTAAGCAAATTGACCTTAATGCTCATTTAAATAAAGGATTGTACTTTATTAATTACGTAGATAAAGAGGGATATACAATAGAAAAACAACGATTTATATTTGACGGTAACAAATAAACCATTCATTTGTTGAATTATAAAATAATAAGTTATCCCAAAATAAAACCTTATAACTAATTATAAATCAAATTTTTAATTTGATAAAATTAGACATTGTGGATAAGCTAAAGGCGAATAAATTCTATTATTAGTTTTTAGTTATTAAATTTAGTTAACCAACTAAATAGCTGATGCCATTTGTCCATATCATCACTATACTTATGAATTGTTTGATAGCCCTTCATATTTATTTTATAATCAAACAATGTCAAACAGTTTGCATCCAGATACCTGAACTGCTATTTTCCAAATCACAAAAAGGATCTTGGTTTCCTATTGGCCTTTCTTTTAATCACGATAATAGAGTCGAACGATTGGGTTGTTATACCTTTCACTACAAAACCCAGTGAAGTGCACATAACGACAACCCCACCTTTTGTATTTCAAATAAACAAGCTGTATACTTATTAATAATGCAAGACAAATTAATTTTTTTTTTAATTTTAAACTTATAATAATTATGAATACAATTATTGATTTCTTAAGTAGTATGTCAAATTGGGCAATCATATTACTATTGCTTGTAGGACTTGGCAAAGTATATTCTATTTTTAAAAATGAACAACCAAAAAATCTTTTAAAACTAAAGGATATTAGCGATGGTTTTAAAACATCGCATCCAGCGTTTAATTTCCTATTACCTATAGTAGCACTAGCTGCCATGATGTATAATTTAATATTAAATGCTGCCTGGTTTTTAGGTATCGTATTTAATCAAGTTGCATCTTGGACTAGTTTCTTATATAAAGAAATCATTGTTGCTGCTTTATTTATGCTTTGCAGAATTATTTGGCATTATTTGATTGTTTGGCCATGGAGTATTTTGTCTTTATGCTTTCAGCAAATTAAAACAGCAGCACAATTTAAGTATTACAAAATAGCTGCAAGAGGTTTATTTTTATCTGGAGCTATCGTTTTTTTTACTAAGTATTTGAGTGCTCATACTTTCATTGAAGATAGTCAAACTCAATACTTATTCAATCTATTTACTAGTTTTTTAATGATATGCTCATTAATTCCAATTGGTATAGCAGCTGCATTGATTGTTCATGATAGAAAGCATAACCATGTTGGCAATAGAATGGAACTAGGGAAAAAATTTATAATTAATGCTAGCACTATTATAGGAAGCTATATTGTGCTCTATGGTATACAATGTACGCTTATTTATATAAGTACATATACATCTTTGGGAATGTCAATAGCAAGTTTATTAGTAGGCGGTGGATTTTTAAGCTCCTTCTTACTGATTTTTAACGCACTCTTGTTATTATTTATACTTTCTGCGTTGCCTGCTTTTTCAAATGACTATTCAGGAGATTACAAACAAATTTATCGTCCTTTCCTCCAACACTTATTTGATAAAGGTGCTCAATACCTGCTGGTATTTCCTGCTATCTTAATACCGGCTGCTTTAATTACGATTATACCATTAATGTTAACGAAAGGGGTGGTGCATAAAACCGGTCAAATTGCTAATGGTATATACGATCACCAAATAACTTTAATACAATCCAAGATTGATAATGCTAAGATCCCTGCTTATAGCCAATGGCATGACATTAATGCTATCAGTAATGACTCGCTAAGCAAATTAGTTACAGCAGACATAAACCATTTGGGAGATCGATTACAATTACAAACAATACAGAATACAAAAAACTTTATAAGCGGAACAACTCAAGGTTTTGCTAATGACAAAGGTGCGCTTTTTGATAACATGATGCATCAAGGATACGATAGATACAAAAGCATGCATAATGAGCATCAACATGTAGCTGCAAAAGACATAGCAGCAGCTGATTCTGCAACATTTGGAACTGAACTCGATGCAGCCAATTCTAAAATTAACACTGATACTGCTACTATAAGTGCAATTAATGTACAATTGACTAATTTAAAAGCTCAATTAGCTGCGGTGTGTGATACGTCTAAAAAACCTGAAGAGGCAGTTGCTAAAACAGAGGAAACCAAAAAGACAGAAATGCCTAAAGAAGAAAAAATAGATGCCTGTGAAGCGCAACGAGTAGCACTGCAAACACAAATAGCAGAGACCGAAAGCATCTTAGCAACGCAACAAAAACAATTAGAACGTGACAAAGCTATTATGGATCATATTTCTACTATGAATTCTAAGTTGTTTTCAAATAATTCTAGCGAGATGACAAGTGCTTCCATTGCTCATTTATTATTAGGTCTTTGGTTTTGCTTGCTTACAGCATTAGGACTTGCTTACTTACTTTCTTTATTTGCAAATGTTAATTACATGATATATGCAGATGGATCAAGTTTAGGAACATGGATGGTAACAGAAGAAATACAAGCTGCTAAAGCTAAGAACAAACATCAGCCATTATTAGGCATTGCTTTACTTATTGTTTTATGCTCTTTTATTAAATACACGGATGCATTTAAACTACATAGTAATTTTATGAAGTACTACAAACCTAGCAAAGAGTTTATTGAAAAAACTTACGACAAAGGAATTGAAATTAAAGATATCATCATTAAATCGGCAGATGGTTTAGACTACAAACCAATTCTTAATTTCTTAAATCCACTAGAAGAAAAAGCGTCTGAAACCGAGATAAAATCAGAAGCTACTAATTCAAAAGATGCTGCTACTAAAAGTGAAGATGTAAATACCGTTTCTAATGAAGCCCCTGCTGTAACAATAGAAGAGCGCTCCACAATAGCTCCTTCAGATATAGACCCAGAACCAGCAGAAGAAGCAACAACGCAAGTAGCAGACTCTACAACAACCGATTAAATAAACCTTAAATTAAAAGTGTAAATGGCTACCTTGGGGTAGCCATTTATTTATCAATAATTTTACAGATTAGAAATGATTGTTTATTTGTTTATAAAACAAATGCATGAGTACAAAATGAGGTAAACTAATGCAAGCTAAAAAGATAAAAAACAATCCAGAATAGTGGCTTAGTTGAAGAATTGAAGTTGCGTTGAAAAAATAAAACACTACTCCAATTAAAATGGCGCCAAGGGTATAAGGCATGGCTTGCTTATAAAGCGTTTTGGCTGGTAAAGCAAGTCCTATTTGTAAGTGCTGCCAGGCATTGTAACTATGTTGAAATATAAAGTAAAAACCAAAAGCTAATTCTAATGGGAGTAGCATTCCTAAAAATAAAATCAACATCAATGAAGTGGGTAATTTACCCTCTTTATAATACATTGATATTATTATGTACAAGCAAGAAATAAGTACGATTAGAGCGGCATACCCATTTCCATATATTGGAAATAAGTAGTTATTTAGTCCAGGGCTGATATAGGATATAATTTGTGCAGATGCTCGATAATGTGAAAAAATAATGCTTAGTAAAATACAAAGTCCTAGTAGGAAGCTTGATATGGGTAAAACGCTATGGTTTTGCTTCTTATTATTTTCTTTTAATTCAGCCTCGCCAAAATGAAATGCTGAAAACAATACAAAAACTAACAAAGAAAGGGTTGGGAAAAAATGCCATGCCACAAAATAGGCGAAAACTATACACAGGTATTTCAGAATAAATAAAAATAGTGTTGTTTTTTTATGGGTATCAAGCAAATGATCTACAGCCCCGTGTGGTATACCTAAGAACAATAAACCAACGATGATTGTGGTATATGAAAAAATAGATGCTGTATGTACATCAATGGCCTTTAAACAAAAGTAAATGATAGATATTACTATAAGCGAAAGATAACGAAGTAAATGCTCTTGTTTGACGTATAGATATAAAGCTTTTAAAAAGGGCAGTAGGGGCAATGTGGCAAAAATTTTTACCTCCTGATGAAGCTGAGTCTTTTCATCTAAAAAATCGAATATGGTTTTAATTTTTTGATATTTAAATAAACTACTAAAAATTCTTTTTCCTTGATGCGGCCATAAATTTAAAATAATAAGCAACAAACGGTCGTATAATTGAAATCTAGCTTTTGTTGCTAATTTAAATTGATGTAATCCGGATAATTGTTGCTTAGCTATCTTTTGAGATACGGCCTCAGCAAATAAGTACATCTTTTTAAACCCATAGCCTGTACTAGGTTTTATTAAATTAGCCCTAGCGCCTGTATGTATGATACCTTCGTGCGTTGCACTTGCTTGTTGATAAGTAGTCATAGGTATATTGCCTACTTCATCGGCAATAATTTCATAAGTTCCATATGTTTTTAGAATATGAGCATCTAGTGTTTTTCTAGCATAGTCCTTATCTATTTTCTCTTTTCCAAAACGGGTAAGCTCTACCAATGCTTCGTTAGTTGAGAATGGGAGCACATAAATAAACTGGGTATAGCCTGCTTGATCGACATCGAAATTCATCATTTCAAAAACTTGAGTATCAAAAACTGCTTGTTTTGTTTTGATATGATAACCATAAAAGGATTGATTGATAAAAATATCGTTCTTATGGAGTTGTTGTGGCTGGGGTGGTCTGCTATCAAAAATAGTATGGGCATATAGAGCATTAGCAGCAGATGTACTTACTTGGTAAATTTCATTTTTAGGCCGAATAGCTTCAACAACTGTTCTAAAGATGGGTATTTGCTCTTGCTGGCAAATTTGTAGGGTATGTTTATAAAAATCAATACTACGGATATAACAATAGGGCTGATGTTGTATGGACTGTAGTGTTCCTTTAGGTAATTCTATTTGGGTATATTGATAAGATATAATTGCTTTAAAGTCTTTCACCAAATCATCAGTGTCATGAGCCCAGAAGCAATAGGTTTTATCATTACTATTTTTTTCATCTGATTCAATAACGGCAACTTTTTTTCCGACTAGGCACTTATTTTTTAATAAGGCCAATAACATATGACTATTTCCGGCACCTAATCCGATAAATAAGAAATCAAATATTTGTTCTTGATTAGGGTTTAAAGACATTAGTAAGGGCTTGAAGTAAAATTAAACTAATGATGAAATAAAAAGAGGCAAATAAATATTTACTTATTCATTTGCCTCTTTTATTATGGAATAGAATGGATACTATTCTTCATTTCTGCTTAAAGCATAAATTACTAAACCAAATCCAATTTTATTGATTGCATCTGCGATATTGTATACGATATCCATTGCATGAGTAGCAGCAGCTGGATCAGCAACTAATTTCATTCCAAATAAGCCACCTGGAGTACCCAAGATATAACCTAATGGATAAATTGCCCAACCTACTAATACGAACCAAGCTAAGATTCTTGTAGCTTTAGCAACGTTTGGACCAGCATTTTGTGCAAGTTTTGCAACTTCACCAAACCATACTAAGTAAGCTATATAGAAATAAGCTGCTCCAGAGATTACACCCCATAGAACACTATTGTCTCTATCGATAGTTTCTCCGAAATAACCTGTAACTAACATTACAAGAGAAGCGAAGATTAATTTCCAAAGTAAAGCAACTTTAGCACCCGCTTTTTTGGTAATTAAATAAAATTCCACGCACATTAAAGGTACGGTTAGAATCCAGTCTACATATCTGAAGAATGTAGGTGAATCGCCAGTTTCTAAATTGTAACCTCTCATGTAGTAGTAGTGCACTGCTGCAATGAAAGTAATTAATCCAGAAACTAAAATGGATGTTCTCCAAGCTTTTGCAGTATTGTTTAACTCAAAAAAGAAGAATACTGAGGCCGCCATCATAGCCATTGTTCCAATAAAGAACGTGAATGCAACATAATTGTCGCTTGCAATTTGTAAGTGTTCCATTTTAAAAGAATTTTGGTTTTTTCCTACTCTATTGGCTTTTCGGATTCCGCCGTTGTCTATACTAAATTTAACAATTTCTTTAAAAATAAGTTGCGCGTTTGTTTGAAAATTTTGAAAAAATACCGAAAAATAGGCATAAAACCCTAAATACTAACATATTATGATTTAAAATTCTTTCCAAGAAATTTAAAGAAATTTTCCCCGCAGGGGCATAAAAGTGTTAATTTATAATTTTGCCATCCTCCATTTCAATAATACGATGGGTATTTGCAGCAAATTCATTGTCGTGTGTTACAATTAAAAGGGTTTGTTTATAGGTACTTACCAACTCTTTAAAAATATCAAATACAATAGCACTATTTTTTTTATCTAAATTGCCTGTTGGCTCATCACCCATGATTAAAAGTGGATCATTAATTAAGGCACGTGCTATTGCCACCCGCTGTTTTTGTCCGCCCGATAATTGATTAGGCTTTTTAAGCGCTTCATTTTGAATGCCTAATATGCGCAATTTCTCATAAGCCCTATGTTCTACTTCCGCCGTTGTATATTCGCCCAATTTCAAACCAGGTAGCATTACATTTTGCAATACCGAAAACTCATTTAACAAATAGTGAAACTGAAATACAAAGCCAATGTGTTTATTTCTAATTAGGGCTAATTCAGCATCTACCTTACCCACCACTGATTCATTATTGATTAGCAAATCTCCTTCAAAATCAGTATCCATGGTTGCGGCCTAGATCTATGATATAAATATTTTGAAACAACTATAACTCGTTGATTAAATTATCATTCTTTAAACTTGAAATAAAAACTAAGTAATAAAATAAAAACAAATACACGAAAATGTTTTACCGATAAAAAAATAAATTCAAAGTAATGTAACAAATTTAGTTATTGCATGTATGCATTGATTCTATTAAGTTTCAGGAATCATAAAAAAAATTCAAAGAAAGATAATTAATTCACAGTAATTGAAAATAATACAAAGAATTATAACTATTTCAAAGAAGAACAATATAGATAATAAAAATATTGTTGAATGAAATTAGAATTTAACTTTGTTAAAAATTAAAATCATGTCAGAGATTAAAACAACTATACGCATTGACAAAAAAAATAAAAA
>Ga0222712_10000246_pt1 | contig 77003 bp, 89 predicted proteins | sample C33_657DmetaG_FD_165043 | JGI IMG/M metagenome (GOLD analysis project Ga0222712, IMG submission 165043) | Estuarine water microbial communities from San Francisco Bay, California, United States - C33_657D | ecosystem: Environmental > Aquatic > Marine > Unclassified | place: USA: California... | reverse complement strand
TGCCATTTTTTCATTGGCGCTAAATTAGCTTGAGTCATGAAGAAAGCCTTTCATGATCAATGTTAACAACTCTGATCATCACAAACACCATCGCAGCAGCACCTCCGGTGTGCAATACAGCTGCCAGTAATGGCCAATCCAAAATAATATTGCTCATACCAGTGATCACTTGCAAGAGACCTAAGCCAAATAATGAGGTTGCCCAAAACTTCATTGTAGATGTCTGATTGGCTTTTGAAATAATCCACAATTTAAAAGCCAAGTAAAAAACTGCCAATACTGCAAAAATTGCGCCGACCCGATGAGTCCAATGAATTGCTCTCAAGGCTTCAATGTTTAAATGGTCTCCATCGGCAGCTTTGCCAAGCTCACGCCACAAAGTAAATCCTTCTGAGAAATTCATCTCTGGATACCATGCGCCGTGACACAGTGGAAAATCATCACAAGCCAAAACTGCATAGTTGGTACTCACCCAGCCACCCAAGAATATTTGTAAAATCAAAACGGCTAAAACAAACCAGGCAATTTTCTTAAATGGCACATCAGTTTTAACTGGTCTCAAATCTGCTTCCGCGTGCAAACGAGAACTCAGACTTGATAAATAAGTCAGTGCGGCCAACAAAGTTAAGCCCAGCATCAAATGAATCGTCACAATCACTGGCTGTAACTTGAGCGTCACAGTCCATGCACCAAATGCACCTTGAACACACACCAAGATCAAAATACCGATGGATGTTCTGCTGATCTTTGCTCCAATGGCCTGCTTTTTCATCCAAGACCAGACAACCAAGATGATGATTAAAAATCCAACGCCCATGGCAAAGTAACGATGCAACATTTCTATCCAAGCTTTACTCAAGGTGACTGGCCCAGTGGGCATCAAACTTTCAGCCTCACGTATTTGTGTCAACGCAGCGATTGGATTTGACACACCATAACAACCAGGCCAATCTGGGCAACCCAATCCTGAGTCAGTTAAACGTGTGAAGGCACCAAATAAAATCAAATCAAATGTGAAAAATACTGTTAATAAAACCAAGCGATGAAAACTAAATTGCTTGAATTTCCACCACATGATCAGCAACAAGACTGCGCCAATAGCAGCACCAATCAATAACAATTGTATCCAGGCGATCAAGCTCATTATTGTGTAGCCTTACCCGTGGCATTCCACTTCAACAACTTTTCCAAATCCTTGGATGTCTTTTTAAAGTCAGGAACTTCTTTGTCAGTCGCAAACCGCATCATTCTGTCGGCACGTGGATCCAATAAATGAATCGCTGTTTTTTGGCCATCTAACTCAAGCCATTTTTCCACTTCATTCTTTTTAACTGGATCTTTTGGCATCCTCACAAAAGTAAATCCCGCCTTCTCTTGGTCATAGGCCTTAGCAATCTCAGGATCAATATCACCTTGATCGGTCACCAACCAGACCAACTGCACCCTCTGGCTCTCTCGACCCATGGCAATGCGTACCTGGCGCATCAAATAGAGTAAGTTGACGCACTGATCATTGCCAACCTTGCACTCGGCGCTTGGACGTGCAATCAACATGGTCCACTTACCTTGAAGTGGCGCCTCGATTGAATCAATAGGCGCACTTTGGACTGGATAAACAAGTTCTCCGATTTTGGTATTGCCACCCGTTGGCTTGATCACATAAAAAGTAAAGTAAGACACGATGACTGGAGCAGCGCACACTAAAAATAACAAGATCATCTGAATACGTCCGCGCTTAGTGGCCGCATCAATGCTCTGCCCTTCCGAAGCGGGAATCAGTGGATTCAAATCACTGTCTTTATTCATCAATTTTTTTCCTTAAGATACCTGTGATCAACCAAAATAAAAGTGCAAAAACTGTTAGTGCAAACCACTGAAAAGCATACCCTTGATGCTTTTCAACGCCTGTCGTCATCGAGGGCCAATCTCTTTGTAAACCATCATTATTGGCCTCTGCCACTTCTCTTAAAACAAATGGCAAATAATCAAAACCCAAATACTTAGATTGTTTTTGTATATCAAGATTTTGCTGAATTTTTTGACTTTCTGCTGAAGAACCTTGAGTACCCATGCTCATGACGCGTGAAGGATACTCAAACGCTAAACCCTCTATCTGAACAGCTCCTGATGGGGTACTGATTTTTGGTAATACCTCTCGATTCATGCCGTCGCGTGGAGCCCAGCCGCGGTTAACCCACACGATCTTTTGACTGCCATCTAGCTTCAAAGGTGTCATCACCAAAAAACCCGTGGAAATACCTGTCTTAGGATCTCTTCCCTGAGGATGCGGTCTGTTTTCCAACCACACAGATTGATCTGCCAAATAGACACCTCTAGCGATCATCCTGTGGTGTTTCACTTCACTCAATTGCCAATCTTTATCATTGGCCAATAAGGGACGTGATTCTTCTTTTTTAGCAATATCAGCTGCAAGCGTTAACTTTTGCTGCATTCGATCCAACTGCCAAAAACCCAAAGACAATCCTAGCGAGCAAACAATCATGGTTGCAGCTGTTGCAATCGGACGCGATAAAACTAATCTTCTCAACATAAAGCAATGATACGATGTACCCCTATGAATTGGATTATCCCTATAGCTTTCTTGTTAATTTTGGGCAGCCTAGGCTCTGCTTTGTTTTTTATGATGCGCGATAAAGGCAAAAGCTCAAAAACTGTTTACTCCCTGATGCTACGCATTGGTTTATCTATTGTGCTGTTTGCTGGTATTTGGATTGCTCACACCTTGGGCTACATCCAAAGTACTGGCATCCGTGTTTCAGCTTAATAAAACAAGCACACTGAACTAAAACGACTGAACCAATATTCACCACTGTATTAAAAAACGCCGCATTTGCGGCGTTTTTTAATCTTTCAATCTTTGCAGACTGATTGGTTTTTTACATCCAATAAATCACAACATAAAGACCGAGCCATACCACGTCCACAAAGTGCCAGTACCACGCAGCACCTTCAAATGCAAAGTGGTTCTCTGGTGTGAAATGACCCTTCGCGACACGAACCAAAACAACTGCCAACATGATGGCACCCATTGTGACGTGGAAGCCGTGGAAACCAGTCAACATGAAGAATGTTGAGCCATAGATACCTGAGCTCAACTTCAAGTTCAAATCGCTGTATGCGTGGATGTACTCATAAACCTGGAAGCACATGAAAATCGCGCCAAGGGCAACAGTCGCTGCCAAACCTTGGATCACTTGCTTGCGGTGACCTTCACGCATCGCGTGGTGAGCCCAAGTAACGGTTACACCAGAAGACAACAACAAAATAGTGTTGATGGTTGGAATTGGCCATGGACCCATGGTCTTAAAGCTCTCAACCAAACCAGCTGGACCAGCATTTGGCCAAGTGGCTGCAAAATCTGGCCACAATAGTTTGTTATCAATATCACCTAACCAAGGCATTGCGATACTTCTTGCGTAGAAAAGAGCTGAGAAGAAAGCGCCGAAGAACATGATTTCTGAGAAGATGAACCAAGCCATAGACCATCTATAAGACACGTCCACGTTCACACTATTCATGCCGCTCTCAGCTTCACCAATGGCTTCACCGAACCACACATACAAAGATGCAATGGTCCAAATAACACCAGCCAAGCAAAGGAACATACCAAGTGTGCTGCCATTAACCCACATCGCTGCACCTGAACCAAAGCCAAGCAAACCTATGCTTGTAACAATTGGATGGCGTGTTGGAGCCGGCACAAAGTAATACGGGGCTTTAGTAACACTGGAAGACATTCTCTCTCTCCTAAAAAATCAATTCGATACAACTGCTTTGACAATGAACAACAATATTGTCATAAAAATAATTGCGCTCAAAATACCAGCAAGCACAATGTGAACAAAAGTCACAGATGCCATATCAGCATCCTGACCAGACCTCTTTCTTACTCCCAAAAACCCCCACAAAACCGCTCTCATGGAGATTAAAAACATCACGATGGAACTTCTTTTTTGATTTTCCATCTTAAATCTTTGAAGGCTTACTGTTGTGCTCACCAGTGATCACTTTCTGACCAGCACCAACCTCAAAGAATGTGTACGACAAAGTAATATTTTTTATACCTTTTGGCAAAGCCGGATCAATGATAAACACCACGGGCATTTCTCTTGACTCATTGGGCTTCAACGTTTGTTCGTCAAAACAAAAGCACTCCAACTTGGTGAAATGTTCCGTCGCCTGCATCGGGGCATAACTCGGAATAGCCTGAGCTGAAACATTTCTATTTTGAGTATTCACAACCTCGTAAACCACCTGAATCATTTCTCCAGGGTGCACTTGCATTGAGTTTTTTACTGAGCGGAATCTGAACGGTCCTTGAGTATTTGAATCAAACTCAACCGTGATCAATCTTGATTCATCCACTTGGGTATTTTTGCTGGTCGCATGAACCGCACGCGTACCGTAGTTATTTTTGCTGGTGACAACGTTAATGCCAGTCACTTCACATAGAACCCTGTACATTGGAATCAATGCATACCCAAAACCAAACATGGCCACACTGATCACAGCGAGCTTGACCAGCATTTGACGGTTGTATTGGGTGAGGTTAAATGCCATGATCAGCCAAACATGATTTTCTTGGCAACAATTCCTACAAAGAAGGCAATTGCAACCGTTAACAACACAAGACCCAAGCGACGATTACTCGCTCTTGAGTTTTGTGTTTTTTGATCTGATGTTGTCATTTAAATTCCGCTAATAGTTATTACTTAACTGTTGGTGGAGTTTCAAATGTGTGGAACGGCGCTGGAGAAGGAATTGTCCACTCTAAACCGTTGGCACCATCCCATGGCTTGTCAGCTGCTTTTTGACCGCCACGGTATGTTGGCAACACCACGAACAATAAGAAATAAATCTGCATCAAACCAAAGCCAAGTGAACCAACTGATGCAATTGCATTGAAATCAGCGAACTGAACTGGGTAGTCTGCGTAACGACGTGGCATACCAGCAAGACCCAAGAAGTGCATTGGGAAGAATGTGATGTTAAAGAAAATCATTGAGCCCCAGAAGTGAATTTTTCCGCGGAACTCATTGACCATGTGGCCTGTCCACTTTGGCGCCCAGTAATAGAAACCTGCAAACAAAGCAAATAAAGAGCCAGCTACTAGAACATAGTGGAAGTGAGCCACAACATAGTAGGTGTCTTGCAAAATAATATCAATCGGGGCAATGGCCAAAATCAAGCCTGTAAAACCACCCATGGTGAATACAAAGATAAAGCCAATTGACCACAACATTGGAGTTTCAAATGTCATTGAACCCTTCCACATTGTTGCAATCCAGTTAAAGATCTTCACGCCTGTTGGAACAGCAATCAACATTGTTGCGTACATGAAGAACAGCTGACCTGTTACAGGCATACCTGTTGCAAACATGTGGTGCGCCCAAACGATGAATGACAAAATCGCAATTGATGCTGTCGCATAAACCATTGAGCTGTAACCAAACAATCTCTTACGTGCAAATGTAGGAATGACTTCACTCACAATGCCGAACGCAGGCAAGATCATGATGTAAACCTCTGGATGACCGAAGAACCAGAAAATGTGTTGATACATCACAGGGTCACCACCACCAGCTGCTGAGAAGAAGCTAGTACCAAAGTGACGGTCTGTAAGAACCATGGTGATCGCACCAGCCAAAACTGGCATAACAGCGATCAATAGGTAAGCAGTGATCAACCATGTCCAACAGAACATTGGCATCTTCATCAAAGTCATGCCAGGAGCGCGCATGTTCAAAATGGTCACGATGATGTTAATTGAACCCATGATGGATGAAGCACCCATCAAGTGAATAGCAAAAATGGCCATGTCCATACCTGGGCCCATTTGCACTGATAGGGGTGCATACAGAGTCCAGCCAGCAGCAGTTGCGCCACCAGGAACTAGGAATGAAGTTAATAGCAGCAAAGCTGCAACTGGCATGATCCAGAAACTGAAGTTATTCATGCGAGCAAATGCCATATCTGAGGCACCCACTTGCAAAGGAATCATCAAGTTTGCAAAGCCAACGAAAGCCGGCATGATCGCGCCAAAAACCATCACCAGACCGTGCATCGTTGTGAGCTGGTTAAATAGCTCAGGACGAATGAACTGCAAACCAGGCTGGAATAGTTCTAGGCGAATGCCCATAGCCATGATGCCGCCAGCAATCAAACTGAAAAATGAAAAAATCAGATACAGCGTACCGATATCTTTGTGGTTGGTGGCATATAACCAACGTCTCCAACCATGTGGATGATCATGTGCGTGATCGTCATGGTGATCGTGTGCGTGACTTACTGTGCTCATAGTTAGCTCCAATTACCTATCTAATTTAATTATTTCGCTGCGCGTGCTGTTGTGAAGTCTTTAGGCTGGATTAATTCACCAGTCTTATTACCCCAAGCATTACGTGTGTATGTCATAACTGCGGCCAATTCAACATCGTTGAGTTGAGTCCACTTTGGCATGGCGCCCTTACCTTGCAACAAGATTTTGTATTGGGCATCCTTAGCACCTAAAACAACTTTAGATCCATCTAAGGCTGGGAATGCGCCAGCGCCCTTACCGTTAGGCATATGACATGCCGCGCAGTTAGATGCGTAAACTTTTTCACCGCGTTGCTTTAACTCATCCATTGTGAAAGTTTTTGTTGGGTCATCAGCCAAAGAAGCCATTTGCTTTTTCTTATCAGCAACCCATGCTGTGTACTCTGCATCCGACACAACCTTCACAGCGATTGGCATGAACGCGTGTTCTTTACCACACAGCTCTGAACACTGACCATAGAAGGTGCCTAACTTTTCCGCTCTGAACCAAGCATCACGAACAAAGCCTGGAATCGCATCTTGTTTGATGCCGAATGCTGGAATGGTCCATGAGTGAATCACATCGTTAGCAGTTGTGACCATACGAATTTTTTTGCCCACAGGCACAACCATTTCATTATCAACATCAACCAAATAGGTATTCGATTTTTCAACTTGGTTGTTGATTTGCTCACGTGGTGTTTTCAAAGTTTGCAAGAATGAAACGCCTTCGCCTTCACCCTTGATGTAATCGTAACCCCACTTCCACTGATAACCAGTCACTTTGATTGTGATGTCAGCGTTGGTTGTGTCTTTCATCGCCACAACTGTTTTAGTTGCTGGCAATGCCATCGCAATCACGATGATCAATGGCACCACAGTCCAAATGATCTCAACTGTTGTGCTCTCATGAAAGCTAGCTGCTTTATGACCTAATGATTTACGGTGCTTAAAAATTGAGTAGAACATCACGCCGAACACGGCGATAAAAATAACCGCACAAATGATCAACATCATCCAATGAAGATACGCCACCTCTTCAGCAACTTTGGTTGCTGCAGGCTGAAGATTTAACTGAAATCTTGAAGGACCGCCTGGCATGTCATTGATAGCCAAAGCAAAATTAGCATAGAGCGAGCTCACCAAACCAAATAGCAAACCGACCAGTGATGTGCGATGTTTCATCTTCGTTCCCATTAAATAAATTCTTGAATCTGTTGCACCGCATTATTAGCAATGCACTTGATATGGCATGAATTATATTTGTAATTTGATCTAGTGCAATAAATTACTAAGCAATTGAGACATTTACACAACAACAATTAGGTATTAAGGTATGTGTGCGCTTGCTTACTTATTTTTTAGACCTAACAATTTGATCGGGGCTGATGGTTGTTATTCCAGCTTTCTTTTGAGCAAGTAAGGCATCCGGCGCCCAAGCATGACCGTAAACAACTTCCAGGGTGATGGTCAACTTCGATTCAGCCCCAATTAAGTGCTTTGCTGAATCAGGGGAAGCCAACAAACCCAAATCAAATGCTTCCTTGCACAACAAATCAGGATCATCGTAGGACAAGGTCAGGTACTCCATGTCCATCACAGGCTCAGAAAAGCCAGCCTGCATCAATCCATCCCCCACATCGTGCATGTCAAAGCTACCTGCATTCCTCAGCAAATAGTCATTGGGGAAAAGCTTGGCAAGCTCCTTACCTGTATCAGGGCCAAAGTAGCTGAACATCAAAAGACCTTCAGGCTTGAGTTTGCTTTTCCACTGTTTCATCAATGAATTAGGGTCACCCTGAAGATGCAATTCCAAGTTTGACCAAATCAAATCAAAATCAGCAGCCCCAATAGATGCAGGCTCTTGATACCTATAAAAATATTGGCGAGTGATTTTTTTAAACAACTGCGAAAGAGCGTTTGAAGAAAATTTTCTATCAAAGCAGTGGTGCTCAGCCTCGGGGTAATAAGAACCTAGAACGCTTAAATTTAATGCTCCAAGGTGGCCAATTTTTTTCGGCTGTAGACGAACAATCTCTAATTTTTCAGCCATGCGTTGCGCAATTTCTAATGCTAGAAATTCAGGAATGGTTCTTGAACCTGAGCTTGAAAATGCGCTTGGCACTGTTGATGTTGTGGGCATAAGTGTTCAGTATACTGAGCGTTACATGAATTTACTCCTGCCTACTTCCTGTATTGGGTGCCAGGAGTTTCAAACGGCAACGATATGCCAAAAGTGTCGTAAACGACTAAAAGATTCCCAGTTAAATAGATGCGCTCAATGCGCTCTACCATTAGCACCCCACGAAAAAAATTCACTGTGCTTGGATTGCCTAAAAAACCAGCCGCCTTTTGATGCAACACTTTGCCTTGACAGTTATGGTGGATTTTTAACGGACGCCATCCATTCATACAAATACCAACATCAAATCGCCATTGCACATGGTCTTTTTGATGCTTGGTTTGACATTCATCCAAAGGAACTAAAGAAAGACCAGTCAGTTGATGTGATATTGCCCATTCCCATGAGTCAAGAAAAACTTCACCGCAGAGGCTTTAACCAATCATGGGAGCTTTGTAAGCTGTTTTCAAAAAAACTAAAAATAAAAAGCAACTGGAAGGTGTTAAAAAGAATACACATCGAAGGCGATCAAGTATCAGCCAGCAAACAAGAGCGGGCCCATCGCTTAAACAATGTTTTCTTCATCAATCCCAACAACATTGATCTGATTAAAAATAAAAACATCGTTTTAATTGATGATGTCATGACCACCGGAGCAACATTGAGTGTGATTGCACAATTACTTAAAGATTTTGGAGCGCAAAGTGTTCATAATTGGGTCATTCTTAGAACACCTAAAAAATCATCATGCTAAACATTGTTCTTGTGGAACCAGAAATACCACCCAATACGGGCAACATCATTCGTTTGTGCGCCAATACTGGAGCGCAACTTCATTTGGTCAAACCATTGGGCTTTCCTCTGGAGGACAAAAGCTTGAAGCGGGCGGGACTGGACTATCACGAATACGCCAACATGAAGGTTCATGAAAGTTGGCAAGATTTTCTTCAACAAGAAAAGCCACCTCAAGGCAGGATGTTTGCCATCACAACCAAAGGTACTGCAACTTTGGCACAAGCTAAATTTTTAGAAAATGATTTTTTAATTTTTGGTTCTGAAACAAAAGGCCTGGCTCAAGATGTGAGAAATCATTTTTTGCCTGAAAGATGCTTGAGATTACCTATGAGGGCAAATAGTCGGAGCCTGAATTTATCAAACTCTGTGGCAGTGATGATCTATGAAGCTTGGCGCCAAATGGATTTCAAGGGTGGCGAATAGTTACTTGCTTATTTACTAATTCAATTATTAAGCTTCAGACCTGGCGTCTCTACCCATCAATAACTTAACAGCTGTTGCTGCATCCAATTCTTTGAACAACACTTCGCACACCATGTGAGTGATGGGCATTTCAATGCCCTTGGATTTTGCAAGATCACTCACCGCTTGAGCACACAGCACTCCTTCTGCAACATGCCCTAGATCCTTCAGTATTTCCGGTAACTTTTTTCCTGTGGCCAGTTGAAGACCAACGCGTCGATTTCTTGATAGGTCACCAGTGGCTGTCAAAATCAAATCGCCCACCCCAGTCAAGCCCATGGCTGTTTCAGACTTACCACCCATGGCTGTCATCAAACGCATCATCTCGGCTAAACCACGAGTCAATAAAGCAGCTCTGGCATTCAAACCCAAGCCCAAGCCATCACCTATACCCGTTGCAATGGCTAAAACGTTTTTGATGGCACCACCCAACTCAACACCAACAATGTCGTTGCTGCCATAAATGCGCATATTGCCATGGTGCAAAGCATCTTGTACCTTGGCAATTAATTCATTTGATTCACTTGCAACTGTCAGTGCACAAGGCATCCCCTTGGCAACCTCTGAAGCAAAACTGGGGCCTGACAGAACAGCTGTGTTGATGCCTCTGTCATTGGCAGAGGCAAGACTTAACTCACGTGCAATCACCTGATGTGGCATCAATGAAGTTTTTGGCTCCAAGCCCTTACACAACCAAACCCAATTTTTTGGAATCTGTTGAAGCTTCAACAGATGATCAACCGTTTCTTTTAAACCAGAAACAGGGGTTGCGATGAACAACAAATCTTCTTGCGCACAATCATCGAATAACTGATTCCAATCACTGCTGATCAAAAGTTCAGCGGGCAATTGAATGTCTTGAAGGTACTGTTGATTAAATCGCGTCGCTCTAATAGTTTTAGCAAGCTCATCAGAGCGACTCCACAAGGTAACTGGAAGTCCTTTTTTATTTTTTGAGGCATGCATGGCCATTGCGGTTCCCCATGCACCTGCCCCAAGAAAATAAATGTGCTTCATCAGTTCGGCAGAATAATTCCGCTGTCGTTAGAAGCTTCCGCTTGAGCGCCCTGCGCCATGCGTTGCTCGTACAAAGCATGGAAATTGATTTCAGCCAAATGAACCGGCTGAAAGCCTGCACGGCTGATCATGTCCGCAATATTTGCGCGCAAATATGGGAACAAAATGGTTGGGCAAGCAATTGCCAACAAAGGGTTCATTTGCTCGTCAGGCATGTTGCGAATTTCAAAAATACCTGATTGCTGAGCCTCGACCAAAAAGAGTACCTTGTCTTCAATCTTGGTTGTAACGCTGCCAATCAAAGTGACGTGAAAATTAACGTCATCCAATTGTTTAGCTTGGATATCAACCTGAACTTCTAATTTTGGCTCACCTTGATTTAACAAAATCTCTGGGGCATTGGGTTGCTCTAGAGAAATATCTTTCAAATAAACGCGTTGAATTTGAAAAACTGGGTCTGTTCCCATTTCGCTGTTGACTGCTTCTGTCATATTTTTTCCTATTTACTTGCCCAATAATGGGTCTAATTTACCTGCTTTATCCAATGCTGATAGATCATCAAACCCACCAACATGTGTTTCACCTATGAAAATTTGCGGTACCGTGCGACGCCCAGTTCTGGTCATCATTTCTTCACGGCGCACCGGATCCACATCAACCAAGATTTTTTCTGTGATTTCAACACCTTTTGAAACCAGCAATCTTTCAGCCATATTGCAATATGGACAAACTCGGGTGCTGTACATCGTAATTTTTATCATGATTGACTCTTATTTGATGAGTGGCATACCCGCTTGATTCCAAGCAGAAATTCCACCATCCATGCAAGCAACCTCTTTACAGCCAGCTTTTTTAAGCTTTCCGAGGGCAGTATTTGCTCTAGTTCCGCTCAAACAAACTAAAATGATAGGCTTGTTGCTATCAATTTTTGCTTGCTTTAAGCCTGAATCAAGCTCTGAAAGTGGCAAATGCTTAGAATTTGCTATATGGCCTGCTTTGTATTCATCAGGCGTGCGGATGTCAACAATCTGCGCTTGACGCTGATTAATCCATTGCACAGACTCATGCACACTGAGCAGCTGTTTGTTAAGGCGCCCCAAGATCTGGGGCAATGCCAAGGCCAATCCCGATGTAAGCAGGGTGGCAAGAAGTAATAAATTATTTGTATTTGTTAAGAAGTCCATCAGTAAATTATAGAATGTGAATATGAAACAACTCGTACTTATCCGCCACGGCGAATCCCAATGGAACCTAGAAAACCGTTTTACCGGCTGGGTTGATGTTGATTTAACCCCTACCGGCATCCAGCAAGCTATCCAAGCTGGAGAGAGTTTAAAGGCTGCCGGGTATGATTTTGACATTGCTTACACATCTGTGCTCAAAAGGGCCATTAGAACCCTTTGGCATGCTCAAGAAGCCATGGATAGGCTTTGGCTGCCAGTGGTGCACAGCTGGCGCTTAAATGAGCGTCATTATGGCGCCTTGGCAGGTTTGAATAAGACTGAAACGGCCGCCAAGTATGGCGATGAGCAGGTTCATATTTGGAGAAGGTCCTACGACGTCAGACCTCCCTTGCTGGATCCAAATGACCCAAGAGCGTCATTTAACGACCCGCGCTACTCAAAACTTAAAAAAGAAGAAATTCCTCTGGGCGAATGCTTAAAAGACAACGTTGCTCGAGTTTTGCCACTTTGGGAGGAATCAATTGCCCCAGCCTTGCGCTCTGGTAAGAGAGTTTTGATCGCAGCTCATGGCAATAGCATCCGTTCCCTAGTAAAGTACCTAGACGACGTATCTGATTCAGACATCATGGAAATCAATATTCCTAACGGAATACCTCTTGTTTATGAGTTAGATGACAACTTAAAACCAATTAAACATTTTTACTTAGAAAAATAATCTATGCGCCGCTCGATCAAGAGTATTGCCCTCGTTTGCTCAGGTTTGATTGCTGGAGTTGCATTAACTTTGCAACTTTCAGCCACTGCTCAACAAGGAAGCTCCTCATTACCGCTAGATGAACTTCGCAATCTATCAAATGTATTTGGTCAAATCAAACGAGATTATGTTGAATCAGTTGAAGATAAGCGTTTATTGACTGATGCCATCAAAGGCATGGTGAGCGGACTAGATCCGCACTCTTCTTACTTGGATAAAAAAGATTTTGCTGAAATGCAAGAGCACACCCAAGGTAAGTTTGCTGGCTTGGGCATTGAAATCACTTCTGAAGATGGCATTGTCAAAATTCTCAATCCAATTGAAGATACGCCTGCAGCAAAGGCTGGTCTTTTATCTGGTGACTTGATCACTCGCTTGGATGACAAGCCTGTGCGCGGCATGACTCTTGATCAAGCTGTGCGTCGCATGCGTGGTGAGCCTGGCACAAAAATCACTTTAACAATTTTCAGAAAAAGTGAAGATAGAACTTTCCCTATCACCATCACTCGCGCTGAGATCAAAGTTCAGTCTGTTAAAGCTAAATTTGTTGAGCCTGGCATTGCCTACGTGCGCATCACCAGCTTCCAAGAAAGAACTATTCCAGATCTAGCCAAAAAGTTAAATGAATTGGCTGGGGAAAATCCACAGCTAAAAGGATTGGTGCTTGATCTTAGAAACAATGGTGGCGGTCTATTACAAGGCGCTGTTGGAGTATCTGCGGCTTTCTTACCAACGGACACTTTGATTGTTTCGACCAAAGGTCAAACAGAAGAAGCCAAACAAGTATTTAAATCAACTTTTGATAACTATCGTTTATCAGAAAACAATGATGCCCTAGCGCAACTGTCTCCGGTCTTCAAAAAAGTACCGCTCGTTGTTCTTGTGAATGCATTCTCTGCATCAGCTTCAGAAATTGTTGCGGGTGCCTTACAAGATCACAAACGTGCCACCATCATTGGCAAAACAACCTTTGGCAAAGGCTCAGTACAAACTGTGCGCCCGTTGAGCGCGGACTCAGCCTTGAAGCTGACCACTGCTTACTACTACACGCCAACTGGTAAATCAATCCAGGCATTTGGCATCAAGCCTGACATTGCCGTTGATCAAAACGCTGAAGGTGATCCTGATGATGTATTGATCACTCGCGAAATTGACAGCGAAAAACATCTTAAGAATAAACAGTCTTCTGAAGAGAAATTAATCAAAGATCGCGAACAACGTCGTCTTGAGGAATTGCAACGCATTGAAGATTTGAATGCCAAGAAAACACCTGAGCAAAAAGAAAAAGATCGCAAAAAGCGTCCTGCTGAATTTGGTACAGCAGAAGACTTCATGCTCACTCAGGCAGCTGCTTACTTAAAAGGTCAACCAATTAAAAAATCCAAGTCTCGCTTGGAATAAAAAAAGTTGGCGATGAACGATCAAGAACTACTTCGATACTCTCGCCACATTCTTCTGGATGATATTGGCATTGAAGGCCAAGAAAAAATATTGTCAGCTCACGTTGTTGTGATCGGCGCTGGCGGTCTTGGTTCTGCAGCCGCGCCCTATTTAGCAGCAGCCGGCGTTGGGAAAATCACTTTGATTGATCATGACGTGGTTGATTTAACCAATCTTCAACGCCAAATCATGCACCGCCAAAGTTCTATTGGCATGCCCAAGGTGAGCTCCGCAAAAAATATGTTGCAAGAGCTCAATCCCCATCTCAATGTGGTGGCTCTTGAACAAAAAGTAACGAGTGAGTTACTGGATCAGCTTTTACCGACAGCAACGGTTGTTTTAGATTGCACAGACAATTTTTCAAGTCGACATTTGATCAATGCTTCATGCGTGAAACATCAGATCCCTTTGGTCAGTGGTGCAGCCATTCGCTTTGATGGGCAACTCACCGTGATCGATCCAAGACAAAAAGGCACACCGTGTTATGCCTGTTTATTTCCAAAAGATCAAAAGTTCGATGAGGTGCAATGCTCAACCATGGGAGTTTTTTCACCTCTTGTTGGCATCATTGGGGCAATGCAGTCAGCTCAAGCGCTACAGGTAATCACTGGCGTTGGCAAATCTCTTTGCGGCAAATTACTGTTATGGGATGCCAGATCAACGCAGATTGATACGATTGAGTTACATCCACGTGTTAACTGCGAAGTTTGTTCTAACAATTAATGATTCAATCACTCATTGACTGAATCAATATTGATCAAGCGTTGATTTTTTGAAATGCTGCCTGAATTTCTTCAGGCTCAATGGCTGCCAACAAACTATCAACTGCTGATTTCAATTGCTGGGTATCAGATCGCAAGATTTCTTGTTTAACCGATAAGAGCTGCTTGAAATGAAGTGAGAAATCAGTCAAGCCCATACCCAATAAGACCCTCGTCATTGAGGCATCTCCGGCCATTTCGCCACACACAGACACTGGCATTTGAGCATTTTTTGCATCTCTGATAATGCTGGCGATCAATCTTAAAACTGCGGGATGCAGTGGGTCATACAAATGCGCAACAGCATTGTCTGCACGATCAATCGCCAAAGTGTATTGAATCAGATCATTGGTGCCAATAGATAAGAAATCCAAGCGACGAATGAACAAAGGAAGTGCCAAAGCAGCCGCTGGGATTTCAATCATCGCGCCCACTTGAATACCCGGATCAAAACTAATGCTTTCAGCTTCCAGTTGATTTTTAGCAGTTTGTATCAACTCTAAAGTTTGATCAATTTCTTGAGCATGAGCCAACATCGGTATCAAAATCTTGATCTTGCCAAATACCGAAGCTCTTAAGATTGCTCGTATCTGAATCAAAAACATTTCAGGCTCAGACAATGACCATCTGATGGCACGCAAACCCAAAGGTGACAAATAGTTTGCACCACCATTATCTTTGACGTCTAAAGGCTTATCGGCACCAATATCAATGGTTCTGATGCTGACTGGCAAACCCTTCATGGCTTCAGCTGTTTTGCGATATGCCCAGAATTGCTCTTCCTCATCTGGCATTTGGCCTTGGCGATTCATGAATAAGAATTCAGATCTGAACAAACCAATGCCAACAGCCCCAGAATCCAATGCCATTGGCGCATCATCCGGCATTTCAACGTTGGCCATCAAATCAATGTGCTGACCATCCAGTGTCACTGTTGGTGTGTGCTTGAGTCTTAAAAGTTTTTTCTTTTCAAGTTTTCTCGCCGACTGCAAATGGCGATACTCTTCAAGAATAAAAGGACTTGGGTCAACAATGACAATGCCACGATCGCCATCGATGATGAGCCAATCATCTTGTCGAATCAGTTCACTGGCACTTCTAACACCAACAGCAGCAGGAATATCCAAGCTTCTTGCAACGATTGCAGTGTGTGAAGTTTTACCGCCCAAATCAGTGACAAATCCACCAAAAGCCAATTCTTTAAAGCGCAACATGTCTGGCGGAGAAATGTCATGGGCCACCACAATCACTTCGCTCAGCTCTCTGTTTTCAGAAACTGTTTTGTAGAAGGCTCCAATGGTTTGATGATCCTCGCCCAAATGAAGGACTTTCATGACCCGCTCAACGACCTGACGAATATCTGCAGCCCTTTCGCGCAAATAAGCATCCTCAATCTCTGCAAATTGTTCGAGCACATTTTCCAACTGAGTAGCCAAAGCCCATTCAGCGTTGTATCGTTTTTCTTGAATCAGCTCTAAAGGTTTTTCTGTCAGCGTTGGGTCCGCCAAAATCATGCCATGCACATCCAAAAATGCAGCCATCTCTTCTGGCGCTGCCTCAGGCAAACCTGCTCTTAGAGTCTTTAATTCTTGTCTAACAATTTGAAATGCGTCGAGGAGCCTTTTTTGTTCTACTTGTTCGTTGCCTTCAGAAATCAAATAATGCTTCACATCCATGGCGGATGGAGCAATCCTCAGGGCACGACCTATCGCAATACCATTCGTAACAGGAATACCATGAAGCGTAAAAGACAAATTACTGACCTTCCCCAAAACGATCATTGATGAGCGCCTGAATCGCATCAAAAGCCTCTTGCGCTTGCTCACCTTCAGTCTCAAGAGTTAAGACGCTGCCCATTCCAGCAGCAAGCATCATGACACCCATAATACTTTTAGCATTCACTCTTCTGCCACTCTTGGACAAAAATATCTCGCACGGGTACTGACCTGCTAGCTGGGTTAATTTAGCCGAGGCGCGAGCATGCAATCCAAGTTTATTGATGATATTAATTTCTGCGCTGGGCATTCTTAATCCTTCACTTCCATCTTATTATTGTCATCAATGTGACCCATGTGGCCAATTGGAATAATCCCTTGTTGACCACCATGCATGGCTTTTTGAGTGGCAGAATCTAAAGGCTCTGATCTGTAGGCAATGGCCCGCATTAACATCGGTAAATTGACTCCTGCAATCACTCTGACATGCCCGGCAAATTCTGTCATATGAGCTAAACGACTGGCCACGTTGGCTGGTGTAGCGCCCATGATGTCTGTGAGCACCAGAAGGCCCTTATCAGATTTGATTGACTGGGCTGCCTCAACCGCGCGCTCCAAAGTCAACTTTGCATCTTCGTGCGCCATGACATCAAGGGCCTTTAGACGATCTGGCACCTCGCCATACACATGGCGAGTGAATTCTTGTAATGCAGATGCCAAAGGCGCATGAGCGATGATTAAAATGCCGGCCATTTAATGAATATGTTTCTCTAAATTAGTTAACCACTGCAATGCCACATCATGACCTGTTTGCTCGCTAATTTCAACAAAGCAAGTTGGGCTGGTCACATTTATTTCTGTTAAAAAACCACCGATAAAATCCAAGCCCACCAAATGCAACCCTCTTGAAGCCAACTGAGGGGCGAGCTCTTCGGCAATACTCAATTCTTGTTGAGTGACGGGTTGCGCAACACCCTTACCACCGGATGCAAGATTACCTCTCACTTCACCAGCTTGTGGAATACGTGCCAAGCTAAAGGGGACCACTTCGCCACCAATCAACAACACCCGCTTATCGCCTGCAGCTATCTCTGGCAGAAACTTTTGAACCATCAATGCTCGCTGACCATTACCGCCCAGAGTTTCGACAATGCTGGCTAAATTCAACCCATTGGCTTGAACCCTAAAAATACCTTGGCCACCCATGCCATCCAAAGGCTTGATGATCACGTCTTGATGATGCTGATGAAATGCTTTAATGTCGGCCAAATCATGACTGACGACTGTCGGGGGTGCAAACTTCATGAACTCCAAGAGCGCTAATTTTTCAGAATGATTTCTCAAAGCATCAGGAGCATTGAATACTTTTGCACCCTCAAGACATGCTTGCGACAAAAACCAAGTGGCTGTGACATAAGCCAAATCAAAAGGAGGATCTTTTCTCATGATGATGGCATCAAATTCATAAAGCTTTCGAACTTGAGCTTTTACTTCCTTGAACCAAGAACCGTCATGAGTAGTTATCTCAATCTGCTTGCAATCTGCTTGAATCAACGAGTCGATACTTTTCAGATCATGAATATGACAATGCCAAACTTCATGACCTCGCACTTGCGAAACTTTCATCATGGCCAAAGTACTGTCTTTTTTGACGACGAAACTGCTCAGAGGATCTGCAATAAAGAGAAGCTTCTTCATCTGATTATTCTGCCTCTGGATCAGTGCGCTCTAGCTCTAAAGATGCCGCCAATAAAGCGAGTCTTGCAACCACGCCATAAAGATAAAAACGATTAGGTACTGCAATGCCTGGTTTTGCAGCCACATCCGGAATTGAATTGTGCTCAAACGCCAATGGCACAAAATGCATGCCTGGCGCATTGAGATTTTCATCAACCCCACGGCCCGTGTGAACCCTGTAAAAACCACCAACCACGTAACGGTCCATCATATAGACAACAGGCTCAGCAACAGCCTCATTGATTTTCTCGAAGGTGTAAACACCCTCTTGAACCAAGACATCAGCAACCTCTAAGCCTTCTTTGATAACGCTCATTTTATTGCGTTCTTTGCGATTCAAATCTTTGACTTCGCTAGCATCTTTGACAGTCATAATGCCCATGCCATAAGTTCCAGCATCTGCTTTAACAATCACATAAGGTTTTTCTTTGATGCCGTACTCTTTGTATTTTCGTGCAATCTTTTTCAAGATAGTATCGACACTCTCTTGCAAGCACTCTTCACCGATGCGCTCATGGAAATTAACGCCAGTACACTTCGTGAAAAATGGATTGATCATCCACGGATCAATATCAATCACTTTGGAAAACTTCTTAGCCACATCGTCGTAGGCATCAAAGTGATTTGATTTACGGCGCACAGCCCAACCCGCATGCAATGGAGGCAACAAATATTGCTCGTGAAGATTTTCTAAAATCTTGGGGATGCCGCCTGATAAATCATTATTCAAAAGAATCGTGCAAGGATCAAAATCCTTGAGGCCTAATCGACGACCTTTATTCCCAATTCTGGCCAACGGCTCCAAAACCAATCTTTGGCCATCTGGCAAATCGATTGGTGTTGGTTTTGTTATTTCTTCTGACAAACTTCCTAGTCGAACATTCAAACCAGTTTGTCTCAATATTGAAGCTAAGCGTGCCACGTTTTGCAAATAAAACACATTGCGTGTGTGACGCTCTGGAATCAACAATAAATTTTTTGCATCTGGGCAAATTTTCTCAATAGATGCCATCGAGGCCTGCACGGCCAAAGGCATCATTTCTTGAGACAGGTTATTGAAGCCTCCAGGGAATAAATTGGTATCAACAGGAGCAAGCTTGAACCCGGCATTGCGCAGATCCACTGAACAATAAAACGGGGGCGTGTGCTCTTGCCACTCCAGCCTGAACCATCGCTCGATGGCAGGTGTGGCTTCTAAAACCTTGCTCTCTAATTCAAGCAAAGGACCATTCAGGGCAGTAATAAGATGAGGAACCATGTTGTCATTCTAAGACAGATAAAAAAAGAGCGGGTTCTAATTAAAGAAACCGCTCTTTAAAAGCCCCCCAGCAAGAAATCTACCGGGGGATATTTACTTCACATTTCACACAGATTTACTACTAAATCATTAACCTTCGTAGGCTGTTTCGCCGTGAGAAGTGATGTCCAAACCTTCACGTTCAGCATCTTCAGGTACACGCAAACCAATCACCATATCAACCAGTTTGTAGGCAATGAATGACACCACACCTGACCAAACGATGGTAGTTAATACAGCCTTGGCCTGGATCCATACTTGGCCAGCAATTGAGTAATCAGCTGCTACAGCATTGGCTACGTAGTCATAGATACCTGTGCCACCCAATGCTGGGGCTGCAAATACACCTGTTAAAAGCGCACCCACAATACCACCCACACCGTGAACACCAAACACATCCAAGCTGTCATCAGCGCCAAGCATGCGCTTCAAACCAGTCACACCCCATAGGCATAGGAAGCCTGAGATCAAACCGATGATGATGGCGCCCATTGGGCCAACGAAGCCTGCTGCTGGAGTGATTGCAACCAAGCCGGCAACTGCGCCAGATGCTGCACCCAACATTGATGGCTTACCTTTACCAATCCACTCACCCAAAGACCAAGTCAATACAGCAGCTGAAGTTGCTAAGAATGTATTAGCAAATGCCATTGCTGAACCACCTGAAGCTTCTAGTGCTGAACCAGCATTGAAGCCGAACCAACCGAACCACAAAAGTGATGCGCCAACCATGGTCAAAGTTAAGCTATGTGGCTTCATGGCTTCCTTACCGAAACCAAGACGCTTACCGATCACATAAGCACCAACCAAACCAGCCACCGCCGCATTGATATGCACCACTGTACCGCCGGCAAAGTCTAATGCACCCATTTGGAACAACCAACCAGAAGCTGCTGTGGCTGCTTCAGCCGCGGCTGCATCAGTGTAAGCATCAGGACCTGGCCAGAACCAAACCATGTGAGCGATTGGTAGATAGCTGAATGTGAACCAAAGAACAATGAACAACAACACTGCAGAGAACTTTGCACGCTCAGCGAACGCACCAATGATCAAACAGCAAGTGATTGTTGCAAACGCGCCTTGGAATGAGAAGAATGCAAACTCTGGAATCACAACACCTTTACTGAATGTGGCGCCCATTGATTCTGGTGTTAAACCAGCCAAGAAGAGTCGATCAAATCCACCAAAGAATGCGTTGCCTGGAGTGAAGGCAATACTGTAGCCATACACCGCCCAAAGAACTGAGATCAACGAGAAGATGACCATGCATTGCATCAACACGGACAACATGTTTTTGCTACGCACTAAGCCACCGTAGAAAAGACCCAAACCTGGCAACGTCATCAATATCACTAACGCAGTACAAATCATGATCCAAGCTGTGTCACCTTTATTTGCAACTGGTGCCGGGGCTGCAGGAGCAGCTGGGGCAGCACTAGCAGCAGCTGCAGCAGGAGCAGTTACAGCTGGCTTAGCTTCCTCAGCAGCGTAAGCTGGAGAAGAAACTGCCATCGTGACTGAGCCTAGTGCCAAAGCTGTTGCGCCAGCTGCGAGTAGACGTTTAATCCAATGTGTCATTTTGATACCTCGCTTTAAAGAGCAGACTGACCGGTTTCACCGGTACGAATGCGGATAACTTGTTCAATAGATGACACGAAAATCTTGCCATCACCGATCTTGCCGGTTTTTGCTGATTTTTCGATCGCTTCGATGGCGCGCTCCACAATGCCATCATCCACTGCTGCCTCAATTTTTACTTTAGGCAAAAAATCAACAACGTACTCAGCACCGCGATACAACTCAGTGTGACCCTTTTGTCGTCCAAAGCCTTTAACTTCAGTAACGGTAATGCCTGAAACGCCAACTTCTGATAGCGCCTCACGCACTTCGTCAAGCTTGAAGGGCTTGATAATTGCTGTGATTAATTTCATAGGTTTCTCCGTGAGATCGCTAAATTAGAATGCTTTAAGAACTGAAACTGCTAAGCCGTCTTTGTAAAGTTTTTTGCCGGCAGCACTAGTTGCATATGTCTCTGTACCAGGCTTCGTATCGTTAACAAAATACTTAACGCCCAACATATAGCCTTCGTAGTCATAAGTTAAACCAACGCTATAGTCGGCATAAGAAGTTTTACTTGTTGGCGTGTCTAATTTATAGTCCGTATATCCAGCATGTACTGAGGCTGTTAGCTTAGGCATTACTTCTTGTGACAAAGTTAGGTCGTAATACATCGTGCCACTTGCATCACCACTAGTAGATGCAAAATAATTAGTGCTCATTACACGGGACACTTTAAATGCTGCTGGTCCGTATGCGGCGCCAATATAAACTTCACGAGTATCTGACGTGTTAGGTTTGCTGGCACCAGGATAGTTGTAGTAGATCATCCCGAAATCAAGAGCCACACCTGCCAACTCAGTTTTGTAGCCACCATAAAAATCCATCTCTAAATTTGCAGAAGCGTTTGCGGCAGCCCAATCAGAAACATTTGATGCCCATGTGCCAAGGTAAACGCCTGATTTATGCGCAAAATCAATACCACCTTGAACAGCAGCGTTATCACCATTTTGCTTTAGGCCACGGAAACGATAGTCGCTAGTTGCACCAATGTTGTATGCAATCGTGTATTCAGGGGCTGGTGCTGCGGCTTGAGCCAACACTGTGCCAGAAGATAAAGTAGCAGCTGCTGCCAAAGCGATCGCTGAGAGAGTTAAGTAAGTTTTCATATGTTGCACTCCTAATAAACAATCCAAGGGAAATTCCTTGCAAAGATATTAAGCAAAAGCTGTGCCAGTTCTATTTATTTAAATATAAACAATGACTTAGTGAATCTATTAATTTATACAGTCGTTGCTATTGCTTCAATGCACCATTTAAGCATGCACACCATGCACCAAAATGAAGCACCGTATTGGTGCATGAGATTCTCATATCTTTGGTAAAAAGATACTATTCAAGAAATTCCTCTGGAGACTGTATGAACCCGCAAGACATCATGGAAAAAATGCAAAGCATTGCTAATGACATGCAAACCAAAGTGGGCGATGCAATTCGCCAATCTCCTGCTAAAGACTTAGAAAAAAATGTTCGTGGCTTGATGACCCAAGGATTTCAAAAACTAGATTTGGTCACTCGTGAAGAATTTGATTTACAGACTCAGGTGTTGGCTAAGACACGGGCCAAATTAGAAGAGCTTGAAGCGAAGGTCAGCGCATTAGAAAAGAAGTGATGGCTTATTGAGCAGCCAAGTGATGCTTCAGTGGCTTTGGATAATATAAAAACCAAATAAACGACATCGCTTGTAGCGCTAAAAATACTAAAAATACTTGGCGAAAAGCATCTGGCTTTCCAAAGCCTTGAGCACTCATCAAATCAATGCCCCAACCAATGCTCCATTGGAAGATAAAAGCCCCAACAAAAATCAATAAGTTGTAACTGGTACTGGCCAAGCCAGCATTGCGCGATGGGAATGCTGTGATCACAGTGCTCTGACCCAAAATATGACCAGTGGCTGTGATGGCCAAAACAATCCATAAAATCCAACTCAATTGAATTTGCCAAGTAATGGCAATCAATTGCGCTACTAAACCAAAACCCAATAAATACTTGATGTAATTCAGGGTTTGATATCCCTGACGATTAGCACGTGGAATGAACCAAGTATTGAAGGCATAACCCAGCAACATCACCCCATTGAATAAAAATAAAATTTGCGCACTCTCAATCGAGCTATACCCAAGCACATCCATCATCCATGGACCAATCCAAAGTGTTTGCAAAGCTAAAAAGCCGCCATGATTAATAATCCCGATGGGCAACATTCTTAAAAAGAATGGATTTAAAAAAATATCTTTTAAACCAATCGACTGATGATCATCACTCAAAGGTGCATTATTCACATGTGGATGATCGTCAAATTTAGGCAAACCAAAACGAATGGCAATAAAACCAATCAACACCAATAACGCCATGACTATAAAAATGCCGCGCCAACCAATATAAGGCAGGGATAACTGAACAGGCACCGTGGTCATCAAAGCACCCACCGTGCCAAACACCAACATCCCTGAGGCAAGCTGCCCTTGCTGCTCCAACGCAAACCATCTGCGATAGGCTGTGAATGCAGCCATCAAACAAGCTGAAACACCAATACCAATCAATAAACGACCAATTGTTAAACCAAATAATGATTCTGAAAAAGCAAAAACAAGTGTGCCAGCCAAAGCCATTAACAACAAAACACTTTCCACTCTTCTCACGCCAAATTTATCAAGCGCAATACCCAAAGGTATCTGCATCGCTGAAAAACCAATGAAATAAGCCGCTGACAAAAGGCCTAGCTGTGCATTGCTGATTTTTAAATCAGCCATCAACTCAGGAGCAATCACTGCATTCACAGAACGGAATGCATAAGACAGAATATAAGCAAAGGCAAAAAATATAAATACCTTGAGTGCTAATGCACCCTTCATTGGCAAAGCTGGGGCAGGATGACTCATGGCCACTTAGTAAGGCTTGAACCCAGAAAAGAACATCTCGTGAGCATCAGTCTGAATCAACTTTTCAAGAGGTACTTCGTCGCCGATTGTTTGCAAAAGACTTTGTTGATAAATTTGTATTTGTCCGTCGGGAAACTGACGCTGCACGATTCTAAATCTCAACAATCTTTTTTTAGAATCCGGACCATCACCTTGGATCAAGAATTCTTTAGCGCTCAAATCAATGCTGGACTGCCCAGCAGTTTTGATTGTCACCGTCTTTTCAATGGGTGCAGGAGAGTTCTTCAAATTACTCAACATCCCTGTTTGTAAATACTTTATAAACCCATTGGCATCAAATTTTTGACTGATGTCTTTGGGAATATTAATAACCCCAACCGCATAAAGTGAATTCTCGACCTTGGAAGCCTCTATCGTCATGGTCAGCTTATGACCATCAAACATCACTGATTTTTCAGCACGGCTTGGCTTGCCTGGATACAGGGCTTCGTAAAGCAAATCGTCTGAACGAACTGTTCTCCAATCCAAAGTTGGAGAACATGCAGACACCGTCAACAAAAGCCCAAGAATGATGAATAAGTTTCGCAACATGATTTGTTTAATTTGCATAAAATAAGATTATGCCCATTCAACCTCACTTCAGCAGATTTATGACAATCAAACATTTTCTAGTAGCTGGACTCATTTCCGTATTCGGCCTTCTATCAGGGTGTGCATCAGATACTCAGCAATCAGTGCCAAACTTCAAGATTTCTGAAATATCAGGGAAAACTTTGACCCAAGCTGATATTGCTGGAAAAGTCACCGTCATTAATTTTTGGGCAACCAGTTGCGTGACATGCGTTAAAGAAATGCCTGATTTGGTCAATACCTATGAAAAGTACAAATCACAAGGCTTAGAGTTCATTGCCTTAGCAATGTCTTATGACCCACCGATGTACGTGGTGAACTTTGCAGAAACGCGCAAACTGCCATTCATTGTTGCCATGGATTCAGACGGGAGTGCCGCAAAAGCATTTGGGAAAATTCAGCTGACCCCAACGACGCTTGTGATCAACAAGCAGGGAAAAATCATCAAGCGCTATGTTGGTGAACCAGATTGGAATGACTTCCACAAGTTACTAGAAAAATCTTTGGCAGATAAAAGCTAGCTCTAAGTTAGTTTTAAGCTAGCTCTGAGCTTGCCTTTGCTTACCTGCCAATTGATTGATTAAACAACACCTGCCTTGTGAGCTTGTTCGTCTGCGTGATAGCTTGATCTGACCATCGCTCCAACCGCTGCATGAGTAAAGCCCATCGCATAAGCTTCTTTCTCAAACATGGCAAATGTATCAGGGTGCACATAACGACGCACCGGCAAATGATGACCTGATGGCGCCAAGTACTGACCAATGGTCAACATGTCGATGTCATGCTCACGCATGTCTTTCATCACTTCTAAAATCTCTTCGTCTGTTTCACCAAGGCCAACCATCAAACCACTCTTGGTTGAAACATGAGGATAGCGAGCCTTGAAGTCTTTTAACAACTTCAATGAGTGCATGTAGTCTGAGCCTGGACGCGCTTCTTTGTATAAGCGTGGCACAGTTTCTAGGTTGTGGTTCATCACATCTGGCAAGCCATCATTGAAGATATCCAAAGCCTTCTCAAGTCTGCCCCTGAAGTCTGGCACTAAGACTTCAATTTTTGTTTGGGGAGATGATTCTTTTGTTTTGGTGATGCAGTTAACAAAATGCTGAGCACCGCCATCACGAAGATCATCACGATCAACGCTGGTGATCACCACATAAGACAGTTTTAGTGCTGCAATTGTTTTGGCAAGATTATTGGGCTCTTCTAAATCAAGAGGATCTGGTCTTCCATGCCCAACATCACAAAACGGACAACGACGGGTGCACTTATCACCCATGATCATGAATGTTGCAGTGCCTTTACCAAAACACTCACCAATATTTGGGCAGCTCGCTTCTTCACAAACCGTCACCAATTGATTTTCACGAAGGATCTTTTTGATCTCATTGAAGCGAGAATTACCAGAAGCAGCTTTCACCCTGATCCAATCAGGTTTTTTTAAAACTTCTTCAATCGGCACAATCTTGATTGGAATGCGCGATGTTTTATCAGCAGATTTTTGTTTTTGATTTGGATCGTAGGTCTTGGTCATGACCGCACCTCTAATTGTTGAGATAAATGGCTCACTATATTTTTTGCCACAATGTCGATATTGTCGCTCACCCCAAGGCTCTTCATATCAATTGTCTTTAAACCCTCATAACCACAGGGGTTGATTGCCAAAAAGGGCTTTAAATCCATATCCACATTGAGTGCCAGACCATGATAACAACATTGCTTGGTCACCTTAAGCCCCAAGGCAGCAATTTTTGCTCCATGCAGCTCTGCAGGGATGGCTGGCTCACCAGCCAGGTAGATGCCTGGCGCCCCTGATTTTCTTTGACTCACAATGTCAAAATCTGCCAAAGTATCAATGATGGCCTGCTCAATGCGATGCACCAAGTCTCGAACAAATAGACGTCTGCGGCGCAAATCCAATAACAAATAAATGACCAATTGCCCAGGGCCGTGATAAGTGATCTGACCACCTCGATCAATTGGGATCAACGGTATTTGTGCATTAGGCTGAAGTAAGTGAGCCGCATCCCCAGCTTGGCCCAATGTGTAAGTCGGCGGATGCTGCAACACCCAAATCTCATCAGATGTTTCAGTTGAGCGTTTCGCCGTGAAGTTTTTCATCGCCTCAAATGTTGGCAAATACTCCTGCAAACCTAATTGGCGAATGATGATCGTCATTATTTATAAAACAACACTCACCATTGGGTGGGTTGATAGGGTTCTGTAGAGCTCATCTAATTGCTCGCGGCTTATGACATGCACCGTCACTGTTAAACCCAAATAATTACCATTTTTTGATGGCCTACATTCAGTGGTGGTGATATCGTAATTTTTATCAAACTGTAAAACAATATTCTGAACAGCTTCTTGATACCCAGGCACAGACTTACCCATGACTTTGATCGGAAAGTCACAGGGGTACTTGATCAGTGATTCTTCTGCTGGAATATCCATGCTCAATCAACGCCTCGAGGATCAGGTTGCCCATGAAAAGCACTCACAATCAAATCACGGATGCAATGTAATTTGCGGTGGAAAAAATGATCGGCGCCCGGTATCACTTGCACTGTTAACTCTTGAGGTCTGGCCCAATCTAAAACACTGGTCAAGGGAATCACATCGTCCACTTCCCCATGGATCACAATCGTGTTCTTAGGCACTGGAGCAACATCCCATTTACCCGTTGCAGAACCCACCATGATGAGTCGCTCAGGCGGCATCTGCATTTCTTCTAAATGCTTCACAACATAACTGCTGACATAACTGCCAAAAGAAAAACCTGCGATCACCAAAGGTAATTCACCCACCAATAATGGCCAACCTTGCCCCTCTAATTCAGAAATCTCTTGCCAACCAAAAGAATCTTTCATCCAGGCAATGACAGCCAATATATCTTGCGTTTCACCTTTGCCATCGTCGTGCACGCCTTCAGATGCACCAACACCTCTGAAGTTTGGTCTGACAGTCACATAATTTAATTGCGCAAGTGTGCGCGCCAAAGTTTGTGCCACTTTATTGTCCATCGTGCCGCCCAACAGCGGATGAGGGTGCGCCACCAAGGCAATGCCTCTTGGACGAAAGTTTGCTGGGTCATGCTTTAAACCCTCAGGCAAATCTAAAGATGCCTCAATGATTCCAGCAGGCCCCTTCAAATGAATTTTGATGGTTCGATTCACTTAATCAATCCTTAATCGATCAACCACTTGGCCTTTAACAAAATGTGTATCAATGATTTCATCAATGTCACTTTGATCAATGGCGGTGTACCAAATCCCTTCTGGATAAACAACCATCACCGGGCCATGAGCACAGCGGTCCAAACATCCCGCTTTATTAACTCTCACCTTGCCTTCGCCTGACAAGCCCAAGTCCTTACAACGAAGCTTGGCATGCTCAAATAGGCCTTGAGCGTTGTGCTGGGCACAACAGTCTTGACCGTTTTCACGCTGGTTCAAACAAAAGAATAAGTGGTATTTAAAGTGGCTCATATTGAAAATTATATAGACGACTTGAGTTTCAAGCCTTTTATTAAAGAGAGGCATGCTGCTACTGGCCAAATCCAAGCCAGCCATGACATCAAATGGTTAAAGTGCAATAACCGACCTTGGCGCCACTCTTGAATGGTCACTAAATAGTATGGGTTTTGCGGAAAGAAATTCACCAAGAACAACATACCAAGCAAAGCGCAAATACCAATCAAATACAAATAAACCCTGTTCAATTGCAAAGCCCCAAACAATAGAATTGTTGAAAATATCATTCCCCATAATGCAGGCGGAGTTAACCACGCAAAGCTTTTATCAGCCCCAAACTGCATTCCTGAAAACAAAGCTTTCAAAATAATCGTGGTGATCAGTAAACAAAATAACAGTACTAATTTGGGCGCACCCTTGCGCATGGTCAATGCAATGCTGATACCAGCGAAAATCCAGGCCAGCATCGTTGTGGCGATTTCAATCGTGGCAAAGTTAAAAGTACTTGTCCAAAGAATCGAATTGGGCCACTTGGTCGCAAGTCCACCCATGGCCAGCCATGCTGTTTGGGGATAAATTTGCGCCCATGGAAATGCCATTAGCAACAAAATACCGCTAGATCGCACCCCAAACCATTCAACCCTCTTTCTTTGAAAAATACTTCCAGAAAGCCAAGCGGGGTCCAATGTGATGGCAATGAGTGCGCCTATTGCTACCCCAGATATGTTTGCCCACCAATCAACATTGCTGGGTATCCGAGTCACTAGCCAAGTCTGTAAAGATTCCAAACCTGCAGAAAGAAAAGCGCCAATGATGATTGACAACAACAAGGCACGATAAGATTTCAGGCGAGGATAAACAGCAAAAACAATTAAAAAACCCAAGGGCAAATAACCCAAAATATTGGTAAAAACATCAAATGAAGTGATGTACTGAGGGATTGGCGCAAAAATCCAATCCAAGTAAGTGGCGCCCACGCTGACATTGAAATTGAACGGATAAATACTGGCGTAAATGATCAACAAAATATAAGAAAAGCATGCCATCCTTGCGGTTGGCATCGGCAAATCTGGCCAGTTAAGGCGTTGAGGTCTTTGAAAATTTCCTGTCATAGCCACATAGTACCTACAATATTGAAATGGCAATCAATTGGATCCTAGAAACTGTTGATCAAAGTCCTTCAACCAACGAAGACTTGATGGCTCGGTGGCGAGCTGGTCAGCTATGGGAACCCATTGCCAGAAAAGCCATCACACAAACCTCTGGCAAGGGACGCCTTGGCAGATCTTGGGTCAGCCATGCCCAGCAAGCACTGACATTTTCAGTTGCTTACCCATTCAAAAAAAATATTTCTGAACTATCAGGATTAAGCCTTGCCTGCGGACTTGCCGTGGTCAAAGGAATCAGTCAAGCCAGCGGAATTTCTCAGGAAGATTTAAAAAAATCAGGTTTGGGTCTCAAATGGCCGAACGATATCTTCTTCAATGAAAAAAAATTAGCTGGCATGCTCTTAGAAGGCGGTCAATTAGATTCAAATCAATCAACTTGGTTGGTGATTGGCATTGGGATTAATTTGACGACGGATGAGGCCTTAGAAAATACCATTCAACGCCCCATTGCCAGCTTAGATCAGATCAGCCAAACTAAAAAGATAGATGCTGATGTTTTATGGCTTGCTATCCTCAAAGAACTCGCGAAGACCATTGAAGTCTTTGAACAACATTCTTTCTCTAAGTTTCAAGAAGAATGGAACTCATGGGATATTTATAGAAATCAATCCTGTGCCATTATTCAGAATGAGCAAATACAGTTTGAGGGTTTTGAGCGAGGGGCGGATGATCAAGGTCATTTACTGATCGAATCTAACAATAAGATACAAAAAATTATCAGTGGTGACGTTTCTTTAAAGGCAAAAGCATGAGCATCTTGTTGATTGACATCGGCAACAGCAGACTCAAATGGGCGATGGCCTCCAGTAATGGTGACTTAGACTCTGATTTTATTGATCAAGGCTCGAGCATGAATGATTCACCCACTCAACTTACTGAAGTTGATCCACTATCAAAAAATCAATCTATTGAGAAAATCATCTGCTCAAGCGTCATCGGCGAAACTCAAACACTTGCTCTTAAAAAACATTTAAAAACAATCATGCCTCAAGCATCGTGGTTTCAAATGAATGGCTTATCAGCCATAGAGCACCTGGGTAGTCAATATGATCAACCAGAGCAGTTGGGTGCTGACAGGAGAGCCATGGCGCTTGGGGCTCATCAGATGTTTCCAAATAAAAATCTATTGGTGATCAGTGCTGGAACTGCGACGACCATTGATCTCATCACACCCTCTCACCACATGGGTGGGTGGATTATTCCTGGCATGGCATTGATGACCAATGCTCTGAATTTAAACACCGCTCAACTACCCAAGGTTTCAACCGACAAAGAAGATTCATCATTGAAGATTGGCACGAACACCCACGATGGTATCTATCAAGGGATTCTGGCCAGCCACATTGGTGCCATCACGATGGCTCAAGAATATGCAAAGAATCAAAAAATCAAACTGGATCTGATGATTGTTACTGGTGGCAATGCCAAAACTTTGGTCGCACTTCTTAAAGAATGTTCTTCATCAGTGCCGGTTCATCATGAAGAGCAAATGGTTCTTAAAGGACTTTTAGCTTGGAACAAGATGGGATTAACTTCATGAGTAAAAAACTAAAAGCCGCTTTGATCATTGCCATCAGCGTTGTCATTTTGCTGGCGCTACAAATTAATGCCAACTCTTTTAGAGCTCAAAGCCATATTAATTCTTGGGTTGAAACTGCGTCTCAAGGATCAACAACATCGACTCAAGAAAACGATCAAATCAAAATTCTCAGTCCAGCTCAATCGGTGCAATCTAACTCATCAAGCCCTGATCTTGTTGACAAGAGCCGTCGTTGATCGATCGTGAATGAATGGAATCGCGTAAGCTTTTCCACCCCAAGTTTTGACCAAGGCTGTTTCGGCCAAATCATCAATTTGATAATCGCCACCTTTGACATAAATATCTGGCTTTACTTTAGCAATCAACTCAACCGGTGTTTTTTCTGCAAACATCACAACCAAGTCAACAGACTCCAAAGCGGCCAATAAGGCCATGCGATCATCTTGCGTATTGAGTGGTCTTGCGTCCCCTTTGCCCAGCATGCGTACTGAACTGTCTGCATTAACGCCCAGCACCAAACTAGCGCCAAGGCTTTTAGCCTGAGCAAGGTAACTCACATGACCTCTGTGCAAAATATCAAACACACCATTTGTAAAAACGATGGGTTTTGGCAAACGAGCCAAAGCTTCCTGCAGATTCTCTACAGAACAAATCTTCTTCTCAAATGCTGGCAGCGGTAATTTATCAAGATTTGGCGTTGTCATAGGCAACATCTTACAACCGACTAGATATTTTCTAAATTATTTAACAATGTTTGAGCGTGCTGAGTGATCAGAAGCTGCTCTTCTGCATCAATTTTCTGTAGATTGGCCGTCATCAAACGAGTTCTCGGATTTTTTTCAAACTCAGCCCGATGATTGATTAAAAAATTCCAATACAAAGTTGTCATTGGGCAAGCATCGGGTCCATATCTTTTGCTTGATTGGTATGAGCAAGAATCACAATAATTACTCATTCTTTTGATGTAGGCGCCACTGGCAACATAGGGCTTGCTCGTAAATCTTCCACCATTGGCAAATAAAGCCATACCAGCCGTATTTGGCAACTCAACCCACTCAAGCGCATCCACATAAATGGCCAGATACCACTCACAAACTTGCTGAGGCAATAACTCCGCCAACAGAGCAAAATTACCCGTGACCATCAATCTTTGAATGTGATGAGCGTAACCATATTTCAGAGTTTGTTGAATAGCGTCTTTCATGCAGGCCATTTTGGTGTTAGCCGTCCAATACCAATCAGGCAACTTTCTTTGATGCTGATAAAAGTTATCCTCTGCCATTTTTGGCATATCCAAGTAATACATGCCTCGAATAAATTCACGCCAACCTAAAATTTGACGCACAAAGCCTTCAACCGCACTCAAAGATACTTGCTTCTTTTTATACGCCTGAATGGCGGCATCAACCACTTCTTTGGGATCAATGAGTTTTAAGTTGAGTGATGTGGACAATATGGAGTGCCAACCAAAAGGAGTGTTGGTCCACATGGCATCTTGATGAGCTCCGAATAAGGGCAAGCGATATTCAATAAAATGACTCAAAGCTAACAATGCTTGCTCCCTGGTCACAGCCCAGGCAAAGCTATCTAGCTCTCCAGGATGTTTGGAGTATGTTGACTTAACATAAGTCATCACCTCTTTGCTGATGGCATCAGGAGTAAACCATTTAGGTTCAGTTATTTGTCCAGGGCCCTTTTTGGGATAGGGCTTTCTGTTTTGCTCATCAAAGTTCCATTGACCACCTTCAGGTTCACCATCTTCTTGAATCAGGACCTTGTGTTTTTTACGCAAGTACCGATAAAAGTATTCAAGTCTGATTTCTTTTTTATCGCCCACCCATTCTTTGAACTCATCAAAGTCACAATAAAAATGATTGTCAGGTTCAATCGTCAAATAGATTTGAAGCTCACTGGCTAAATCTTGTAACTCTTTTCTTAATCGCCATTCACCAGGCTCAACACAAACCAAATGAGTGAAATGGTGTTTCTGAATATGCTCCTTGAGCACAGAGACTATTGATAGCTTGCTTTGCTTCACATACGTCAGTGCGTATTTTTTCTTTTTTAATACTTCTGCAAAGTGGCGCATCGCTGATAAGAAAAGAGCGATCTTTGCTTTATGTGTCCAAACATAATTGGCCTCAAATTCAGACTCAATCATGATCACTTCATCTTTTGCCGCATCGAAATGATTAAAGGCCGAACTATCGGCCTTTAATTGATCACCTAGAACTAAGACAAGTTTTTTCACATCAATTAGCTGAACGTTTTGTGCGCCAACCTTTGACGTTCGCAGAAATATCTTGAAGTGCGGCCATGACCTTTACACCTTCAGGTGTTCGCTTGCGCAGGGCTTGATTCTCGCCACCCACCCATAACTCCACTCCTGGTGCTAACTTTGACTTGAGCTCATTCAAACCATCAACCACTTGGTTTTGATTCATTTGTGAAGAAAACGATAAAGCAATCACATCTGCTTTTTGAGCTCTTGCTGCTTGAGCAATTTCAAGAATCGGGGTTTGCGTTCCTAAAGATACACATGAACATCCTTCCAAAGCCATCAACGCTTCCGCCATCAAAAGACCCAAGCTGTGAGGCTCCTGCGGAAATGTTGTTAATAGGATTCTTGGTCTGGATGATTCTTCATTTTGACCGATGTGTCCACGTGGCACTGAATTAATCGCTGTTCTCAACAAGTGTTTGATTTGTTCTGTGAACAAATGTTCTTCGTGTATTTCCAACTTACCATCAGCCCAGTACTCACCAATATTTCTGATGAGTGGCGCAACCACTTCAATCACAAAGCGATCCAAGCCAATCTTCATCAAAGTCGTAGAAAGAGCTAATCTCAAAGCTTCAGTTTGATGAGATCTCAATAAATCTAAATACCGATCCATTTCTTCTTGAGAAATCATCGATAAAGAATGAGTGGTGACCTCTGCCGTTTGATTACTTTTAGCACTTAACTCTTTGAGGGCTTCGATAGTCAATGGAACGATTCGCCCAGGACGGAATCCTAGGTCTAATAATCTTTTTAAAACTCGCAGTTTTTCAATTTGATCCGCTGGATAAACACGATCGTCATTCTTATCCCTGAGTGGTATTGGAAAGTCATAACGTCTTTCCCACACTCGAAGTGTGTCTTTAGCGATGCCAGTGTCTCGCTCTACTGCAGCGATGCTCAACATGTCTGGCAAATTGTTAAATCTAACATTCATAAGGAAAAACTCAGGTTTGTCGCCAAGTGAATACGAGGTATCGACGAGTAAATTCTACACTGTCTAAGACATAATTTGCATTTATTTTAATTTATGCTTAATATTGCACCATATTTTCAATTTGACCTAGACAAAGTTAAATGTTGTCCAAAGTCAATGGCAAATACTCATAAAAATGGGGCGAGGAGACAAACCCAATGATGGTCGGAGCTGAGAACGGGTCCAAAACCCCACAACAGGCACGTAAAAGCCTGGGGGCTGATTTTTACAGAATGGCCTTTACAGCCCTTCTGCTGATGGTTCTTATGTGGAGTTTTTGGCCAAAGGAAGCTGTTGCGATGAATTGTTCAAAAACGCTGTCCCATACCTTTTTAAGACTTCAGGATGAAGTCCCTCAGAATCTTTGCCAATACCAGGGCAAAGTGGTGCTCATCGTCAATACAGCCAGTTATTGCGGCTTTACAAGCCAATATGATGGTCTAGAGAAGCTTTATAGCCAGTACAAAGACAAAGGATTTGTCATTCTTGGCTTTCCATCCAATGACTTTGGCAAACAAGAGCCTGGATCCAACAAAGAAATCGCTGATTTTTGTCACAACACCTATGGGGTTAAATTTCCCATGTTTGCCAAATCATCGGTCACTGGCCCTGATGCAAACCCACTTTTTAAGCACTTGATTGAACAAACAGGCACCAAACCCCGTTGGAACTTCTATAAATATTTGGTGGATCGTCAAGGTAATGTCATTGAGGCATACAGCAGCATGACATCCCCCAGCAGCAAAAAGATTGTTGCTCAAATTGAAAAGTTACTTCAGGAGAAACCATAATGAATGCCCCGGAAAAGATTTTTCTTCCTGATGTTCAAGCAAGCCATGATGAACGCAACATTGTCATTCAGAAAGTGGGCATCAAATCTGTGCGTCATCCTGTTCAGATTAAAACCAAAGCAGGCTCACAGGCGAGCGTCGCCATGATTGACATGACTGTTAAGCTTCCATCAGATGTCAAAGGCACTCACATGTCTAGATTTTTAGAAGTTTTACAAAACCAACACGCGCCACTTGAGTTTGATTCTGTTAAGTCTTTGATGAGCACCATGCTTGAGCGCCTAGAAGCAACAGAAGGTCATATTGATATGAAGATGCCACTTTTCTTAAATAAAGTGGCGCCAGTGTCAGGCGTTGAGAGTTTGCTTGATTACGACTTACACATCAAAGCAGCTTTTGAGAAAGGTGCGCTGCGTTACACGCTTCAAGTGCAAGTTCCAGTGACCAGCTTGTGCCCTTGTTCGAAAAAAATATCAGAGTACGGCGCTCACAATCAGCGCTCACACATTGTGATTGCAGCCGAGATCACAGAAAACATGGATGCTGAAGACTTGATTAAAATAGCTGAGCAAGCAGCTTCTTGTGAACTATGGGGTCTACTGAAGCGCCCTGATGAAAAATACGTCACTGAAAAAGCTTATGACAATCCTAAATTTGTAGAAGATTTGGTTCGAGACATTGCTGTGGCACTTGATCACTCAGACAAAGTGGTTGCTTACGAAGTGTCATCAGAGAATTTTGAATCTATTCACAACCACTCTGCTTATGCATGGTTAGCCAAAGATAAACGTCACACCCATTAACCCTTTTAACCACAAGACATGAAGCCCGCTGAGCGCAGTTTCTCTCCCTCCCTTATTTATGCTCAGGGGTGTCTTGTGGTTTTCTTATTTAAAGCCAATGAAAGAGTCTCATGAAAATAGCCATCGTTGGCGCTGGCATATCAGGCCTTGGCTGTGCATATGCTCTTAGCAAATTAGATAACTGTGAAGTCACCATCTACGAAGGTGGCAATCACATTGGTGGACACAGCAATACAGTTGATCTGACCCTTGATACCCCATCAGGCAAAGTCAGTCACGGTGTCGATACCGGATTTTTGGTATTCAATCAAAGAACCTATCCAAGACTGATTCGCTTGTTCCATGAGATAGACGTAGAGATTGCTAAATCTGACATGTCTTTCTCTGTGTCCATCCCCAAACAAAATGGTGATGTACTTGAGTGGTCGGGCACCAGCATTGACTCATTATTTGCTCAAAGAAAAAATATCTTGAGCCCTTCATTTTTGCGCATGGTCAAAGACATCATTCGATTCAATCGAATCTGTACAAAATTGGCTGCGGATAAGCGATTGGATGAGATTGATTTAACTGTTGGTGAATTTATTAAAAAACATCGCTTCAGTCAGGAATTTCAAGATTGGTATTTTTTACCCATGGTTGGAGCCATTTGGTCCTGCCCGGTTTCTCAAATGCTGGCATTCCCAATTGCAACCATGATCAGATTTTGCTTCAACCATGGATTGATTCAGATTGCAGATAGGCCTCAATGGTTAACTGTCCAAGGTGGCTCAAGAGAATACGTCAAAAAATTATGTGCCCACATCGAACAGAATGGTGGCTCATTCATTCGAGAGCACGTCACCTCTGTTTCAAGAAATGCGAATCAAGTCAACATCAACACTGCTCATGGCACCATCAGTTATGACCATGTGGTGATGGCCTGTCACAGCGATCAAGCGCTTGATATCTTAAAAGATCCAAGCGCTGAAGAAAATAACATTCTTGGCTCTGTTAAGTATCAAGATAATCGAGCTGTTTTACACACCGACAGTTCTTTATTGCCAAGTGAAAAAAAATGCTGGGCTGCCTGGAACTATGCCAGTACCCAAAGTGAAAATCTCCAAGATCAAGAAGTTTGCGTTAATTATTTAATCAATCAACTGCAACCCTTGCCTGAAAGCTGGGCCAATCAGCCAGTGATTGTCAGCCTGAACCCCGTGGTTGAGCCCAAAGCAGAAACAATTCATGCCGACATTCAGTATGCGCACCCCGTGTTTGATCAGGCAGCCATTCTTGCTCAACAAAACTTATCTTTAATCCAAGGTCTGAGCAATACATGGTACTGTGGAGCATGGACCGGTTACGGATTCCACGAAGATGGCCTGCGCTCGGGTGAACTTGTGGCTGAAGCAATCCAGGAAATTTTAAGATCTCCGAGAAAAACACCAATATCAGCATGAGCATTGCAAAAATTTGTTTTGGCCAAGTTCGACATGCTCGACTAAAACCTGCCATTAATAAGTTTGCATACTCTGTCTTTACTTTGCGCATACCGATGCGCCAAAGGAAAACCAATCCCAAAGGGATATCTCAAATTGGCTTGGGCGACAACAAGCTTGCTTGGCTCACTTTCTACGACAAAGACCATGGTAGAGGTGAAAACGATTCCCTTGCCTGGGCTCTTGATCTAGTCAAAAGCGAAGGCATCACAGACATTGATGGCGAAGTCTGGCTCCAAACATTTCCCAGGGTTTTAGGCTATGTATTTAATCCTGTGAGCTTTTGGTTTTTCGAAAATCACTCAGGCGATTTGAAAGCCATCTTGGCGGAAGTCAACAACACCTTTGGCGAGAGGCATTGCTACCTGTTAAGCAACCCAGACGGTCGCCCCATTCAATGGGGTCAAAGCTTTTTATCCAATAAGGTCTTTCATGTATCACCTTTTTGCGAAGTCAAAGGTGAATACCAATTCAGATTTTTCTCCAAGGCAGACTCTGGACAACACGTTGCTCGAATTGAATACCATGACCAGGGCCCCCTCCTGATCACCAGCGTTAGTGGGACTGAACAAGATATTGATTTAAAAAGTATCATTTGGTCTGCAATTAGATATCCAGCCATGAGCATTGGAGTGATTGTCAGAATTCATTGGCAAGCTTTACGTTTGTGGCTAAAAGGTGTCCAATTTCATAGCAAACCAACACCGCCTTCTACGGAAGTGAGTAAATGAGTTCAAACACCAATACCATCGATGGATTCTTGCCAAGCTTGCCTTGGCACGCAAGAGCCGTTCTTTCACTTTTAAAGAATATCCAGGTCGGTCAATTACAAGTTATCAGTCCTGAAGGAGAGCATCTCACCTTTAAGGGTGCGCATGCCGGTATTGAAGCAACAATTCAGATTCATGACTGGGAAGTTTGCAAAGCTTGTTTGAAGTCTGGTGACATTGGCTTTGCAGAAAGTTACATCAAAGGTCTTTGCGACTCACCCGATCTTTTGGCTCTACTTAGATTGCTGTTGGCTAACAGACAAGAAATTGAAACCATCATCTATGGCAATTGGTGGGGTCGCTTGGGTTATCGCATCAAACATTGGTTCAACAAAAATACCAAAGCGGGCAGCAAAAAAAATATTCATGCGCACTATGACATCGGCAATGCTTTTTACTCCCTTTGGCTAGACCCCAGCATGACCTACTCAAGCGCTTGCTTTGATAACAAAGACACGCCTTTGGTAGAAGCTCAAATTGCTAAGTATCAAAAAATCATTCAATCGCTCACGGTTGCTCCTGGAGAAAAAATTCTTGAGGTTGGTTGTGGGTGGGGCGGCCTCATGGAGCAAGCCTGCTTGAATGGCATCAACATTGACTGCTTGACCATCTCTGAAGAGCAAGCCAAATATGCGCGTGAGCGTGGTGGCAGAATTCAATCAATAGATTCAGGTCGCCATCAAGTTTTGTTACAAGACTACCGAGATCATCAAGAACAGTACGATGGCATTGCCTCAATTGAAATGTTTGAGGCCGTTGGTGAAAGTTACTGGCCAAGTTATTTTGAGATGCTTCAACGATGCTTAAAGCCTGGTAAAAAAGCCTGCATCCAAACCATCGTTATTGCTGATAACTTATTTGAAAAATACCGCAACAGCTCTGACTTTATTCAACAGTACGTGTTTCCTGGTGGTATGTTGCCTTCAGAAAAAAAATTCAAAGAAGCCGCAGCCAAGCAGAGTCTTGTGACTGAAAGCGTTTATAGATTTGGGCAAGATTATCAAAAGACCTTGGTCTTGTGGCATGAAAAGTTCAATCAGCAGTTAGACGCCATCAAAGCCCAGGGGTTTGATCAAAAGTTCATACGTCTATGGAATCTTTACTTGATGTACTGCGCTGCAGGTTTTGCTGAGAAAAGCACTGATGTCATTCAATTCACATTGAGAAAGCCCGACACAAATGGCGCTTAATCAGCGAGTCATTAGTTTTTATAACAAACGGATCTGGATCATTGGCGCATCCAGTGGGATTGGCGAAGCTTGTGCCCAGGCTTTCCTGAGTCATGGTGCCAAAGTAGCTCTCAGCGCACGTCGCATCGACAAACTCAAAGCCATTCAAGATAAATGGCCAGCGGATCAAACCCTTTGCTTACCAGCCAATGCACAAAGCAATGATGAATTAAGCACAGCCTACCAATCAATCAAGCAAACATGGGGTGGTATTGATTTGCTCTTGTATGTTTCTGGCATCTACGAACCCATGCGTGCCGATAATTTTGATTTAGCCAAAGCCACTGACATCATCAATACCAATATCATTGGTGCTATGAGCGCTTGCTCAATCACTTTGCCTGATTTCATCCAACAACAATCTGGTGGCATTGCCATTGTGAGCAGTGTTGCTGGCTACAGTGGCTTGCCGCAATCTCTTGCTTATGGACCAAGCAAAGCAGCGATGATCAATTTTTGCGAAACGCTTTATTACGACTTGAAGCCAAAGAACGTGGCCGTTCACATGATCAACCCTGGTTTTGTGTCCACGGAAGCAACCGCTAAAAATGATTTTGAAATGCCGGCTTTGATCACAACAGAACAAGCTGCTACTGAAATTTTAGATGGCATACAAGCCGGGGAATTTGACATTCATTTCCCTAAGAGATTTTCATATTTCTTGAAATTTTTACGACTACTGCCTTACCCAATTTATTTCTTCCTTATCAAAAAATTCATTAAGATTTAAATGACAAGTCAGCATATTCAACGGGTGATTGATCAGTTTGAAAAGCTATCGCCCAATTCCATTGATGCATTGGTGGCGCTTTACTCAAAAGATGCCTTTTTCAAAGATCCTTTCAATGAAGTTAAAGGGCATGCAAACATCAGACATATTTTTACTCACATGTTCACGCAAGTGAACAACCCACACTTTGTGATTAAAAATACCCTAGAAAATGGATCTCATGCTTGCTTGATCTGGGAATTCATTTTTCAACTCAAGAAATCTCCCGAAATTAATCAAGTCATCAGAGGTTGTACCTGGATGACCTTCAATGAAGAAGCCCTCATCACAGAACATCGCGACTACTGGGATGCCGCTGAAGAGCTTTATGAAAAAATTCCAGTTCTGGGTGGACTGATGCGTTGGCTAAAAAAAAGGGCCCGTGAATAGGCCCGATTTAAAGATTTAAATTTAAAAATCTTTCAGTTTTACTTCTTTTCTTTTCTAGCTTTGCTCACTAAAAAATCCATCGTTTGAATCGCTCTGGCTTTAGAGCCACCGGCGATTGATGGTGAGGTCAAATATTTACCTTGAACTGCAACAGATGGCACGCCATCAATTCTGTAAGTTTGAGCAATCTGATTGGCCGCTCTTGCTTTTGAAATCACAGTGAATGATTTAAAGGCCTTCAAAAAAGCTTGGCGATCAATGCCTTGGCTAACAACCCACTCTGTTATTTCAGCTTCTGCTAGAAGCTTTTTCTTATTAACGTGCATTGCCACCATGACCTTGGCGTGTAAATCATTTCTACCAAGGCTATCCAAGGCATAAAACAACTGGCTGTGCGGCAATAATTCATCTCTGAACGCAACCGGTATTTTCTTAACAACAACATCTTGACCTTGTTTAGCAATCCAAGCACTTAGCTCTGGCTCAAAGTCATGACAGTGCGGACAACCGTACCAAAAAAACTCTAGGACCTCAATCTTGCCTTTTGATTCTGTGGCCTGGGCGACTGGCATCACGCGGTAATCAAAACCTTCTTCAATTGGTCTACCTTGCGATAGCGCTAACTGAGAAAATCCCAGGCAAATAAGCCCTAAGAATAAATTTTTGAACAGGGTAAATAAATTGATGTTTTTCATATCAGCATTAATTTGATTTATTGATACGAATGATTGTAGAAGGAATACCAGCGCTTTGCAGTCTGGCCCTTGTTTGAGTCACTTCGCTTTGACCAACAAATGGCCCAACACGTACCCGCCAAAGAGCTGCGCCGTCCAATTCCCTTTCAGAAATGAGGGCTTCTAAGCCTTGCATCGCCAGCATGGCTTTTTGACGTTGCGCTTCATCTTGATTTCTGTATGCCCCCGTTTGCAACCAATATTCTGGTCCTTGAGTTGCAGCAGCAATCGAGGCAATAGGATCTTTAGACGTTGCTTCACCTGGCAATGGCACTTTGCTTTGCAATGGTTTATTCAAATTAGGCTTGTCTTCAACTTGAACTTCGCCCTCTTCAATGGCTTCCATAGGCTTAGCTTTGCTCACCGCTTCCGGCGCTCTTTGATTGAGTTTTGGCTCCGGAGCCCCTTTGGTCAACATGATGGCAACACCCACAGCAATTGCCAAACCCAGCAATAAGCCGAGCACAAAACCCATCAATGTGCCACCTGATGCACCAGACTCTAAAGACACATGTTGATTGTTATTTTTCATCACATTAACTCCTCACATTTTTTCAGGTGCTGATACACCTAAAATACCTAATCCATTAGCAATCACTTGTTTGGTCGCTAAGAGTAAAGCCAAGCGCGCTGAGCGAATGTTTTCCTCATCGACCAACACTCTATCTGCATTGTAAAAAGTGTGGAAATCGCTGGCCAAGTCTCTTAAATAAAATGCCAAGGAATGAGGCGTCATGTCTTTTGCTGCCTCAGCCAACACATCAGAGTACTCAGATAAACGGGTTAAAAGCATATTAGATGCGTGACTATCTAATGCAAGAAGAGATGCTGACTTCAGACTATTCTCATCCCCCGCCCATTGCCTCAAAATTGAACAAATTCTGGCGTGTGCATATTGGACATAGAAAACAGGGTTTTCATCATTTTGTTTTAATGCCAAATCAATATCAAAGACAAATTCAGTGTCAGCTTTACGAGATATCAAGAAGAATCGAACAGCGTCTCTGCCACGGCGAATCGCATCTTGACGCTCAGCATCATTCACGTCAGCTGTCACACCACCCGACCACTCGATGAGATCTCTAACTGTCACATAAGAGCCAGCGCGCTTAGATATCTTGACCTCTTCGCCACCTTTCATCACGGTGACCATTTTGTGCAACACGTACTGCGGATAATCTTTCGGAATATCCCAAGACCGCTTCTGTGCAACACCTTGGATACCAGAACGCACCCGGGCAATCGTGCCATGGTGATCACTGCCTTGGATATTGATCACATGAGTAAAGCCTCGTGACCATTTGCTGGCATGATAAGCAACATCTGGAACAAAATATGTGTAGCTACCATCTGACTTTTTCATGACACGATCTTTGTCATCGCCATCATCAGTGGTGCGTAACCAAAGAGCACCCTCGGCTTCAAAGCTCTTGCCAACTGACGCTAAATCAGCAACAACCGATGCCACACTGCCATCACTGTACAAAGATGATTCCAAGTAATAGCAATCAAATTGAACGCCAAATGAGTGCAGGTCAATGTCTTGCTCTTTACGCAAATAAGCCACAGCAAATTGACGAATAGATTCGATGTTGTTGATATCACCATCTGCATGCACAGGCTGACCGTCTGAAGCTGCCACAGTGGCTTTGGCTAAATAGTCTTTTGCAATATCCGCAATGTACTCACCGTTATAGGCAGATTCCGGCCAGTCCTTATCGCCAGGATTCAAACCTTTTGCCCTTGCTTGAACAGAAATGGCCAAATTTTGTATCTGCACACCAGCATCGTTGTAATAAAACTCTTTGTGAACCGACCAACCTTGGGTTTTCAAAATATTCGATAGAGCATCACCCAGCGCTGCCTGGCGGCCATGACCCACATGCAGTGGGCCTGTTGGGTTTGCAGAAACAAACTCAACCAATACTTTTTTACCCAGTTCAGCTTGCTGACCATAACAATTGCCATCAGCAAATACTTTTCCAATCACTTGCAAGCGAGCTTTTTGAGTCAAGCGTAAATTAATGAATCCTGGACCCGCAATTTCAGCACTCGCAATTAATTCTTGGGCTCCTGTTTGAGCCATTAACTTCTCAACAAATACTTGTGCCAATTCCCTTGGATTAGCTTTCCACGCCTTAGACAACTGCATAGCAATATTGGTGGCCAAATCGCCGTGCTCGACGACTTTTGGTCGCTCCACATGAGGCTCTGGCAATGGATCCAGAATGCTTCGCTCTTTAGCGATCTCAGCTAAAGCGGCTTGCATCAATGAAATAATTTGTTTTTTAATGGCTGGTAGCATAGAGGTTTAGTTTATCAGTTAACTTTTGGTGTTAATCTTTGCTAATGTTATATAAATTTCAATGTAAAAAAGCTGCAGATGTTTTGATGTTAGAAGACCTAACCTCAAAGATCTTTGCCATCATCGGTAGGCCTTTGGAGCCCAGGGGTATCTTTCTGCTTGAACAATTGCCAATTGCCATTGCAAAGTTAGAAGCTGCCATTGCAGAAGACCTGGAACGCAAAAAGAATTCCCCTGAAAACACCCCCTCAGAATCTTCTGAAGAATCTGGCCACAGCATCAACCATGATCGTTTAGGGCAAAGAGCATATCCATTCATCAACTTACTCAAAGAAGCTTTGCTTAAGAAAGAGATGGTGTCTTGGGGCGTTTAACAAAATCCTCGAGCTGATCTTCACCAATGCGACCCACATCAAAGTATTGAGCCTGTGGGTTTGCCAAATAGAAACCACTGACGCTAGACGATGGCGTCATGGCCATCGACTCAGTCAAAGCCATATCAACTTCATCAGCCTTTAAGCATTCAAACATGTCTTTTTTAACCAAGTGATCTGGACATGCTGGGTAACCAGGGGCTGGACGAATACCTTGGTACTTTTCCTGAATCAAATCTTCATTGCTGAGACCCTCATCAGTGACGTAGCCCCAAAGTTCAGTTCTCACCCTTTGATGCATCTTTTCAGCGAACGCTTCAGCGAATCTGTCTGCCAAAGCCTTGAGCATGATTGAGCTGTAATCATCATGCTTGTCTTCAAACTCTTTCAGCTTCTTTTCAATCGCATGTCCTGCTGTTACCGCAAACATGCCAACATAATCAGAAACTCCCGAATCTTTCGGTGCGACAAAATCAGCCAAACAACGATTTGGTTTCTTGACCCCATCCACAACAGGACGGTCACTTTGCTGACGATAATTCTTCCACGTCAACAAAACATCTTGGCGTGATTCATCAGCATAGATTTCAATATCATCGCCAACGCTGTTCGCTGGATAAAGACCAATCACAGCATGGGCTTGTAACCAACGGCCTTGGATGATTTTTTGCAACATTGCTTGAGCATCAGCAAACACCTTCTGCGCTGAATCTCCAACCACCTCATCTTTTAATATCTGCGGGTATTTTCCTGCCAAGTCCCAGGTCTGAAAGAATGGTGTCCAGTCAATGCATTGGGCAATGTCTGCTAAATCGTAATTCTTAAAAACACGGCGCCCGATAAATTTAGGCTTGGTAATTTTTTGCTTGCCCCAATCAATGATTTCTTTATTGGCTCTCGCTTCTTCAATGCTGATGATGGGGGTTTGTTTTTTATTGGCATGCTGAACCCGAATTCTTTCGTAGTCAGCTTGCAAATCATCAATGTATTTATCAGCACCTTCTTCTGATAACAAACTAGATGCCACTGAAACTGCTCGGGAAGCATCCGGCACATAAACAACTGGACCTTCATAGTGAGGCGCAATTTTTACTGCAGTGTGAACCCTTGATGTGGTGGCGCCACCAATCATCAATGGCATTTTTTTAGATCTGAAGTAATCATCACGCTGCATCTCTTCGGCAACGTAGGCCATTTCTTCCAATGACGGAGTGATCAAGCCTGACAATCCGATCAAGTCAGCTTTTTCTTCTTTGGCTTTTTTGAGAATTTCATTACAAGGCACCATCACGCCCATGTTCACAACATCAAAGTTGTTACATTGAAGCACCACGGTCACAATATTTTTACCAATATCGTGAACGTCGCCTTTCACGGTTGCCATGATGATTTTTCCGCGAGAACGCACATCTCCGCCGCTCTCAAGAATCTGTCGTTTTTCTTCTTCAATGTATGGGATCAAATGAGCCACCGCTTGCTTCATCACTCGGGCGCTTTTCACCACCTGAGGCAAGAACATCTTTCCAGCACCGAATAAATCACCCACCACATTCATGCCGTCCATCAAAGGCCCTTCGATGACCTCGATCGGTCGACCTCCGGCGGTTGATATTTCAAGACGCATTTCTTCAGTGTCTTCAACAATGTGCGATGTCACTCCATGCACCAAGGCATGGGTTAAACGCTCTCTGACTGAACCCTCACGCCAAGCCAAGGTCTCTTCTGCGCGCGCACCACCACCCTTGTATTCGTCGGCGATCTCTAGCAAACGCTCCGTGGGAGTCTTGCCATCTTTTTCAGTAAAGCGGTTTAAGACAACATCTTCAACACGTTCTTTTAACTTTGCATCTAAATCAGCATAAACACCCAACTGACCGGCATTCACAATGCCCATGTCTAAGCCGGCGCGAATCGCGTGATATAAAAATACTGTATGAATTGCTTCGCGGACAACATCGTTGCCCCTGAATGAGAAACTCACGTTAGAAACACCACCGCTGACTTTTGCACCAGGCAAGTTAGCTTTTATCCATGCCGTTGCCTGAATAAAGTCATTGGCATAGTTATCGTGCTCATCAATACCAGTGGCAATCGCAAAAATATTCGGATCGAAAATAATATCTTCTGGAGGAAAGTCGAGCTCATCCACCAAAATCTTGTAGCTTCTTTGGCAAATTTCAATTTTTCGCTGATAAGTATCAGCCTGACCTTTTTCATCAAAGGCCATGACCACAGTCGCTGCACCGTAGCGTCGAATCAATTTCGCTTGATGCCTGAATAAGTCTTCGCCCTCTTTCATAGAAATAGAGTTAACGATGGCCTTACCTTGAACACATTGCAATCCTGCCTCGATGACTGACCATTTTGATGAGTCAATCATGATGGGTACTCTAGAAATATCTGGCTCTGAAGCAATCAAATTTAAAAAGCGCACCATCGCCGCTTTTGAATCCAACATCGCCTCATCCATGTTGATATCAATGATCTGTGCACCGTTCTCAACTTGCTGTCTTGCAACTGATAAAGCTTCATCGTATTGCTCATTCAAAATCATTCTTGCAAATGCTTTTGAACCTGTGACGTTGGTTCTCTCACCAACGTTCACAAAGCCCACGTGCGGGCTGATATTGCATGGCTCTAAACCAGATAATTTCATTGGAGGGATCTGTTTTGTTGCTGACATCACACAGACTCCTTATAAGCATTCCAACGACGACTTGATCTCTTCGCTACGGCATCTGCAATTGCCTTGATATGCGCAGGTGTTGTTCCGCAGCAGCCGCCCACCAAATTCACCAAACCATCTTTAGAGAATTCATCCAATAATCTAGATGTCATTTCAGGCGTTTCATCAAAGCCTGTATCGCTCATAGGATTAGGCAGGCCTGCGTTGGGATAACAAGAAACAGCAACATCACATACTTTGGCCAATTCAGCAATGTATGGGCGCATCAGAGTTGCGCCCAATGCGCAATTAAGTCCAAACGTCAAAGGCTTGGCGTGGCGCAAGCTATTCCAAAACGCCTCGACTGTTTGACCTGACAAAATTCGCCCTGATGCATCCGTCACTGTTCCAGAAATCATGATTGGCAAGCGAACCTGCTTTTCTTCAAAGAACTCATCAATTGCAAACAAAGCGGCTTTAGCATTGAGCGTATCAAAAATTGTTTCAACCAAAAACACATCTGCACCACCTTCATACAAAGCTTCAACCTGCTCTTTGTATGCTTGACGCAATTGCTCAAATGTCACGTTTCTAACAGCCGGGTCATTCACATCCGGAGAAATGCTGGCAGTCTTTGGAGTTGGTCCTACAGCACCAGCAACAAATCTTGGTTTATCTGGTGTTGAAAATTCATCACAAGCTTGCTTGGCTAATTTAGCCGCAGCCAAATTCATCTCTCTGGCCAATTCAGGCATTTTGTAATCATCTTGAGCAATCGTGGTTGCACCAAATGTATTTGTTTCAATCAAATCTGCACCAGCCGCCAAATACTGACGATGAATATCTAAAATGATTTCTGGGTGCGTGATATTTAGCAACTCATTATTGCCTTTTAAATCAATGGCATGATTTTCAAAACGAGTTGACTCTGGCAAACCGCGGTATTGCTGTTCATTTAATTTGCGTTGCTGAATCATGGTGCCCATGGCACCATCCAAGACCAAAATACGGTCTTTTAATAATTGAGGCAAGTTTGCGCCGCGGGTATAAAGCATAAGTAAAACTCTTATTTGGTCACAAATGATTGCGACAAATTGATTAAACCTATATTTTATCGGTATTACGTATATTTATCTGATTACATTAACTTTTTTATTTGGGGGTCAAAATGTTCGGAGCCATGCCAGATTTCAATCAAAGCCTAGAAATGTTCAAAACCATGTGGGGCAATTCGCCGACCCCAGGCAATATGTCAGGCTTTGGCGCTGGAATTGGGGGCGGTGCCGGCATGCCAACCTTGGATATAGAAGAGCTAGATAAGCGCATTCAGGACCTCAAAAGCGTTGAAAACTGGTTGCAACTGAATATGAACGTCTTGCGCAGCACCATCCAAGGGCTGGAAGTTCAAAGAGCCACTTTGGAGGCGTTAAAGAGCTTCAGTGCTGCAATGACCCCAGAAGCATTGGCTGAAGCCACCAAAGCAGCCCAAAAGGCTGCCAGCCAAGCCACTCAAGCGGCCTCTGATATGGCCACCGAAATGGCTTCAGGCAACTTTACCGGCAAGAAAACCGCAAAACCCCGTCAGAGCAAACCTCGCGCAACAAGTACCCGCCGCGCCAAAGGTGATTAAGGTGGGCGATGGCCTCGCCCATCGCAAAGGTCAACTGGTGCAAATCTAAATCCCGCTTGAATAAAACCGGGACCAAATCTCTGGCACTTTGTGGGCTGCTCTTACAGGCTGCCAAAGTGTCCGCCAAGCGATCACGATGATGGGCATGCAGTTGCTCAATTCGCACATGAAGCCCTTTAAAGGGCTTTCCATGGGACGGCAGAATCATGACATCCTCTGGTAATTCTTTTAAAGAAGTCAGAGAATCCAAATAAAGACCCAATGGATCTGCATCAGGCTCTGTATCAAAGACGCTGACATTGGTTGAAATGCGTGGCAACACCATGTCACCAGAAATCAAGGTTTGAGTCTCATGGCACCACAAACAGGCATGCTCTGGCGCATGACCATAACCCACCAATACCTGCCAATCCTGTCCACCAATTTGAATCAGCTCTTGATCCATGATTCTTCTAAATCTTGGCGGCACTGAAGGAACCATGTTGCTGAAATAATTAGCTCTGGCTCTGATTTTTATCAAGTCTTCTTCATTGGCTAGACCATGACGTGCAAAATGATCTGCAGCACCACCCCCGCCAGCCACTGATCCAACTTCAGAACCTCTTGGATCAGATAGCCATTTTGCTAAAACATAATCCGTCATCGTCATCCACAAAGGTGCTGACCATCTTTCAGATAACCAAGAGGCCAGGCCAATGTGATCTGGATGCATGTGAGTCACAATGATTCTGACGATGGGTAAATTCTCTAGCTCTGCATTAAAAATATTCAACCAAGCATTTTTGCTTGCTTCATTAGATACTCCGCAATCCACCAAAGTCCAACCATCCCGGCCCTCAAATGAATCTCTGATTAACCATAAATTAATGTGATCTAAAGCAAAAGGCAGGGGCATGCGCACCCACTTCAAGCCCGCATGAATCACTTGGGTTGTACCGGTCTTAGGAATCTGATCATCAAACGGATAAATAATTTTTTGCATATTAATTTATAGGGTTTTTAAAGCACTCTCATCAACTACCTGTAATATTCATCTATCAGCATCCGTGCCACATCGCTAAACTGCATTTGTGACACATCATGATGCCCAATTAATAACGAAAATACGCTCATGATCACATCAAACAATCCTTATATCCTTAGCAAGCTTCTTGAAAACAATAAAGAATGGGTTGACTCCGTCACTAAAAGCGATCCTGATTACTTTAGCAGACTTGTGCACCAACAGGCCCCTGAATATTTGTGGATTGGCTGCTCAGATTCTCGTGTTCCCGCCAATCAAATCACGGGGCTGGCTCCTGGTGAAGTGTTCGTCCATCGCAACATTGCTAACGTAGTCGTTCACACGGATCTCAACGCCTTATCAGTCATTCAATTTGCTGTTGATCAAATCAAGGTAAAACACATCATTGTGGTGGGCCATTATGGTTGTTCAGGTGTAAAAGCTGCGCAAACAAAAACCAGAATTGGTTTAGCTGACAACTGGATCAGGCACATTCAAGACGTTCAAGATAAGCACGGTAAGTATTTAGGGCAAGTTTTGAGAGAGTCAGATCAATTTGATAAGTTATGTGAATTAAATGTGATTGAGCAAGTGATGAACGTTTGCCAAACCTCGAGCGTTCAAGATGCATGGGCCAGAAATCAAGAAGTCACTGTGCACGGTTGGATCTATGATTTAAAAGATGGGCAAGTACGAGATCTTGGCATCAGCATCAAAAATGGTAATGAGTTGAATGCCCGCTACCAAACCATCCTAGAAAAAAATTATCCCAAAAGTGAATAATCCACAACCCGTTAAGCGTCCTGAGTCGCCTTGTATCAACTTGTGCACCATGGATGATGAAGATCGTTACTGCCTGGGCTGCCATCGAACACTGGATGAAATTGCCTTATGGTCAAGCCTTGATCAAGAAGAAAAAGAATCAGTTTGGCAACTTCTTGAAGAACGCTCAAACTTAAAAACTAAATAAATACCAATCTATAAATAATGATGTGGAAACAATTTGGCCCCGCCTACCAGAAGGTAGATGGGGCCAAACTTTTATTGCGCTTATTTAATTAATTTATTAATTAATCAGCGTAAACGCCAGCCTTCTTGATGATTGGTGTCCACAAATCAATTTGAGCTTTCAAATGAGCTTTGTGACCTGCAGGGCTTGCATTCTTTGCATTAGGAATATTAGCGCCTAACTCAGCCATTTTTGCTTTATAGCCAGCATCGTTGATACCTGCTTGAAGGGCTGCAGAAATCTTATCAGTTGCATCCTTAGAAGTGCCCTTTGGCGCATAAACACCGTGCCAAACGTTCACTTCAAAGTTCTTCAAACCTTGCTCATGCATTGTTGGAATATCTTTGAATGCAGCAATACGTTGCATGGTTGTTGCACCGTAAGGTTTTACTGAACCAGCCTTCAATTGGCCTGCCAAGTTTGTAGTTTGATCGCACATCAATTGAACTTGACCACCCATCAAATCTGTCAAAGCAGGAGCGGTTCCTTTGTATGGCACTGTAGTCATGTCTTGCTGAATAGCGCTCATGAACAACAATCCGCACAGATGTGAAGCAGAACCAATACCAGCGTTGGCATAGTTAACTTTAGTTCCGTTTGCTTTGATGTAAGCAAGCAATTCAGTTAAGTTTTTTGCTGGCAAATCTTTGTTAGCAACCATGACCATTGGTACATCTGCAACCATTCCAAGGTGCTCAAAATCTGTCATTGGATCGTAGCCCAAGTTCTTGTACAAGCCTGGGGCTGTTGACATACCAATGTGATGAATCAACACTGTGTAACCATCTTTGGGGGCATTCATTACTTTTTTAGCAGCAATCGTACCGCCAGCACCTGGAGAGTTATCAACGATCACTTGTTGCTTCAAAGTTTTGCCCATCGCTAGAGCAATTTCACGAGCAACTTTATCAGTTGGACCACCAGCAGCAAATGGAACAACCATGGTTACTGGCTTATCAGCTGGGAATGCTGCGTGAGCGCCAGCAGAAAGGCTGCCAGCGATAATACCTACTGCCAACATGGCATGACGAATACTTTTCTTCATAATTATCTCCTGTATGGTTGTTGCCGTAAAAGAAGCAAATCAACACTACGATTGTAAGGAATTATTAAGAAAAATCATCACAAGTAATTCTTAAAGTGACTGGTGTTTACCCTAGGAGATTGAATGAAAGCCTCTAAATTTATGGCTCAAACAAGCTTAAAACCCATCTTTAATATAAGGGATTTAGCCTCAGAAGGTAATACAGATTTGATGATCCGAGGTAATCGTGACTTTTTCTTTAATGGCACGTTTAGCAATTTTTAATACCTGCTTATCTTTACTGATCAATGCCGATGGTCTAAGACTGTAGGCTAAATTAATAAAGACTTGATCATCCCGATCTTTGCATTTCCATGGAGCCTGGCAGAGCTCATTATCAGAAATGATTCTTGCCCAACTTTTCCATTGCTCGCCGATGAGATGTTGCTGATCTTTGTCCAAAGAAAATTGCTCTCGCCCGATGACGTCTAAGAATTCTGCAAAGGTTTTATCAGTGGCGACTGCATCAAGCAGTTTGGCATCAAGCGCTGCTCGCAAAGGATGAGCTCGTTCATCATCAAATACCAAAATATCTAAAAGAATGTTGGTATCTAAAATAATGATTGGCTTCACCTCACCATCACCATAAAGTTTTTTCCGCCAGCCTTATCTTATTGAGCAATTGAAAAAGAGGGGATCTTGATTTGATCTTTATGTGATTCAAAGTAAATCTCCCATGGGGAATCAGAAGGTTTATTGACGACCAAATTAAGGCCTTGCTGAACAAAGTCAGAAACATCAGCGCCCAAATCATAGCGATCAGTGAATGCAGAAATATTGGCTGCTAAGTTATTCATACTTTCTGTAGCAATCAAATATTCATCACTTGCTTGATCTTTTATTTTGGGCTCAATTTTTTGATAAACACTCATACCAAACCAGTAATGCAAAGCAATGAGCCAAGCATAAATATTATAAAAATCAGCTGTTCTATCTGAAAGTTGTTTTTTTTGAAAATACAAACCGAGGAAGGAGTCATTAAAGGTTCTTAGGCAGGCGAGGTGTTGCATCCACTCTGCTTCAATTTGATCCCACTCAGTATCATCGAGTAACTCAACAATGTGTCCCACAGCATATAAAGTAAATTTAAATTGTTCCTTATGAACTGCTAACTTGTCGCGATCGAGTCTTTGAGCAGCAGTCATCCATAAAGACGTCAAATGCCAAATGGTGGTTTCGTGGGGCGTTAGATTTGGAATCTTATTTGCAATTGCTAAATACTCTGGTTTAAGAATACCCAATATTTCTTTGACCATTTCTTCATGTTCGTTTGAACCGTATATTGACATTGATTGCTTTCGTAATTTTCTTTAATTAGTTGATGATAACAATCATATGGTTTTTAGGCGTCAACCTTTGATTGGGTAGCCTCTTGGATGACGGCTTTGGCACCAAGAACAAGTATTTTGCAGGATCACTCATGACATCCTGTCATAGGCAGCATTGACGAAATTACTCGACCGTCACGGATTTTGCAAGATTGCGAGGCTTATCAACATCAGTGCCTCTTGCGCATGCAGTGTGATACGCCAGTAACTGCAGCGGAATGACGTGCAAGATTGGTGACAAATCACCATAATGCTCAGGCATTCGAATCACATGGATACCCTCTTCAGCAGATATTTGTGTATCACTATCAGCAAATACAAATAGCTTGCCGCCGCGTGCCTTCACTTCTTGCATATTCGACTTGAGCTTCTCGAGCAATGCATCATTAGGCGCTACCGTGACCACCGGCATTTGCTCTGTGACCAAAGCCAATGGTCCATGCTTCAATTCTCCAGCGGGATAAGCTTCAGCATGAATATAAGAAATTTCTTTTAATTTAAGCGCGCCCTCAAGTGCGATCGGATAGTGAAGTCCGCGACCTAAAAAGAGCGCATTTTCACATTGAGCAAACGCCTCACTCCACGCAATGATTTGAGGCTCAAGGGCTAGCACGGCATGAATCGCAGCGGGTAAATGACGCAGACGATTGAAGGCGATGCGCTCTTGCTCACTGGTCAAGCAGTTCTTATTCTTCGCCAAAGTCAATGCCAACAAATACAGCCCCACCAATTGAGTCGTGAAAGCTTTGGTCGACGCCACGCCAATCTCTGTGCCAGCATGGGTTAAAAATTGATATTTTGTTTCTCGAACCATGGCACTGGTTGCCACATTGCAAACCGCAAGAGTTTCTTGATGACCCAAAGCTTGAGCATGTCTTAACGCTGCAAGCGTATCAGCTGTTTCTCCTGATTGAGAAACCACCACGACCAAAGAGCGAGGATTCGGCACTGTTTTTCGGTACCTGTATTCACTCGCAATTTCAACCTGAGTGGAAATGCCGGCAATATCTTCAATCCAATACTTAGCAGTACTTGCTGCGTAATAACTGGTGCCGCAAGCCAAAATCAAAACGCTGTCAATGTTTTTCCAATCAGCTTGCTTGGCGCCAAATAAACTTAGATCAGCAAACTCAGCATGACCCAAAGTATCAGCAACGGCTCTTGGCTGCTCAAAAATTTCTTTTTGCATGTAGTGTTGATAAGGGCCTAAATCAACCTCAACATTTTGAGTGGGCACAGGCTTTTTAATTCTCTCTTGAACTTTGCCAGACACATCTGTGATGATGACTTGATCTGTTGTTAAAACAGCAATATCACCTTCTTCCAAATACGCCATCATGCTCGCATGATCAGATACGGCCAAGGCGTCTGAAGCCAAGAAATTTTCTTGCTCGCCATAGGCCACGACCAATGGTGAGCCAGCCCTTGCGCCCACCAATAAACCTGGGGCATCTTTGGCAATCACAGCGATGGCATAAGCACCGTGGAGCTTTGGCACAACTGCGCGCACAGCTTTTGCCAAATCTCGCACAGGCATGTTGATATAGGTTTGATGAATTAAATGAGCAATCACTTCAGTGTCTGTTTGAGACACAAACACATAGCCCGCTGCTTTTAATTCTTCACGCAAGCTTTCATAATTTTCAATGATGCCGTTATGCACCAAGCCAATCAAATCATCAGAAAAGTGAGGATGAGCATTAACAGTGTCCGGTTTGCCGTGTGTGGCCCAGCGTGTGTGAGCAACACCAACATTGCCTGACATTGTTTGACCTTGATCAGCTAAATCCGTAACCCTTGCAGTGGTGCGCGCGCGCACCAAATCTTGACCAGTCAACAAAGCGAAGCCGCAGGAATCGTAGCCACGATATTCAAGTCGGCGCAGACCTTCAACTAAAACATTGACCACATTTTTTTTAGAAACTGCACCAACGATCCCGCACATGATTTTCCCTATTCACCAATACTTAACGAAAAGTATTTATTTTGATTTTTTGGTTGGCCTTTGCCAATTAATTGAAACTTGCTTCACCCTTGTTACAGTCAATTGATTGGCTGGTGCATCTTTTGTCAATGTTGTGCCAGCTCCCAAGGTCGCACCTTTGCCAACTGTTACTGGCGCTACTAGCTGAGTATCTGAGCCAATGAATGCTTCGTCTTCAATGATCGTGCGGTGCTTGTTCACACCGTCATAGTTACAAGTGATGGTGCCAGCACCAATATTGACTTTTTTACCGATGGTCGCATCGCCCACATAGGCCAAATGATTGGCTTTGCTCCCTGCACCCACATCACTGTTTTTGATTTCAACGAAATTGCCCACATGAACTTCTTCAGCAAGCACTGTGCCTGGGCGCAATCTGGCATAAGGTCCGATCACACTGCCAGCACCAACGGTTGCTTGGTCAATATGAGTGAAGGCTTGAATCTTGGCATTGGCGTCAATCACAGCGTCCTTGATCACGCAATGCGGACCAACAGATACGCCTGAACCAAGAACAACCTTTCCCTCAAAGACGCAACCGATATCAATTTTGACATCAGTACCACATTGAAGTTCTCCACGAATATCGATTCGAGATGGATCCAATAGTGTGACACCTGACTCCAATAAACGATTGGCTAACTCATGCTGCCAAACTCGCTCTAAGTCAGCAAGTTGAGTTCTACTGTTAACACCCACGGTTTCCCAATCATTGCTTGCCTGGGTTGTATAAACCGGAACGCCTTCAGCTACTGCCAAAGCAATCACATCGGTCAAGTAATACTCACCTTGCGCATTGTTTGGCTTAAGTTGCTTTAACCAACCCTTCAATTTCTCTGTGGGCAAGGCCATGAAGCCAGTATTAATTTCAGTGATTTGACGAATCTCTGCGCTGGCATCCTTTTCTTCAACAATCCCAGATACATCGCCATCATGATTGCGCAAGATTCGACCATAGCCGGTTGGATTAGCCATGCTTTGAGTCAACAAACCGAGACCGCCAGACTCCGCCAACTGTGCCAACTGTTGAAGAGTCTGCGTTTGTATCAAAGGCACATCGCCATAGAGTATCAATGTGACCGGATCATCAGATAATTGATCGCAAGCCTGCAAAACAGCATGGCCTGTGCCTTTTTGCTCGGATTGAAGCGCTGTTTTTGCTTGAAAAGCTGTTTTTGAAAGGAATTCTTGAACAAATTCGCCGCCATGGCCAAGAACCAAGATGGTCACATGATCACCCGCCAAGGCTTTTGCACTGGTGAGCACGTGCTCCAACATGGGCCGACCGGCGATTGGATGAAGGACCTTGGGCAGCGTTGACCGCATGCGCTTTCCCTGTCCAGCGGCTAATATGACAATATTCATTATTAATAATTATATGAGCTTATCCAAACCTCTCCAAACAATCAAAATAACGGCCATTTGCTGCCTTTTTTTGCTGATCACCGCCTGCAGTGCCGTGAGGTTTGTTTACAACCAGGGCGACACCCTCATTCGCTGGTGGATTGATGACCACATTGGCTTAACAGCAGAACAAGAATTTTTGACCCGCGAACTTTTAGAGCAACAATTTTGGTGGCATCGCACAGAACAACTCACGGATGTTTCTAAAACTCTTGAGCAGCTGCGCCGTCAACTCAATCGCCCACTTTCCACAGATGAAGTCAGCCAATTTTCTGATGACCTCAAAAAGTTCATTTACAAAATTGCCAAGAAAACCACTCCGGACGCTGCAAAACTTTTTGTGACGCTGCAAAGTAATCAAATCGAAACAATGCAAAAAAGAATGCAAAAGGGCAATGAGAAATTCGTCAAAGAATGGCTGCCACCAAGTTTAGAAAAACAAAACAAGGTTCGAGCAGATAAGGTGATTGATCGAGTTGAGTGGCTGTTTGGCAGCATCAATAAAGAACAAGAAGAAAAAATCAGGCAGCACATCAAAAATAATCCATTAGACATGAACATGGTTTATCAAGAACGCCTGCGCCGTCAAAATGATTTAATCAAGATTGTTAAATCAATCCAACAAAATAAATTAAATCAGCAACAAGCCGAAGATTTGCTGACAACTTACATAAAAAACTTTGAATACGGCACCACCAAAGAACAGCTGGAGTTTGGTAAAAGAAGAAGTGCCCTAGGCGTTCAGCTGAGTGCGTTCATCACTCAGACCATGAATGATGAACAAAGAAAATACGCCAGTGGTCGAGTTGAAACTTGGGCCCTAGATGTTCAAGAGCTGATCAAAGAGTCATCTGTATTGGCTGCCAAGCGTTCTGCTCTGCCGAATCGCTAGAACCCACATCCTGACTTAAATCTTTAAAATCAAATTGGGTGGCATCCATTAAGTGTGAAGGCACCACATTCTGAATCGAACTGAATAAGCTTTCTACGCGACCTGGGTATTTCTTTTCCCATTCCTTGATCAAAGCCTTCATCGCATTTCTTTGTAAATTTTCTTGGCTACCGCACAAGTTACAAGGAATGATTGGAAAATCCATCTGCGCAGCATATCTCTCAAGATAACTCTCTGGTACATAAGCCAAAGGTCTGATCACAATGTGCTTGCCATCATCAGACTTTAATTTCGGTGGCATGCCTTTTAACTTGCCGCCATGAAACATATTCATCAGCAAAGTTTCAATGATGTCATCTCGGTGATGACCCAGCGCAATCTTGGTGGCGCCAAGCTCACCAGCCACTCTGTACAAAATACCTCGTCTCAAACGAGAGCAAAGACCACAAGTTGTTTTCCCCTCAGGAATCACGCGCTTCACAATGCCATAGGTATCTTGGTCTTCAATATGAAACTTCACACCCAATTTTTTAAAATAATTGGGCAGGGTTTCTTTTGGAAAACCTGGTTGGTTTTGATCCAGGTTAACTGCCACCAAATCAAAATGAATCGGGGCGCGCTCTTTCAATTTCATCAAAATATCGAGCATGGCATAGCTGTCTTTACCGCCCGACATGCAAACCATGACCTTGTCACCATCTTCAATCATGTTGTAATCGACGATGGCTTGCCCTGCTAGACGACAAAGCTTCTTGTCTAGCTTATTTTCTTCGTAGGCTACTTTGCGTGGATCTTTCATTCTTTGATCAGGAAAATTTCAACACCAACTGCTTCACAATCAGGATAAACATCCGGCTTTGCAGTTGAAACTTTAACGGCTCTCACATTTGGATGAGCCAACATGATTTTTGCAACATCATCACACAAAGTCTCTTGAAGATGTATGTGCCCTTTAGAAACTCTTTCAATGATACTTTGACGCATGAAGTCGTAATCAACCACTTCATCCAGACTATCTTTCGATGGTGTGTTTTCTACCAAAGGTACAAATAAATCAACATTGATTAAAACGCGTTGCTCACCGCGCTTCTCAAAATCATGAACCCCAATATTGATATAAACCTCATAATTGCTCAGAAACAATCTTCGGCAATCCATCAGGCGAGGGTGAGATAACAATGCTTGCATATTTACTCCGTCAAAAACATCACGTCACGATTAGTCGAAAGTAAATGCTGCCCACCATCAACATACAAAGTTGTACCAGTGATGGCTTTTGCCTTGGCCAAATAAATCACCGCATCAGCAATATCATCAGGGGTTGATGATTGCTCCAAAGGAGTCATGCTGTGGGCTTTGGCAAAGCCATCTTCAGATTGATCGCCTGACACCATCGTGATTCCCGGAGCCAATCCTACAACGCGTAAATTAGGTGCAAAAGATTGCGCCAATAAATTAGTTGCTGAGTTGAGCGCGGCTTTTGACAAGGTGTAAGACAAAAAGTCTGGGTTCAAGTTTTCTAATTTCTGATCAAGTAAATTGATCACCACCCCACTTGGGCCACGAGTATCAGCAGTTCTTAGTTTTGCGTGCTGACGGTACAGATCTCGTGACAAGATCAATGGCGCAGCCACATTGGTGAGCATATGGCGATCAAGAGAAGCATAGCTAAAGCTTGAAGCCACATCGTATTGAAACAAAGAAGCATTGTTCACCAAACAAGATGGCAACCCTAGGGCTTCGCAACATCGATTGATCAACTGACTCGCTTGCGCTTCATCTGATAAGTCTGCCTGCAAAGCAACACCTCGCTGCCCAGTTGCCAAGATATCTTTAACAGTCTGTTCAGCAGCGTCTTTGGAGTTGCCATAATGAATCGCAACATCCCAGCCATCCTTGGCTAGGCCAATCGCAATAGCGCGTCCAACGCGCTTGGCGGCTCCAGTTACTAAGGCAATTTTTGGGTTTTTCATATTTTTTGCAGCATCACTTATAAGAGTTGTAGACTCGCGAGGTATGGATATTAACCCCAGTATCGAAGAAGCGTCTCATAGTCAAACGCTGGCTCGTTTAATTCAGCAAGAAATTCAAGCTCAAAATGGGCGAATTTCTTTCGCTAAGTATATGGAAATGGCCCTGTATGCGCCAGGATTAGGCTATTACGCCGCAGGTAAACGCAAGCTTGGCAGTCAGGGGGATTTCACCACAGCCCCTGAAATCAGCCCTTTATTTGGGGCAACGATTGTGCAAACCTTGCTACCCATCATTGAACATCTTCAAAAATTGAATCTACCAGTCCAAATCCTAGAATTTGGAGCCGGAACAGGCGCCCTGGCCGAGTCGATTTTGACAGAATTACAGCACCAAGGCATTACGGTTGATAGTTACAGCATTCTTGATTTATCAGCTGATTTGATTGAGCGCCAACAATCTAGGCTTGCTCAACCATTTCCCATGGTTACCTGGATTAATCAATTACCAAAAAACTTCACAGGCATCATCCTTGCCAACGAAGTCTTGGATGCCATGCCCATTGAATTGATCACTTACCAAAATCAGCAGTGGGTGTTTAAAGATGTTACTTTGGACGAAGAATCATCTGAAGATGCATCTGAAGATACCATCGGCTTCAGACATTGTCTGGGCAAAGAAGTCCCCGAAACAATCCTCCCAAAATACTTGCAACAACAATTATTCGAAAATGGTTACACCACTGAAGTCAATGTAAATGCCAAAGCTTGGATCAACAGCATCTCCGAAATCTTGGGCATGGGAATCGTATTAACGATTGATTATGGATTTCCTGAGCATGAGTACTATCACTCTCAGCGCAACCAAGGAACGGTCATGGGTCACTATGCGCATCATGCGATACAAGACCCCTTCTTTTATCCTGGGCTTTGCGATCTAACCGCGCACGTTGATTGGACTGGCATCGCAAAGACCGGCATCGGTTCAGGTCTTTCACTCCTGGGATTCACAAGCCAAGCCGCCTACTTATTAGATGCAGGCATAGGATCCTTGCTAATGGAAAAAGTTGATCCATCGAATGCCACGGAATTCATGCCACATTCAAATGCTATTCAAAAATTATTATCAGAAGCAGAAATGGGCGAGCTATTCAAAGTGATGTGTTTTGGTAAAGGCATCCCTTTTGAAGAAGGTGATTTACCCGGGTTCAGATCAAGGCCTCGATCTCTGTAATTTCCCGCAACCCTATTTAATTGCTTTTGATTGCTAAAAGCCTTTTGTCTTCAATCAATTGCTTGATCTTCGCTCCAGTGGATGAGCCTTGCTCACCCACCTCCTGAACAATCTGCGCAATGTCTACTTTTTTTGCACAGTCATATGAATGCATCAACTGCTTCGTAGGGAGTCTTAATAAATCAGCCACCTTGATCAACTCCTCAAAGCGTTCAGGCTTTCTCCAAACATCCACGCGATTTAATAAATCTAATAAATTTCGAGGTTCAAGAGTGGCTGACTGTAAGCCCATCTGTAATTCACGAACCAGCACAGCATGATCGCGACACTCAACTGGGATGCCCCACAATGCCGCCCAAGCATTGATATCTTCAACATTCAAACTTGACAACAAAACTGCGCACCGCTGAGACAAATTCAATTGGTGGTTTGCTGCCAAATCAATATCACCCAATAAAGATGAATTGTTTGAATTTATCTTTGGGAAAAATAATTCAAAAACTCCCATCTCAACCAGCACCTCCAACATCCTAGATGGCCTCTCAGACATCAAGCCTCTGGATATTTCTTGCCACACTCTTTCTTTGACCAAAGCATTGAGTTCACCACTCGAATGAATTTCTTTGAGCAAAGTGAGCGTGGATGGCGCTATTGAAAAATCAGAAAAACGTGCTGCAAATCTTGCGATGCGCAAAAGGCGCACAGGGTCCTCGCTAAAGGCGGAACCAATGTGCCTGAATAATTTATTGTTGATATCTTTTTGACCGCCATAGGGATCAATCACATCACCAACAGGTTGCCCATTCACATCAGCCTCTTTGGCCATTGCATTGATGGTCAAATCGCGTCGTGCCAAATCTTGTTCTAAGGTCACCCCTGGGTCTGCATGAAATACAAAGCCCTTATAGCCAGGCGAAACTTTTCGCTCAGTTCTGGCCAAGGCATATTCAGCATGTGTGACGGGATGTAAAAATACTGGGAAATCTTGCCCAACAGGGGTATATCCCTGGGCGAGCATTTGCTCGGGTGTTGCGCCCACAACAACGTAATCAAGATCCTTTACTGGCAATCCCAGTAACTGATCTCTGATGGCGCCCCCAACAACATAAATCTTCACTTGATTAAAACATCCAATGCTTGTGGGTTGATGCCAAATACTTTTTCTAAAGCATTTTCAGCGCCCGCTGGCAACACATTGTCTTCGCTCATCGAAGCCAAATTATCTCGTGACATCAAAGTAGGTCCTGGCATCATTTCTAATAAGCCAGCCTGCAAATAAGCCAATGGTTTTGGTAAAGGAATAACCATACTTTTTCTACCACCCACCATGCCAGCAAAATTCACCAATTCAGCCAAGGTGTAAACGCGAGGTCCTGCCAAATCAAATACTCGGCCAATCGTCTCTGACATTGAAATTGATTTCACAAACGCTTGCGCAACATCGGACACATAGACTGGCTGAAATTTAACGGCTGCACCGCCCAAAGGCAAAACTGGGGCGAACTTTTGCAAAGAGGCGAATAGATTGATGAACTTATCATTTTCACCAAACACCACAGAGGGTCTAAAAATTGTCCAATCCAAATCGCTGGCCTTGACCAAATTTTCTGCATCACCTTTGCTGCGCTGATACATCGATGCGCCTGAGCTACTAGCGCCCAAAGCACTCATGTGAATGTAGCGCTTTAAGTTTGCAGCACCCATTGCAGCAATGATTTTTTTAGTGAGCTCAACATGGTTTTTTAAAAAGCCTGGACCGTAAGGTGATCCAGTTTTGTCATGCAAAATACCCACCAAGTTAATCACCACGCCACCAGGACCCAAACGTTGGCACATATCCGCCAACACAGCAGGATCATGAATATTGGCTTCAATCACTTGAAGCTTGGGTAACACCCATAATTCTTTGGCGTATGCAGCTTTGCGTGTTGGCAATAAAACTGAGTGGCCAAGTGCGCTCAATCCACTGGCTATTTTCTGACCAATGAACCCGCTACCACCTATCAATAATATTTTTGCTTCGTTCATCATGGCAATTCCGACAATACAGATGCTTTAGGAGAAACCGTTCCAAGATTCTGCTTAAGAGACGGCGTTTTATTGCTAGACATGGCGGTGTAATAACTGGCATTTGCTAAAACATTTTTCACATATCCCCTGGTTTCATTGAAGGGAATTGTTTCTGCAAAGATTGCCCCCTCAACCACTCGAGGTAATTTTTCACGCCACATCTTGGGTCTTCCGGGTCCAGCGTTATAAGCAGCCGAGGCCAAAGCCCATGAGCCATCCAAATCCTGTAAAACCATATTTAAATAATTACTGCCCAAGGTTAAATTAACTTTCATATCATCCAATTGGGATGGCTTAAAGCTGTTCATTCCTATTTTTTTCGCCACATACTTCGCTGTTGCTGGCATCACTTGCATCAGGCCGGAAGCTCCAACATGAGAGCGCGCATTCATGATGAAACGTGATTCCTGACGAATCAAACCATAAGCCCAATTGGTATCTAAACCAATCGATCCAGCAATTGGAGCAAGAGATTCTTTGAATGGGGTGGGATAACGCAAACTGAAGTCATGCTCCAGTTTTGTTCGATCCGCCGTGTTAACTGCGCGATCATATAAACCAATTCGCTTGGCGTGCTCAGCCACTGCAATCAATTGCTTATCGCTAAGATTACGTAATTCCCAATTCCACTCCCGATTTCCTTCGAAACGCAAACCCATGTCATAAAAGCGCACGGCTCTTGCGAAGGCTTTATTCGATGACGCTTGCTTGACCAAACTTTCGTCAGCCGCCACACGCTTAGGAACATGAATTTTCATGCCCAAGTCTTCTCTGGCCAGCTGTCCATAAAAATGGTACTGATCCGACAAAGCTTGCAAACTTTCTTTTGCCAAAGATTCATCGCCCAATTCTTTTTGTGCTCTGGCATGCCAATACGTCCATGCCGGATCACGCTTTCTGACGGATGGCGTCATATGATCAATGGTCTCTTTGACGATTCGCCAATCACCTTCTCGCAATGCAGCTCTCACCTTCCACTCTTGAGTTTCTGGTGTCAACAAATGATGGTGCCCCAGCTCATGTTGCATCTTGAAGGCTTTCAAGCCATTAGGGTCTAACTTCTTCGCCAAATACTGACCAACACTTCCCCATGCAGCCGCGGTGTTTTCTTTGCTTGTGCGCCACGCCTTTTTATCAAAATCACGGAAAGCTACTTCAGGTGATTTTCTGGCACTTCTGACAATGTCTGCCATCGGATCAGGCACATCGAATCGATTGGCCAAGGTTTCAAAATTGTTCTCTACGGCCATTCTTGAAAATGTCGCTACTTCATGTTTTGAAAATCCATTGGCCTTGTATATCGAGTTCACAAGATCTGGACAAGCATCTCCAAAATAGCGAGAGTCCAATAAAATATTTTTAACTTCAGCGGCCAGCACATTCACTGGCTCACCCTTGGTCAATCTTGACTGAAGGGCATAACACTTCACTTGAGTGTCATCATCTAAAACGAATTGCGCATACTCTCGATCAAAAGTAGGCCAATCTTTGCGCTTGCCCAACACCAAAAGCCAATCATTTCTCAATCTATCAGCCAGAGCAGTACCATCATATTTTTTTAAGAATTGATCAACGGCATCATCAGCCATTGTTTCAGCTCTTGGGGCTCCACCTTTATCAAACAGGCGAGGCTTGATTTGAAAATATGCAACGTAATCAGCGATGTCATAATTTGAGAGCTTTTGACCCAAATCTTTGGCTTTGCTAGCCTCATTGTTTTTCGAAGCTTCTCTTAATTCAAGAAAGATCTTGTCATCAGAAGTTAAACTGATGTCAGATGATTTTTTCTTGGTGGCCGTTTGATTCTTTTGAGCATAAGCAAGTTCTAAAGAAGTTGATGCAAAAGCGACAACTACCAAGCTCATGAGCAGGTGTTTATTTATCAATTTTGTGGTTTTTCGTTGTAGCATAGCCCTAATCATGCCTTATTTTTTCTACTTTTGAATAGCTTGTGAAAACTTTAAATCATTTAAGACAAGAATTGCTCGCCAAGAGACTCGATCTTCATCAAGATTCGAGTCTTCGCGACGAACTTGAAATCAAAATCTCTCAATTCTTAAATGAAACTGATGCCAACTGTGTGGGTATTTATTGGCCGATCAAAAGCGAATTTGACCTGCGTCCTCTGGCACTTGATTGGTCTGCTAAAAACCCCAAGAAAAAATTAGCACTGCCGATTGTCGAACTCAATAAGCCCCTGATCTTTGGTGAGTGGAATCAAGACACCACCTTGGTCAAAGGCCCTCAAAACATCAATGAGCCCTTGCTTGATTCATTCAGCTCCAAAATCGAACCGGATTTGCTCATCATTCCTTGTCTTGGCTGGTCATTACAAGATGATCAGTTTTGGCGAATAGGCTATGGTGGTGGGTATTACGACCGAACCATTGCTGAATTCAAAAAAGATAAGCGCGCCGTTAAAACAGTTGGTGTCGGATATAAAGCTTTAGAAGTAAAAGAGGGCGCATGGCGCCCTCAGAGTCACGATCAAGCACTCGACTTGATGATTGTTGCTTAAAGTTCGATCAAGCCTTCAACAAATCCAAATTCTTAGCGATTGTCAAAGTGGTTTCTGCCTGATTCAGGCTATAGAAATGCAAGCCTGGAACACCCGCCACGCGTAATTGATCACACAAATCCGTCACCACATCCAAACCAAATGACTTGATGGATGCAGAGTCGTCACCAAATGACTGTAGACGCAAACGAATCCAGCGAGGAATCTCTGCACCACAAGCATCTGAGAAGCGTAACAGCTGAGTACTGTTGGTGATTGGCATGATGCCAGGCACTATGGGTTGATCAACGCCCAGCTTGTATGCCTCGTCCACAAATCTGAAATAAGCATCACTGTTGAAAAAGTATTGGGTGATGGCTGAATCTGCGCCAGCTTTCATCTTATTGGCAAACATCAAGATGTCATCACTCATTGATTTCGCCTGAGGATGCATCTCTGGATAGGCTGCTACTTCGATATGGAAATGGCTATCAGTTTCTGAACGAATAAATCTGACCAATTCTTCAGCGTGATGAAACTCTCCATACTGACCCATGCCAGAAGGCAGATCGCCACGCAAAGCCACAATCCGACGAATACCGATTTGCTTATATTGCTTTAGTAATTCACGAATCTTTTCTTTTGAACTTCCCACACAAGAAAGATGAGGCGCGGCCTCTTGGCCTGCCTCATGGATTTCTTTGACGGTCGACAAAGTGCCGTCTTGGGTTGAGCCACCAGCACCAAACGTTACAGAAATAAATGTTGGCTTAAGCGCTCTAGATAACTGCTCTCTAACAGAGCGGAGCTTCGCAGCTCCTTCTTCTGTTTTGGGTGGGAAAAACTCAAGGCTTAATTCCATGTCATTCATTCCTGATCACGTTTTTAATAACGGTATGTTTCAGGCTTGTAAGGGCCTTCTTTTTTCACGTTGATGTAGTTGGCTTGTTGCTCTGACAATTCAGTGAGCTGAGCGTTCAGTTTCTTCAACTGCAAACGAGCCACTTTCTCATCAAGGTGCTTAGGCAATGTGTAAACGCCCACTGGGTACTTATTTGTTCCAGCAGATTGCCACAACTCGATTTGAGCAATTGTTTGATTGGCAAATGATGAGCTCATCACGTAAGACGGGTGACCTGTACCGCAACCCAAGTTAACCAAACGTCCTTTGGCCAAAATGATGATGCGCTTTTCTGGCTGACCATTGCTGGCAGGGAAAATCACGTGGTCCACTTGTGGCTTGATCTCTTCCCACTTGTACTTCTCAACACCAGCGATATCGATTTCATTGTCAAAGTGACCAATGTTACAAACGATGGCTTGGTCTTTCATTTTTGCCATATGGTCATGAGTGATCACATGGTAGTTACCTGTTGCAGTAACAAAGATGTCTGCCTTATCTGCAGCGTAGTCCATGGTCACAACACGGTAACCTTCCATGGCTGCCTGAAGTGCGCAAATTGGATCAACTTCTGTCACCCATACTTGAGCTGACAGCGCGCGCAAGGCTTGTGCTGAACCCTTACCCACGTCACCATAACCAGCAACCACGGCCACCTTGCCCGCAATCATCACGTCTGTGGCGCGCTTGATACCATCAACCAATGATTCACGGCAACCATACAAGTTATCAAACTTGCTCTTAGTCACTGAGTCATTCACGTTGATCGCCGGGAACTTTAATTCGCCCTTAGCGTGCATTTGATACAAACGATGAACACCCGTTGTGGTTTCTTCTGTCACGCCTTTTACCTTCTCAAGACGAACTGAATACCAAGTTGGATCCATTTTTAATTTGGCTTTGATCGAAGCAAACAAAACAGTTTCTTCTTCGCTGGTTGGGTTGTTCAACACTGATAAATCTTTTTCAGCTTTTGTACCCAAATGCAACAACATGGTGGCATCGCCGCCATCATCCAAAATCATGTTTGAATAACCACCGTCTTGCCATTCAAAAATACGGTGTGTGAATTCCCAATATTGCTCAAGCGTTTCGCCTTTGATCGCAAACACTGGTGTGCCGTTTGCAGCAATCGCAGCAGCAGCGTGATCTTGTGTTGAGAAAATATTGCAAGACGCCCAGCGCACTTCAGCGCCAAGAGCTTCTAATGTTTCAATCAAAACAGCTGTTTGGATTGTCATGTGTAAAGAACCAGTAACGCGAGCACCGCGCAAAGGCTGGCTAGCAGAAAACTCTTCACGAATCGCCATCAAGCCAGGCATTTCTGTTTCGGCAATGATGATTTCTTTGCGACCCCAATCAGCCAATGAAATATCGGCGATGGCGCAATCTTTAAGCACGTTTAAATCTGTAGGTTTGTTCATATCCACTCCAAGCTAGTAAGGAAGATCATGGAGGGCAAATAAAAAAAGCCCGCCAACCAATCACTTCACAGGTTAGCGAGCGTCGTTGCTAAAGGCCTGGGGCCTTCCTCTAAGCCTAGGGTGTTTAAGACTTTATAGACTTAAACACCTCGCAACGCTCCTTAGAGATTTTGCAAAATTATAAACCAGCAGCGGCCCTCAAGGCTGCAGCCTTGTCTGTGGCTTCCCATGTGAACTCTGGCTCTTCACGACCAAAGTGACCGTAAGCAGCTGTTTTACGGTAGATTGGGCGTAACAAATTCAACATTTTCACGATGCCCTTTGGTCTTAAATCAAAGTGAGTACTCACTAACTCAGCGATCTTCTCATCTGAAATCTTGCCCGTGCCATACGTGCTGACCATCACAGACGTTGGCTGAGCAACGCCAATCGCGTAGGAAATCTGTACCAAACACTTGCTAGCCAAACCAGCGGCCACAATGTTTTTTGCCACATAACGACCTGCATAGGCAGCTGAACGATCCACTTTGGATGGGTCTTTGCCTGAGAAAGCACCGCCGCCGTGGGGGGCTGCGCCACCGTATGTATCAACAATGATCTTGCGCCCTGTCAAACCACAATCGCCTTGTGGGCCACCAATCACAAAACGACCGGTTGGGTTCACCAAGTATTTGATTTCGCCTTTGATCAACTCTTTTGGAAGTACTGGCTTGATGATTTCTTCAATCACGGCTTCACGAAGCTTCTCTAATGAAATATCTGGAGAGTGCTGAGTTGACAAAACAATCGTGTCAATTGAATCTGGCTTGCCGTCAACATAACGCAAAGTCACCTGTGACTTTGCATCTGGGCGCAACCAATTCAAACGACCGTCACGACGAAGATCGGCCTGACGCTCAACCAAGCGGTGAGCCAAATGAATTGGTAAAGGCATTAATTCTGGGGTTTCATCAACCGCATAACCAAACATCAAGCCTTGGTCGCCAGCACCTTGATCAAGACCATCATCATGGGCTTTATCAACGCCCTGAGCAATGTCCGGGCTTTGCTTGTCATAAGCCACCAACACTGCGCAGCCTTTGTAATCAATGCCGTACTCAGTGTTGTCGTAACCAATTTGACGAATGGTGTCTCGCGCGACGTGGATGTAGTCAACGTTTGCGGTTGTGGTGATTTCGCCCGCCAGAACAACCAAGCCGGTATTGCAAAGAGTCTCTGCAGCCACACGTGCTGTTGGGTCTTGCGCCAAAATAGCATCAAGAATTGCATCAGAAATTTGGTCAGATACTTTATCTGGGTGGCCTTCAGAAACTGACTCTGAGGTAAAGAAATAATTGTTCGCCATGATTGCTCCTTAGTTAAATAAGCGACAACACGTGCCGAGTATTACTAAGTGCGGCGACGCTTTAGCGGATATTTTGAATTCGCCCCGCAAGTTGTCTTAACTCGGCGAATACCTAAATTCTATAACATTCTCACTTTTGATGGCAAACCTGTATATTTACCCCTATGACGAGCACAAGATTACGCTTCACCAAAATGCATGGCGCAGGCAATGATTTCATTGTCTTAAATGGCATATCTCAAGACCTCTCGGGCATCACCAAAGAGCAGTGGGCAAGACTTGCACATCGTCAATTGGGCATTGGCGCCGACCAAATCCTTTTGGTAGAAAAGCCCACCGTGGCTGAAGCAGAATTTCGCTACAGAATATTTAATTCTGATGGCGGTGAAGTCGAGCAATGCGGCAACGGATCTCGCTGCTTTGTACGCTTTGTGAGAGAAAAAGGTTTGACGAAGAACAAAACAGTCAAAGTTCAAGTGGCTCACACCATTTTGTCACTGACTGAAAATGACGATGGTCAAGTCACGGTCAACATGGGCGCCCCGATCTTAACGAATGAACAAATTCCATTTACATCTTCAGGCCTTCAAGAAAAAGTTGAAGGCAAGACGAACTTATACCAACTTGAACTGTCTGATCATGCGGTGTGGATCAACGCCATCTCTATGGGCAATCCACACGCCGTGCAAATTGTGGAAGATGTTGACACTGCACCTGTTGCGAAAGATGGCCCACAGATAGAAACACATTTGGCATTTCCGAAGAAGGTGAATGCTGGCTTCATGCAAATTCAAAATCGCCATGAAATCAAATTGCGCGTCTTCGAAAGAGGCTCAGGAGAAACCTTGGCTTGCGGAACTGGTGCTTGTGCAGCAGTTGTGTCCGGAATTTTAAGAGGTCATCTAGACTCTCCTGTAACAGTTCATACCCGTGGCGGAGATCTGAGCATTGCTTGGGACAGCGCTTCATCGGCACAAAATCCAGTCATGATGACCGGACCAGCTCAAACTGTTTTTGAAGGCGAGATCACTCTCGATTAAGCGTTAGCTTAATGACATTAAACGCCGTACTGATCTCGGTAAGCCTTCACAGCTGGCAAGTACTGCTGCAATTCTTTGCTTTGACTTGATTCTAAAAAACTCATCAAGCTTGCTAGATTTGCAATAGATACCACTGGCATGCCAAATTCTTTTTCAACATTTTGAACCGCTGAACTCTCAGCGATTTCTGTTGCAGTGCCAGCTCTTTCCATGCGATCCAAAGCAATCAGAACAGCTGCCGGGTTTGCGCCAGCGCGACGTATGATATCGACTGATTCGCGCACGGAAGTGCCTGCTGAAATCACGTCATCAATGATCACCACTCGGCCTTTTAATGGTGCACCCACCAAAGTGCCGCCCTCGCCATGATCTTTGGCTTCTTTGCGATTAAAACAAAACGGCACTGGGCGTCCCATACCAGCCAAGGCAACAGCGGTGGTGGCCGCCAAAGTAATGCCTTTGTAGGCCGGGCCAAACAACATATCAAACTGAATGCCCGAGTCAATCAATGCCTTGGCATAAAACTCACCCAAAGCTTTGAGGAGCGCGCCATCATTGAAACCACCGGCATTAAAAAAGTAAGGAGATAATCGACCCGCCTTTGTTTTAAATTCGCCAAAAGCTAACACTTTGGCATCTAAGGCAAAATGGATAAATTCGTTTTTAAAGTTTTCTTGATTGGAAGTCATAACCGAGATGTTACGCATCATTACCGCCAACCTCAATGGTATTCGTTCAGCCGCTAAAAAAGGTTTCTTTGAGTGGGTCAATACTCAAAGCCCTGACATCCTTTGTATTCAAGAGCTTAAGGCTCAAGAAGCTGATTTAGACAACGCTTTGATGAGCCCCAATGGCTACCATGGATTTTTTCAGTATGCCAATAAAAAAGGCTACAGCGGCGTTGGGCTTTATTCAAAAAAAGCACCTGACAGCATCAAAATTGGCTTTGATGATGGCGAGTTTGATGCCGAAGGTCGCTACGTTGAAGCGCGGTTTGGCAAGCTGATTGTTATTTCTGTTTACTTTCCTTCAGGCTCCAGCGCTCCTGAGCGTCAAGAAGCCAAATTCAGATTTCTTGATTTATTCATGCCCCATATCAAACAACTGAAATCAGAGGGTCTAGAAATTATTCTTTGTGGTGACATCAATATTGCTCACAAAGAAATTGATTTAAAGAATTGGAAAGGCAATCTCAAAAATTCGGGCTTCACACCAGAAGAACGCGAATGGATGACCCATCTTTTTACTGAGGCGGGCTTCATGGATGTCTATCGACACTTACATCCAAATACAGAAGATGAATGCTACACATGGTGGAGTCAAAGAGGTCAAGCATACGCAAAGAATGTGGGTTGGAGAATTGACTACCAAATCGCAACCCCAGGAATTGCGAAGAAAGCTCAACGAGTAGAAATTTATAAAGCTGAAAGGTTCTCTGATCACGCCCCGCTGATCATTGACTACGAGGGCGTATAAATCTTAAGGCTTGTAATTGGGTAATTTATCAACGGTGGTATTTTTGGCACGTGCATACAAAAATAAAGCCTCGTTGATATTTTTTTGAATCTCATAAATTCGACTATCGCCAGATGGGTGGGTTGAGAGCCACTCAGGTTGCTTCTCTTTCGATAGTTGACCCATTTTTTGCCACAAAGAAATTCCCGCCCGCGGGTCATAGCCAGCCCTAGCAGCAATGTCCATGCCAACCAAATCAGCATCTCTTTCATCAGCCCTTGAAAAACTCAAGCCCAAGATTTGTAGACCCTGCCCCAAGGCTTGTCCTCCCACGTTGCCCAAGCCCAAGGCTGAAGATAGAACACTGGCGCCTAAATTACTTAATTGCGCTTTAGCGATTCGGTCTCTTGAGTGCTCGCGCAAAGCATGGGCAATTTCATGGCCCATCACAGTAGCCACTTCATCATCATTTAACTTCAGCTTTTCGATGATGCCGGTATAAAAAGCAATCTTTCCGCCGGGCATACAAAATGCATTGACCTGATCAGAAATGAACAAGTTAACTTCCCATTTCCAAGCCTGAGAGTCTGGATTCCATGCATAAGCATGCGGCAATATATTTTTTGCAATCGCACGCAAACGAATCAACTGCGGATGATTATCAGGTGCCAAGGTATTTTTTTCAGAAGCTTTTTGCTTCATGGTGTTGTATTGCTTGGTGGCAGATGCCTCCAGCTGACTAGCAGGAACCATGTCCTTCAAACTCGAGCCGTTGCCAACTTTCACACCATCAGTTGGTCCAACTTGCCTTGAGGAAGAACTACAAGCCCCCAATAAAGCTATCAGAGAAAATAAAAAATATCTTTTGAAATTAGAAGAAATTAAGAAAGTCATCTGATCACACAGTTTTTTCAAATGGAGATTTTTTTTCTTCGCGCCATGGTGCAATCTTAGGCAACAACATCAAGCCAGGCAATGCCAAAATAACGCAAATGATAAAAAAGTTAGTCCAACCAGTGATTTCAACAATGTAACCAGTCAATGCATTGATAAAAGTTCTGGGTACAGCAGATAGACTGGTGAACAAAGCAAACTGAGTTGCCGTGAAACGTGGATTGGTCTCTAAAGCAAGATAGGCGGTGAAAGCTGCTGTACCAAGGCCTGCCGTGATTGCCTCAAAACCAATCACCCATGACAAGACCCACAAATCAGGACCTGATTGAGCCAGCACGACAAACCCAAAAGTGGCCACTGCTTGCAAGACTCCAAAAATCCACAAGCCTTTATTGACGCCTGTTTTTAACATCCAATAGGCGCCAAGGATTCCGCCCAAGATACTGGCCCAAAGACCTGCATTCTTGGCAACGATGCCAATCTCAGTTCGAGTAAAACCAAGCTCAATATAAAACGGTGTTGCCAAGGCGCTTGCCATCGAATCACCGAGTTTATAAAGAAAAATAAATAACAAAATTAAAGCGGCGTGCTTCCAGCCAGAGCGATGAATGAACTCCTTAAAAGGTTCAATCACTGCGTCTCTCATGGTGAGTGGCGGAGGGCCGTACTCTCTAGGCTCTGACACCAACAGTGTTGTCAAAATACCTGGGAGCATGAATAAACCGGTGATTAAAAATACCCAATCCCAGCTAATTAAATCTGACAAGATCAATGAAAGTGATCCAGGCACCAGGGTTGACAACTTATATGCATTCACAAAGAGAGCTGTGCCAGAACCCATTTGACCCTCGGTCAACCACTCGCGTCGATGAGCATCAACCACGATGTCTTGGCTTGCTGAGAAAAAAGCAACAATCGATGCTAAAAAAACCACAATCCAAATTTCAGTACTTGGATTGAATTGACCCATCAAGATCACAGCCAACATCACAGCAATTTGAGTCACGACCATCCAGCCGCGGCGACGCCCTAAAAACGGTAACTTGAATCTGTCCATCGCAGGAGCCCACAAGAACTTCCATGTGTAAGGCATGCCGACCAAGGCAAACAGACCAATGGCTTTTAAATCGACGCCTTCACTTTTTAACCATGCTGAAAGCAAGTTATAAAGAATGAACAAAGGCAGTCCACTAGAAAACCCTAGAAAAATACAAACAAGTAATGCTTTGGTTCTACTTGGCCCGACGTGCACGATAGACTGCAAGACTTCCCCTTAGGTTAGGCAAAAATTCCACAGACTGTCCGTCATGGAAAACCACGCGATCAAGTAATTCAAGACCAACCGCTGGTGCTAAAGCTTCAAAATCAGCAATCGTTAAAACTCTGACGTTGGGTGTGTCGTACCACTGATAAGGCAATGATTTAGAAACGGGCATTCTGCCCAATAAAACAGCTGAGCGGTGCGACCAATGACCAAAGTTGGGAAATGAGACAACGCATTCTTTACCGACCCTGGCAATTTCACTCAAGATCCTGGCCGTTTGATGGATCGTTTGTAATGTTTGCGAGAGGATCACCTTGTCAAAGCTTTGATCTTCAAACAAAGCCAAACCACCTTCAAGATCTTGCTGCACAACATTCAAACCTTTTTGCGCACAAGCCAAAACTTTGTCATCAGCCAACTCAACGCCATATACATGGGCTTGCTTGGCTTCTTTTAAGTGATGCAATAAGCTGCCATCACCACAGCCAACATCCAACACCTGAGAGCCGGGCTCTACCCACTTCGCAATCGCGGCAAAATCTGAACGCATCATGATTGAAGCTCCTGGGCAATTTGCTCAAAATAAGCTCTGACCAAGTTGTGATATCGAGGATCCTCTAACAAGAATGCATCATGGCCATGGGGTGCATCAATCTCACCATAAGTGACATCCAACTTATTGTCCAACAATGCCTTAACGATTTCACGACTGCGCTCTGGGGCAAAACGCCAATCGGTTGAGAAACTCACCACCAAAAACTTGGCAGCAATATTTTTCATGGCTGCGCTGAGATTGTTGGCAAATGATTTTGCAGGATCAAAGTAATCCAAGGCACGAGTGATCAACAGATAAGTATTTGCATCAAAGTAATCTGCAAACTTCTCACCTTGATATCTCAAATAACTTTCCACCTCAAACTCAACATCAAAATTAAAGTTGTATTCATCAGAATCGCCATCGGCACGCCTTAATTCGCGGCCAAACTTTTCAGCCATGTCATCGTCTGACAAATAAGTGATGTGACCAATCATGCGCGCTACTCTCAAGCCACGGCGTGGCTTGACATCATGGGCGTAGTAATCGCCCCCATGAAAATCTGGGTCGCTCAAAATCGCACTGCGAGCCACTTCATTGAATGCAATGTTTTGTGCTGATAGCTTGGGGGTTGATGCAATCACAATGCAGTGGCCAATACGATTGGGATACATCATGCTCCACGCCATGGCTTGCATGCCGCCGAGGCTACCACCCATCACAGCAGCAAATTTTTGAATTTGGAAATGATCGGCCACGCGTGCCTGGGCATTCACCCAATCTTCAACCGTGACAACTGGAAAGGTCGCGCCATAAGGCTTGCCAGTAGAGGGATTCACACTCATCGGCCCAGTAGAACCAAAACATGAGCCCAGATTATTAACACCAATCACAAAAAATCGATTTGTATCAACAGGCTTGCCAGGACCAACCATGTTGTCCCACCAACCTAGATCATTGGGGTCGCTTGCACTCACGCCAGCCACATGATGAGAAGCATTGAGCGCATGACAAATCAGAATCGCATTACTTTTTTGGGCATTTAATTGGCCGTAAGTCTCAACCACCAAGTTGTAATCAGCAATACTTGCTCCGCTTTGCAACTTCAATGGTGTTGCAAAGTTAAGTACTTGAGGCGTTACAAGCCCTAGACTCATGCGGAGAATAAAACTCTCATAGGTAACTCGTTAAATTCAGTCGGCGACTTCTTAAAGCCACTTCTTGCGTAACGATGCCAGCGACCAACCACATAGCTCATCATCATGGCCGCTCTGGCGCTCACCTCTTGACCATCTGCAGACTGCGTCAAGCGACCCTGAGTTTGAGCGATGCGCAAAGATTGTTTTAATGAAGACTCAATGCGTTCAAAAATCTGCAAGATTCTTTCTTGCAAGCGCTCATCTTCAAGCCATAAAGCATCGCCCAATAAAACCCGAATCATTCCAGGGTTCTTTTCACCAAAACCCAATAACAACATCAAAATTTCTTGAGCCTGGCGATCACCCGCTTCTTCACGATCTGTGATTTGATTGATCAGACCAAAAATAGTTTGTTCAATGAAGGCAATCAGCCCCTCAAACATCTGCGCCTTGCTAGCAAAATGTCGGTACAAAGCTGCTTCAGAAACATCCAATCTGGCAGCCAAGGCAGCAGTGGTCACGCGATCACCCTTTGGGCTCTCTAACATTTCGGCCAATACTTGCAAAATTTGTATTTTTCGCTCGCCCGGACGCGGACGTTTACGAACTGGGGCAGCAGAAGTATTTTCGGCTTCGTCAGAGATGGGCATTTGATTAAATGGTGAGTTCATTTTAGTTTTTGCCAACTTTTAAATAAGTGATGGATTGATTGTACTTCCAGAGAGACACTTCCTCGATTTTGAGTGTAAGCCCTAACATGTCTTTTAAACCATACGGTCTTTATGCCCAATTTTGAATACTCAAGTAAATGCCCCAGTGTGTCATCCACCAAAATGGCTCTTTGAGGGGCGCATCGGTACTTATTTAAGAGTCTTTTGATCATCAGGTGATCTGGCTTGGGTCGCCATTGTTGGTGAAGCTCCATGTCTTCAATGGCCTCAACTGCTTTGAAACATTTTGTAAGGCCCAACTCTTTTAATACCTTTAAGGCATAAGATTTTGGGGCATTGGTGAGCAAGATCTTTTCGCCCGGTAAGCGATTCAATATCTGCCGAAGCCCTTTTTCACCACGAACCATGCCTGCCAGATCTTGTAAATGCTTGCCGCTGACCTCGTTAAAGAGGTGGGTTTCACGCAAAAAATGGTGTGGATCAACTGCATGATGTTTGACCAAGCCCAACAATGTTGCGCCATACATGCGCCAGTAATGGTCTCTTAATTGACTTGCAGCTTGGGTATCTAAATTTAAATGACGAGCCACATAGCTCGTCATTGCATGATTGATAGAAGGAAAAATTGCACTTGATGCATCGTGCAAGGTGTTATCTAAATCAAATAACCATAAAGGTTGGCGCATGCCAATCTCAATTAGCTCAATGAGATCGGATCATCGTACCAAAAGCTTGCTCGGTCAGAATTTCCAAAAGCAAGGAGTGTTCGATTCGACCATCAATGATGTGAACTGAATTAACACCACTCTTGGCAGCGTCTAAAGCAGAAGAGATCTTTGGCAACATACCGCCAGAAATTGTGCCGTCCGCAAACAAACCATCAATTTCTCTGGCAGTTAAATCAGTCAACAGGTTGCCGCTCTTATCCATCACACCAGGAATATTGGTCATCATGACCAATTTCTCGGCTTTCAGAATCTCAGCCATCTTGCCCGCCACCAAGTCAGCATTGATGTTATACGCCTGGCCATCCTCACCGAAACCAATCGGTGAGATAACTGGAATGAAAGCATCGTCTTGCAAGGCTTTTACAACTGCAGGGTTGATAGAGTCAATTTCACCAACAAAGCCGATGTCTAACATCTCACCTGGCTTTTCTTTATTTGGGATCATCATTTTTCGCGCATGAATCAAACCGCCATCCTTACCAGTCAAGCCAACTGCCTGGCCACCAAAATGATTGATCAGCATCACGATGTCTTGTTGCACTTCTCCGCCAAGAACCCACTCCACAACTTCCATGGTCTCTTCATCAGTCACGCGCATACCCTGAATAAAAGTTCCAGCCTTGCCAACTTTTTTCAAAGCATCATCAATTTGCGGGCCGCCGCCGTGAACCACCACAGGATTCATGCCCACCAATTTCAACAAAATCACGTCACGCGCAAAACCTTCTTTTAGACGATCTTCAGTCATGGCGTTTCCGCCGTATTTGATAACAATTGTTTTGCCGTGGTATTTCTTGATGTACGGCAAAGCCTGTGCCAAAACCTCGGCTTTAACAGCAGGGGAAACGTCTTTAAGTTCAGCTAGTGGTGTGCTCATGCGCGGATTGTAAGATTAGTTGCCATGCTTGGCTAGAATTTTTATGCAATTAAGCAAAAAGGCGGCCCAAAGCCGCCTTTTATGAGGAAAACTTTCGTGAAGCTTTCCCAGGTCACCATCAGAATTGCTTAGAAGTTGCCTCTT